>Ga0116190_1000965_pt1 | contig 26511 bp, 17 predicted proteins | sample AD_JPNTR4_MetaG_FD_89808 | JGI IMG/M metagenome (GOLD analysis project Ga0116190, IMG submission 89808) | Active sludge microbial communities of municipal wastewater-treating anaerobic digesters from Japan - AD_JPNTR4_MetaG | ecosystem: Engineered > Bioreactor > Anaerobic > Digestate | place...
ACCGGTTGCTCTGCTGATGCTTCCATCCGCAGTCTATGTAAGCAAAAAAGCCGGATTCCGTCTACCCCGAAGTGTTTCCCTGATAAACAACGCGCGAGCCCAGTTCAAATAAAAACGCCCTGAGACGATATGGGACGCCCTCCTTCTCGGCTCGCTCCCAAGCCTTGACCAACTTATCATGAAATTCAACAGGGATCAGCGACAAGATCGCCGATTTGTCTTTCGCATTGAAATCCCGACCAACTCCGAAAAAGGCATACATCTCGTCGGACCAGAAATTTTCGCCGGTCAGGATGTCGTATCGCCACGCTCCCATTCCGGCCACACTCTGCGCCTCTTTCAGCAGGGCCAACGTTTCCTGAAGCGACTGTTCGATTCGTTTCCGATCCGTAATATCGTGATAGATCGACTGCAACAATCCGTCAGCCATCATTTTCGAACGTATCTCCACAATGATTTCAGAGCCGTCCGCGCGTCGGATCGTGCGTTCCCGCGTCACCGTCTCACCCGCATACACCAGATCGAATCGCAACGGGTTTTTTTCATGTTCCCCCGGCGCGAAAGGCATCTCCGTGATAGGCCGACCGACAATCTCCTCGCGCGGCAAACCGAACAACTGACACATGCATTCGTTGGCTTCTGAGATCAGCCCCTCTTTCGTGCCGATCAGAATCCCGTCCACGGCGAAGTTGAGCAGACTGAAATACCGCTGCTCTCTGCTGTCCAGTTCACGCTGGGTCAAGCGGGATTGTTCGTGGTGATGATCGATCAATGCGTTTCGCGAGGCGGTCAGGTCAGCGATCTTGTCGTTCAGCATTCGGTTCATGCTGTTCACCACCCGCGCGAGCGTGGCCATTTCATAACCGCCCTCTTCCGGCACGGTGCTGTCGGTTCTCCCCCGGCTGAGCGCCTCAACGGCCACGGTCAACCGCTCAAGCGGGCCGAAGATCTTCCGCCCGATCCAACGCCCCAGCGTCAAATTGATCACCAAAAATATCAGACAAAGAGCCAAGGCCTCGCAAGCCGATTGTACCGAAGGCAGACTCCGACATTTTTCCGCAAAAAGCAACGGAAACACAACCAGTAACGCCACCATGTTGGCCCACAACAGTCGGGTGAAATACTGCTTGTGAATCGTGCGGGCCACATGCTCACACGAGGCGCTAGTCGTTTCCGGCTTCATACGTCACATTATACCGTGAAAGGATGTTTCCAAGGCTCCCGGTAAACGCGCAGAAGCCGCGCGGCTGCCTCCGGGTTGTCGCCCACCGACTCAGATGCCGCATCCCACTCGACCCGGCGCCCGGTCTCGTACGCGATCATGGCGAGCTTTACCGCGACTGTAGATCTTGACCCCTCTTCGATCAGGCAACACGGCGCTTGCCGTGTCCTGACCGCATTGAGAAAATCCGCCATGTGCAGCACGCCGGTATCCGCCTTCACCGAGAACTCTTGACGTTCCGCGCTTTTGCCTTTAGGAATGACCGCCCAGCGATTGTCCGTGACAAATACCGTCTGCTGCTCACCATAGAAAAAGATGCCGTTCGAGACCTCCGGCGCATGTTCCGCCGCCCCCCAGATACGGTGCCGCCACGTCAACGGACATGAGGCGAAATCGAAATGCGCGGTCAGCACGTCCGGCGTGGTGATTTTTCCTTTGAGAGCATACAGGCCTCCGGACGCCGACACCGAACGCGGCGCCCCCTCGCCGAGAATCATGCGCGCCGCATCAATCAGATGAATACCCCAGTCGACCAAGTGGCCGTGGCCGGTCGTCTGCTCCAGCCGCCAGTTCTTATGGCCGACCTGCGGACTGTAAGGTATCAGCGGAGCCGGCCCGCACCACAGATCCCAGTCGAGCGAAGCGGGCGGCGGTTGGGGTGACGGATCTTTGACGCCTGCAGTGTAGTGTATGGCGGCCTCGGCGCAGATAATTCGTCCCGCCTTGCCTTCACGCAGGTAGTCGCGCACCGCCTGAAACGCGGGGCTTTGGCGACGCTGAAACCCCACCTGAACGATGCGTCCGCTGCCGCGCGCGGCATTTTCCATCGCGCGGCATTCGCGCACATCGTAGGCCAGCGGCTTCTCGCAGTAGACATCAAGGCCCCGCTTGACCGCCGCGATGAATTGCAGCGCATGCCACTGCGGCGGGGTCGCGATAATCACGGCTTCCAACTCCTCGACCTGCAAGAGCTCTTCGTAGTGCTTGAAGGCCAACGGCGCCCGACCTTGCCGTTTGGAAATTTCCTCGGCGGCACTCTTCAAATGCTCACTGTCGACATCACACACCGCCACGATATCCACGGCGCCTGCTTTGAATGCCGCCTGAACATGAACCATCCCATACCAGCCGCAGCCGATCACGCCCAGCTTGACCGTTCTCGCCGTTTCCGCACCGCGAATCACCGCAGGCATCTGCGCCACAGCTCCTGCACCCGCCATCGCGCGACAAAATCCGCGCCGTGAAACCGTTGTCATCGTGTCGCCTCCTCGTGTGTCCGTTGTTCTTCATTGTACATGCGCGTTCATTCCGCCGTTCTCAACCGCTTGAGTTCCCGGATTTCGTCACGCAACATCGCCGCACGCTCGAACTCCAGCGCTTCGGCAGCCGCGAGCATGTCGGCCTCCAACTCACCGATCGCACGATGCAGATCATAGGTTTCATGCGACTCGGCCGCCACCATGCGCGCTTCGACCCGCTGCGCCTCGGCATAAAGTGCCAACGACTCGTTGATCGCACGTTTGACGCTGCGCGGCGTGATGCCGTGCTCGCGGTTGTACGCTTCTTGTTTGGCACGGCGCGCCTGCGTCGTCTCCATCATCTCGCGCATGGCGTCGGTCACGGTGTCGGCATACAGGATGACGCGCCCCTCCAGATGACGTGCCGTGCGGCCCGCCGTCTGAATCAGCGAGGTGCCGGAACGCAGGAACCCCTCTTTATCCGCATCGAGCACAGCCACCAAAGCCACTTCCGGCAGGTCAAGCCCCTCACGCAACAGGTTGATGCCCACCAGACAGTCAAACGCGCCCTTGCGCAGACGCCCCAATATCTCCACGCGCTGAATGGCATCGATGTCGCTGTGCAGATACTCCACCCGGATGCCGGTCTCACGCAGATAGGCGGTCAAATCTTCGGCCGAACGCTTGGTCAGGGTCGTGACCAGCACGCGGTCGCCCTTCTCCGCCGCACGCCGCACCTCCTCCATGAGGTCATCAATCTGATTTTCCAAGGGTCTGACTTCAACCGGCGGATCCAGCAGGCCGGTGGGCCGGATCACCTGTTCAACAACGACTTCACTCACTTGCCGTTCGTAGGCGGCAGGTGTCGCCGACACAAACATAATCGGACCGACTTTCGCCAGAAACTCATCAAAATTGAGCGGACGGTTGTCCTTGGCAGAAGGCAAGCGGAATCCGTGCTCCACCAGCGTCTGTTTCCGCGCCTGATCCCCGTTGTACATGGCCCGCAGTTGCGGCAAGGTCACGTGCGATTCATCAATGATCGTCAGGAACTCACCGTCAAAATAGTCTAGCAGGCAGGCAGGCGGTTCGCCGGCGGCCCGGCCGGCCAAATGGCGCGAGTAGTTTTCGATCCCGTTGCAGTAACCCAGTTCGCGCAGCATCTCAAGATCGAATTCCGTGCGCTGTCTCAACCGCTGCGCTTCCAGCAACTTATTCTGGCGTTCCAGTTCGGCCAGCCGTTCGTCCAGTTCGGCACGGATCAGTCCGATCGCGGCTTCGACCTTCTCCTTGGGCATCACGAAATGCTTGGCCGGCGAGACCACCGCACGCGACAGCCGCGTAGCGGACTTGCCGGACACCGGGTCGAATTCACGAATATCCTCCACGTCGTCCCCGAAAAAACTGACCCGGATGCCAGTGGTTTCATAGGACGGGAAAATATCCACGCAGTCCCCGCGCACACGGAACGTGCCGGGTTGCGGGTCATAGTCGTTGCGCGAATACTGAATATCGACCAGTCGCTCCAACATGACGTCACGGTTCAACGTCTTGCCGGACTCAATCTCCACCAGCATCGTGCGATAGTCCTCTGGCGACCCCAAACCATAGATACACGAGACGGAGGCGACAATCACCACGTCGCGCCGCCCGAGTAAGGCATTGGTCGCGCCCAGCCGGTAGCGTTCAATCTCCTCGTTGATCGAAGCATCCTTTTCGATATAGGTGTCCGTCTGGGGAATATAGGCTTCGGGCTGGTAGTAATCGTAATAGCTGACGAAATACTCAACCGCATTGTGCGGGAAAAACCCTTTGAGTTCCGCGAAAAGCTGTGCCGCCAGGGTCTTGTTGTGCGAGATGATGATCGCCGGACGGCCCCACGCGGCAATCACGTTGGCCATGGTGAAGGTCTTGCCGGAACCGGTCACCCCCTCCAAGGTGAAACGTCGTGCTCCGGCCGCCAATCCCTGCGCCAGCGTCCGTATCGCCTGCGGCTGGTCACCGGTCGGCGCAAAGCCGGACACCACCTTAAACTCTGCCAGAGTCTGCCTCATAGGCCGTTATTGTCCCATTCCTTACTTTCCTTGTAAAGCGCACAGGGCACGTTTCTACTTCGTAGAAGCCGTATCCAAAGGAGGAGTTAGGATTTAGGAGGTTGGAGTTTTGCACCCGGTTCTTTGGGGCTGGTTCGTATTCAACTCCTCATTCATAACTTGAGAGTTCAGAGTTGAACGTTCGGCGTTCGACGTTCGGCGTTCTTGACGTCTAAGCCTTCTTTAAACTAACCTTCATCTGTCATGTTGAGAGCCACCGCCACTTACATCCTACTTCTTTCTTACGTGATCGCGTCCTGCATGACGGCCAAGGCACAAAGCCGGCTGGGACTCGACGAACTCGATCTTGCCACCATGAGCTGCGGCTGGGAACGCCCCCAGGCGCGGCTGGCGGTCGACGGCAATCCCCTGAAAATCGCGCGCAAGAGGTTCGAGCGCGGCGTCGGCACGCACGCGCCAAGCTGGTTCGCGATCGACACCGGCGGCGCGGCACTGCGCTTCGAGGCGCAGGTCGGCATGGATGACGAAGAGTTGGTCCGCGGTAAAGGCTCCGCCGTCTTCCGCGTCTATGCCGACGGGCGGCGCGTGGCTGACTCCGGCGTCATGCATGCGCGGCAGCCCGCCCGCCGTTTGACAGCGGAGTTGGCCGGTGCCCACGTGGTCGTGCTGGAAGTCTCGGATGCCGGCGACGGCAGCGTTCATGATCACGCCGACTGGTGCGACGCCTTTTTCACCGTGCGCGAAGGTGCCGTTCTGAAACCGCTGCCGCGTCCGCCGACGGAGCAAATAGGCATCCTCACACCGCCGCCCCCACTTGAACCGCGCATTCACGGCGCACGCGTTTTCGGCGTACGGCCTGGTCATCCCGTCCTATTCACGATACCGGTCACCGGCGAGCGCCCCATCACTTTTGAAGGGGATGGTCTGCCAGACGGCCTCACGCTGGATCGTGAACGCGGTATCCTTTCAGGGACAGTCGCCGCGGCGGGCAGTTACCGCATGACGTTCCGCGCCTCGAATGCTCTCGGCACCGCGACACGTGACTGGCGGCTGGAAGTCGGCGCGCGTATCGCGCTCACACCGCCGATGGGCTGGAACTCCTGGAACTGTTTCGCGCACACGGTCTCAGACGCCAACATTCGTACCGCTGCGCAGGCGATGGTTGAGAGCGGCCTCATCCAGCACGGCTGGAGCTATGTCAACATCGACGACTATTGGCAGACCTGCCCGAGCGAACGTACGGACACATCGCTGATGGGGCCAGCCCGCGATAGCACCGGGCGCATTCTGCCCAACGCGCGCTTCCCGGACATGGCCGCGCTTTGCCGCGATGTCCATCGGCTCGGCCTCAAAATCGGCCTCTACTCTTCGCCGGGGCCCACCACGTGCGGCGGCTGCGTGGGAAGCTGGGGCCACGAGGAGAAGGATGCGCAAACGTACGCCGAATGGGGTTTTGATTACCTGAAATATGACTGGTGCAGTTACGCGCAATGCGCCCGCAATGACTCGCTCAGGGAACTGATGCGTCCCTACCTGATCATGAGCCGGGTGCTGCGCGCACAGCCGCGCGACCTGGTTTTCAGCCTTTGCCAGTATGGCATGGGCCATGTACCCGCGTGGGGCGAGAAAGCCGGGGGACAGTGCTGGCGCACCACGGACGACATCGTCGACACGTGGGAAAGCGTGGCCGGCATCGTACAGGCGCAGATCGGCTTTGAGCTGTTTGCCGCACCCGGTGCCTGGAATGACCTTGACATGCTGGTGGTCGGAACTGTTGGCTGGGGCACACCGCACCCTACGCGCCTCACGCCCAATGAACAGTACAGCCATATCTCCTACTGGTGCCTGCTCGCCTCGCCGCTGCTGCTCGGCTGCGACCTCACTCGGCTCGATCCCTTCACACTGAATCTGCTGACCAACGACGAGGTGCTGGAGGTCAACCAGGATCCCCTTGGGCGGCAAGCCGTACGCGTGCAGCATGACGACGCGCAGGAGATCTGGGCCAAACCGATGTCGGACGGCAGTACCGTCGCCGGTCTTTTCAACCGTGGCTGCCTGACACGTACTGTCACACTGCCGTTCGCGGCGCTCGGGCTGAAAGGGCCGCACCGTCTGCGCGACCTGTGGCGACAGAAAGATCTCGGGGTTACCGCCGACACATTCGAAGCAGAGATCCCGGGACACGGCGTCTTGCTGCTTAAACTCGCGTCAGTTCCTCAGCCCTGATGCAAGGCGACCATCCTGCGGTTCAGCGCCTCACGCGCCAAGGCCTCGATAGCGCCATCGACCGTGGCTTCAGCGGCCACCACATCGGGCGCGCAGCCATGCGCAGCCAGTGCTTCGGCCGTGGGCTTGCCAATCGTCACCACCGTCTTGCCCGCTAACGCGGCGCTCCCGGCCTGAGCGATGAACGCATCCACGGCCGATGCGCTGGCAAAGAAGACGGCCTCGTACGCCGGAAGCTGCGGATAAATGATCGGTTCGTTGGTGTAAAGCTGCACATCGTCAACCTGCGCCCCCTGTTCACGGAGGACATTGGCCAACAGCGGCCCGGCCTTTTCCGAGCGCAGACGCAGGATGGATTGCCCAGAGAAATCGCACCCCCGCAGAACGTCAGCCAACCCTTCGGCGCTGTACACCATCGGCGGCGTCAATGTTGGCGTGAACCCGTAACTTTCAAACGCTGCGGCACTTCCGGGCCCACACGCCATCAGGCGCGGCATGCCCCGCCAATCGCAACGACACTCCCGCGCCATCCTCATCAGGAAATGGACGGCCGAGGGCGAGGTCAGCACCAACCAGTCATAATCCGCCAACCGTTTAACGGCTTCTGTCGCCGCCGCACAAGGCACGAGCTTAATCAGCGGCCTCAAAACCGGCACGCCGCCAAAATCAATGATCCGCGTGGCAGCCTTCTCAAGCAGCGCCTCGCTGCATGTCACCAGCACACGGCAGCCGCGCAGCGCGCCGGTGTCGCGACGGAAGCCGGAGGCGGCCGCCTCCCCGATGACCAATAAGCCCGGCGCATCGGTGTCCAGCTTCGCCAACGTACCCTCGCGCACTCCGCCAAGTGTCGTGCGCACCACCCGCTCGTCATCCGCACCGGCATTGAAGACCGCGGCCGCAGGCGTCCCCGCCTCCCATCCCTCCGCCAACAACTGTCCAGCCATGTCAGCCGCGACACGGACCGACATGAAGAGCACCAGCGGCAAGCGCAACCGCACGTCTTTGGAGACGCCCGAGATCGCACCGCCTTCGGCACGGGGCGTCACCGCGACGAAGCCACGCGACACGTTACGGCGTGTGAGCAACATACCGGATCCCGTGGTCGCCACCGTCAAGGCGCTCACCCCCGCCCGCACGCGATACGGCAGCGCCAACCGATCCAGTTCATCCGTCTCTTCTGCCAACCGGCCGAACAGACCGGGATCCCCCCCCTTGAGCCGTACGACACGATACCCCTGACGCACTTTATGCGCGATCAGCGAGGTAATGTCCGGCTGGCGCACGGCATGTTCGCCACACCGCTTGCCCACAAAAATGCGTTCCGCCGTTTGTGGCAGGAACGTCAGCAGGTGATCATCCATCAACACGTCATAGAGGCAGACATCCGCCTGCCGCAGATCATTGATGCCGCCCCAGGTGCAATAATCGGCAGAACCTACGCCCGCACCGACAAAGCGTACGGCTTTCACAAAATAGGCGCGCAGTGCGGTCATCACCGGATCACCGAGGCGGAAGGTGACCGCGAGACACCCCTGTCCTTCCGGCACCTGCAACTCAGCCAAAGGCACCCATTCGGCGACCCGGTGCGCGAGCCCTAACCGGTTCAACGCCGCGCCAGCCATCAGCAGCGCGTCATAGTTGCCAGCATCGAGTTGAGCCAAACGCGATTGGATCGCGCCGCGGATCGGTTTGAGCACCGCATCCGGGAAACGTCGCGACGCGCACGCCGCACGCCGCTCGCTGCTGACACCTACAACTGGACAGGCCGGCAGGTCCGTCCAGCTTCGTCCCTCCGGCAACACCCAGGCATCGCGCGGATCCTCCCGCCACGGCAGCCAGAACCAATCGAGATCGTCCGGCACCGGATCAGGCAGATCCTTGGCGCTATGGACAGCCAGGTCGATGCGACCCTCACGCAAGGCGGCATCCAAATCGCGCGTGAAAAAGTCGCCGGGGCTTTGCCGCAGGTCAGTGGTCAGATCACGGTCACCGGGTGTTTCCACCGTGACCGTCTCAAAGGACAGTGACGGGAACAGCGCGGCGAGGCGTTCGAGTGAGTCCCGCGTCTGCAATACCGCCAGTGCACTCCCCCGCGTACCGGCCTTAAGCGTTAAATTTTTCATAAGCTCAACCTCACACGCCAAACGGCCGGCTCGGCGGGCCGTCCCTACCGGTCTGCTCCGCGCTCCACACTGGCAGGGCGGTCTCGCCAAGGCCGCCGCCAGCCGGGATGACGCCCGACACAACGCTTCCCATCGGCTGTGAGCTACTTGCCATTCGTCACGTCCCCCTGGATACTGCGGCGCATGCGTTCGTAGATGTCGCGGTGCTCGCTCAGAATCTCGCGGCAGGCTTCCAAAATCTTGTCGAGCATGCCGGTCGCGGAACGGTACCAGTGCTTCAGGGCATCCAGATCGGCCACGCGGATCGCCCCGCCGCACCGGTCGAAAGCCGGATCGATATTGCGCGGCATGCCGAGATCGACCATAACGACGCCATCCGGTTTCAGACACGCGCCATGCGCGGCGGCAGTGACGACCGGCTCTCGTACGTCCACCGCACTGACAATCGCGTCGTCATGCGGCAACACCTCGTGCAGGTGGCCGAGCTGTACCACCCGCACGCGTCGAGCATTTTCTTCACTCAGCACGGGCGTGTTCCTGAAATAGGCCCAATCGCAGGCACAACCGCGCTTGAGGAGCCCTTTGACGAGCCCCTGCCCAACCTGTCCGCTGCCGATCACCAGCACGCGGCGTTGCGGCAAATCGGGCAAAGAATGTCCGAGATAACGCAACGCGACCTCTTCGATCTCCGCGATGTCCATCAGCGGATCGATCTCCTGGTGGATGTCTTTGGAGACGTGCAGAGCGGCATCGGCCAACTCGCGGATGATCGAGCCGGCCCACCCGAACGTGACGGCCTCATCGACCGCATCTTTCATCTGCGACACCACATGGCTCTCGCCGGGGGTCTGCGAATCCATGCCGGCGGTCACCAGGCAGAGATGTGAAAAGGCATCAAAACCATGTTTCATGTAGTAGAGATCGGGGCGGAGCTGGTCCAGGCGCATCAGCCGACGCAAGATCCCGCAGGTCGAAGCCTCTTGCGAAACCGCAGCCACGATCTCAATGCGGTTGCAGGTGTTCAGAATGAAAAACTCATGCACCCCCCAGATCTGCCGGATCATGCCGCCCAGCAGTTCGCGCTCACGGATCGCAAGGTGATAGGGTGCGCGCTCCTCAGCAGAGAGGAACTCATGGCTAGTGCCGAGCACCAGCAGGTCCGAGCTTTCAATGGAGTCGAGATGCTTACGCAGGTTGTCCTTGATCAGACGCGACTGTCGGCATGATTTTCCGCTGGTGGACACCGCGATCAAGGCATCGCCGGTACGCAGGATCGCCGGCGTCACAAAATCCCCGTCCGCCCAGTTGCCGTCCGCGCAGCAGCATGGCACGCGCGCCGCTTGGGCGACCTCTAAAATGTGCCGGTTGACATGTTTGTCGTCGGTACAGGCAAACACCAGCACATGCGCCGTGACATCCGAGTCTTGAAACGGGCGGCAGACGTGATGAATGCGTCCTGCGCGCGCCAGAGCCGTCAACTCGTCGACACACACGGGGCACACCAGCGTCACATCGGCACCGGCATCCAGCAACAATTCCACTTTGCGCTGTCCGACGCGCCCTCCTCCCACGACCACGACGCGGCGCCCTTCCAGCATCGCATTGATCGGAAACGTTTTGCGAATAGGCCTGCTCTGTCTCATAAACGGGCGTAACTGTAACAAATCACCCCCGATCCCGCCAGAAAACGAACATCATCCTCGTTCGGCGTTAAGCGCACAATGTTTGACTTGTGACCCGCGACCTTCGGCCTTCAATGTTCTGCGTCCAACGTTCAGCGTTCGGCGTTCGCCGGTTTCATGCCTGCCTCGCACGCAAACTGTCACAGGCGGGACACCCGTACCACGATTACATGCTAGACATCTTTGACAGGGCACGGTAATTGCCGATCGCTTCGGTGGTTCGCAGAGCGCGACCGTACAGCCTGAGGCCCAGCACGGACGGCGCCAAAAACGCTTGGAACGTGCCGTTGACATCCCCCATCTCCAGCGGCAGACGGCCCCAACCGTACGGACGCGCCGTTCCGCCGTCACAGAAGACGCCGTCGGCAATGACAGAAATCACCGCAGCCGAAAAATCGCAGATGAAAACGACGTGATGGCGCTTCCCCGCTTGGATCACGCCGGGATCGGTGTGCCAGACCGCAGCCCGCGAACCATCGCCCAGTTCGATCGACAGTGTGGGACGCCCGCCCAGCTCCGAGGTCACCACACGCACCCCGCGGCCGTCATCCGCCATCGTCGAGAACAGCGTCTGGCCCGATCCCGCATCAGTCAGAGTCAGCCACAGTTCCACCGTCAGCCCCCCGTTCACCATATCGCCGAACGCGCGCGGCACCGTGGGACGCGACGCGGCATTCCCTTCATCGATTTTTTCAAGCAGCAAGCCGTTGGTGCAAACCCCCTCGACCTGCGCCTGATTCCACAAACCGTCCAACAGCGTACCGTCAAGCGGATGGACGCGCGCCACCGTCTTTTGCGTTTCGGTCAGCCAAAAACGGCCTTCGTGTTCGATCAAATCGGGATAACTCATGCGGATCGCCGGATTGGCGTCGAACAGCACCAACTCCGGCTCCGACCAATGGATCAAGCCATCGGCGTGTCTCACACCCCCCGCGAGAAAAGCCGGATTGCGTCCCGACCAGGACTTGCCCCCGTGATGATGGTACCAGAAGAGATACTTGCCTTCTGACGTCACGAACACTTTGGGACAGGCGCGCGGGTTTTTGAACGCCCGTTTTCCAGGGGCGAACGTCATGGGTTCGGGCAGCGACCAAGTCAGCCCGTTGTCGCGGCTGCAGCTCTGCCCGGGCACACCGTTTTCGGTGCGGAAGACACAGAAAAGATCGTTCCCGCCAAGCGGCACCAGATTGTGTTCCTCCTGGATGCTGCCCAACGCCGGATGACGAATACCGCTGTCACCATCCGGCAACAAGCGGAACTCCAGCTTGTCGGGGTCGCGCTCCGTCAGAATGTTGGACGCCTCCACCACCCAACCCTCGCCGTCCCTCATGAAGAACTGGCCGAGTTTGGTGAACGCGAAATAGACCTTGCCGTTTTGGACTTTCGGCTTGTCGATGCCCCAGAAGTGGCAGACCTCGCCGCGCCACGGATTTTTCCTGTCGACTGCCGTCACGCGAACCGGAATCCGGAAGCGCTGCGCCGACCACGTCGCGCCCTCGTCGTCCGAATACCTGAAGGCGTACCAGCCGTGTGTGTCTGAACGCACGCGCCGATCCGATCCGGGCAGCGTCACGATGTTGTCGCCGTTGTACGTGTAGAACACATAGATCCGCCCGTAGGGCGTAAGCAGCGGCGTGGCCCACGAGGCCTCGGGGCCGCTTTCGGGCTCGATCGGGATCAACTCCGACCAGGTCTGGCCCTGATCGCGGCTGACCGTCGCGACGACATGCTGCCCCTGCTGCCCCTCCAGCCCTTTACCGGTTGTCAGCGTGCAAACCCAAACCCCATTCGTCGTGACGACAACGTACGGTTGATCCACGTAACTTTCTCCAGGTATGCGCAATCCGTTCGCGATGTTGCGCGGATCGGCAGCGCGCACGGCGGAAAGATCCGCAGCCCCAACCGTCCACCCCAAAACTGAAAAGAGCCCAACCCATAAACAACGCATCCTAGCATCCTCCGATTTGCCAGTACGATAGCGGGTTGAACCGCGCGGGTCAAGGTGCGCGGGTTGCGGGTTGAAAGTTACGTTCTTCCCTGACACGACCGGGAACGCGGGGCTCGTGCCCGTTCATATGAGAAACGTGCGCTTCAGCGCCATCTATGCAGAATCGCATCCTTCGCTAGCCGATTACACCGATAACCTTGCGTAAAGCGCCCACGCACGGATATACTGCGGCATTGTTTGAACATGTCCTCTCCCTGTGTCTTTTGAGGATACCCGACTAGACCGCCGGTCACCGCACGGCTCCCGACAACGGTTCAACGCTCAACTCCCAAGCGACAGCTGACCCATGAAACCGCAAAAACCAGCATCTCCTGAGCGCCGCGCCGAGCTGCAGGCACAACTGCGCCGCGACATCGCCGCGCGCCAAGAGGGTTACCGTGAAAAGGCTCTGCGCATCCTGCCGCACGTCTGTGCAAGCTGCGGCCGCAGCTTTGAGGGCAAGCGCCTCAAAGAGTTGACCGTCCATCACAAGGATCACAACCACAACAACAATCCGCCGGACGGCAGCAACTGGGAACTGCTCTGCATTTACTGTCATGACCATGAACATGAGAAGACCCTGCTGGGCGGTTTCTACGAAGGTGCGCGAGCCGAGAAAGACAACCTCAAGCCGTCGATCTTTTCTCAGTTCTCGGTTCTCGACGACCTGTTGCCGTCCTCTCCCGGCAACGGCACCGACTCGACAAAGGACACTCAGTGAAAAACCACCGCTCCCGCCGCCGTTTTCTCACCCGTTCGCTCGCTGCAGGCGTCACCACAGCCGCTCTGCCGACGCACTTATTGCGTGCCGCGCCCGCCGCATCTGATCAGCCGCTCACCATCCGTACGCTTGCCCGCACGCTCTGACCCGCTGACCTCCACGCCGCTGAAAAACTCGCGTCAGACCGCGGCTGTCAGCTTGCCGCAGACGGCATGACGTTTAGCCTGTGAAGACACGGGGATGAAAGAACGTCGAACGCTGAACGTTGAACTGGATCAACCTTCGGAGCCGGAAACCGTCAGGAATGCGCGAGCGTTCATTGCGGCGGCGGTCTCGGCGGGACCGCCCTACCGTTGATTGCGGTTGGCCGTGCCGTCTCCGTTTTCCAGGTTATGACCGCCAGACGTTGACGGCCGCTGCAATACGGTATCGCCCAGCCGTTCGCGCAACTGATCCACCGTGCGGCAGAGGCGTTCGCGCTTCTCACGTACGGCTGGGGTGTCGTCAAACAGTGAAAGCTGATCGCGTCGCTCATCGGTGAACCCGCTCACGCCAAAACCGATCAGGCGCACGGGCTGTATCAAGCGCTCCGCGTCGAACAAACGCAAGGCCATCGCCCGCAAAGTAAAATCGTCACAGACAGCGGTATCGAAAGGAGCCTGGCGTGTGATAGTCCGGAAGTCAGACCAGCGCAACTTGAGACGCCCCACCGTGGCATATCGTCCGTGCGCGCGCACGCGGCGACCGACCTCCTCCGCCAACTCTTTGAGCACTTCACGCACACGTTCTCGGTCGCTGCAATCTTCCGGGAAAGTGTACTCACGCGACAGGCTCTTCTCGATCGACTCGGTTTCCACCTCGCGCGAATCCTCGCCGAAGGCCAGCGCGTGCAGGTGGGCGGCCAGGTTTTCGCCCAGCATGCGGCCGAGCGTTTCCAGATCGACGCTCTGGATATCCTTGACCGTCCGGAGCCCGCGCCGTTCGAGCGTTTCGCGCGTGACGGCACCGACTCCCCAGAGCGCGCCGACCTTCAGCCCGCCCAGCCACCGGATCACGTCATCGCGGGCGTCAGGCATCACGAAAAGACCGTCCGGCTTGGCCTGTTCGCTGGCGAGTTTGGCCAGGAACTTGTTGTGGGCCACGCCGACCGATGCGGTCAGGCCGACATCCGCGCGGATCGCGGCCCGGATCTGTTCAGCGATACGCGGTCCCTCGCCGAACAGCCGGCGCGAGCCGGTCACATCGACAAACGCCTCATCAATCGACACCGGCTCGATCATCGGAGAAAACCGCTCAAAAATGGCGAAAACGCGGTGCGAAGCCTCCGCATACCGCGCCATGTCGCCCCGCACAAAAATCCCGTGCGGGCAGCGCCGATACGCCTCGCGCGACGGCATGGCAGAGTGGATGCCGAACACGCGCGCCTCATAGGAACAGGTCGAAACAACGCCGCGCTGATCCGGCGGCGCACCGACGATCACCGGCTTGCCGCGCCACTCGGGATGGTCGCGCTGCTCAACCGCCGCAAAAAAGGCGTCCATATCGACATGCAGGATACAGCGTCGCATAGCATCCTCCGGAAAACGGACGTTGGACTGCGACCGGTTTGTGGAGTGCGGGAGCTTGCTCCCGCTTTCCAAAGCGGCGGCAAGCCGCCGCGCTCCAAAATGCGCCCGCGTTCCCGACTCGCCTGTTCACCTTAGTGCGCGCGCAGGAGCGGACGACACGCGAGCGCGGTCCGCTCCTGGATGCTCATCACTGCGGAGCACCGTCAGTCGGGGCCGGAGCAGCCGGAGCTGGGGCAACCGAGGCCTGGGTTGGGGCCGGAGCAGCCGGGGCCGGGACTGCGGACGGCGGCTGGGCCGGACGGGGCGCGGACGGGGCTGCGGGCGCATGCCCCTGTCCAGGCTTGACGGGCTTGGGTGCGAGCATGCATCCGAGCATGCGCCCGATCAGGCGCGGATTCTGTTCAACCACCGCAAACGCCGAGCACTCCTGGATCACCTTCTGCACAACTTCAACGCCGAGTTCCTTGTGCGCATTCTCGCGCCCGCGGTACTGGAGCGTCACCTTGACCTTGTGGCCTTCTTCAAGAAATTCTTTCATCTGACGCAGCTTGTGGGCGAGATCGTTCGCATCCACGCTCGCGTGGAACTTGACCTCCTTGATCAGCGTCGTCTTCTGATTCTTGCGGGCCTGCTTGCGCTTGATGCTTTCCTCGTAGCGGAACTTGCCGTAATCCATGATCTTGCAGACCGGCGGCTCCGCATTGGGAGAAACCTCCACGAGGTCGAGTCCCTGCTGATCAGCGAGACGCTGCGCGTCGCGCGTGGCCATCACGCCCAGCATCTCGCCGTTGGCGTTGATCACGCGGACATTCGGGACACGGATCTTGAAGTTCACTCGGGTAAACGAAGCGATAGCTCACCTCCATTGTTCGGCCGCTTGTGCGGCATGTTGTTGTTGTCTCTTGTCAAGGCAAACGGCAGGGCCAACCCGACGGATGATGATCGTCACCCCTCTGGATCTTAGCCACACCATCCTCCTCACTCCTTCAGTGCGGCCTTCAGTTTTTCCATGAAGGCCTCAAGCGTCATCGCGCCTTGGTCGCCGGCCTCGCGGCTGCGCACCGAGACCACACCGGCCTCTGCATCGCGACCGCCCACCACCAGCATGTAAGGCACCTTCTCAAGCTGCGCCTTGCGGATCTTCGCGCCCAGCTTCTCGTTGTCGGCATCCACCGTCACGCGGACATCGGCCTCGCGCAGCTGCCGCTCGATCCCGCGGGCATACTCCATCTGCCCCGCCGTGATCGGCAGCACGCGCACCTGTTCCGGCGCCAGCCAGACCGGGAAGGCTCCCGCATAATGCTCAATCAGAATGCCAAAGAAGCGCTCCAAGCTGCCGAGCAGCGCACGGTGCACCATATAGGGCTGGTGCTCCTTGCCGTCTTCACCGATGTACGACAGGTTGAAACGCTCGGGCAGGTTGAAATCGAATTGGATGGTTCCGAGCTGCCACGGCCGCCCCAGCGCATCTTTGATCTTCAGGTCGATCTTCGGCCCATAAAACGCGCCGCCGCCTTCGTCCACCTGATACGTGATCGACTCCGCCTTGAGCGCGCTCTCGAGCGAGCGCGTCGCCTGCTCCCAGCGTTCAGGCAGCCCGACCGCCTTCTCAGGGCGCGTGGACAGATACGCGGTGATGTCGGTGAACCCGAAGCGCCGCAGGATGCGCAGGGCAAAGGTCACGGTGGCGCGCACCTCGTCCTCGATCTGCTCGGGCGTGCAGAAAATATGGGCGTCGTCCTGGGTAAAGCCGCGCACGCGCAACAGGCCGTGGCGCACGCCTTCCTTCTCGTAACGGTAGACGGTGCCCAGTTCCGCCCAGCGCAGCGGCAAGTCGCGGTAGGAATAGCGGCGCGTCTTGTAAATCTGGATATGGAACGGACAGTTCATCGGCTTGACGAAGTACTGCTCGACCACGGCATGCGAGCCCTCGCCCTCGGCCACGTTCATGCACGGAAACATGCTCTCGCGGTAAAAGCCCAGATGGCCCGAGGTTTCCCACAGCTTCGCGCGCCCGACATGCGGCGAGAAAACCATTTCATAGCCGGCACGGAAGTGCTCGCGCCGCCAGAAGTCCTCGATCGCCACGCGGATGCGCGCGCCTTTGGGATGCCAGTGCGCCAGGCCGGGACCGACCTCCTCGCTGATGCTGAACAGCTCCAGCTCTTTGCCGAGCTTGCGATGGTCGCGCCGCTTGGCCTCTTCGATCCGCGCCAAGGCCGCGTCAAGCGCCTCCTGCGAAACGTCGGCCATGCCGTACAAGCGCTGCAGCATCGGGTTGCTCTCGTCGCCGCGATAGTATGAACCGGCCACCGCCATCAGCTTGACCGCGCCGATCTCGGCGGTCGTCGCCACGTGAGGCCCGCGGCAAAGGTCGGTGAACCCGCCGCAGGTATACAGCGTGACCGCCTCACCGGCCGGAATGTCAGCCAGGCGTTCCAGCTTATAGGGCTGACCCGCCAGCAGCGCGGCAGCCTCCTCGCGCGTGACCTCGCGCCGCTCGAACGGCAGACCGGCTTTAATCAGCGCCTTGATCGCCGCTTCGATCGCCTGGAAATCCTCGGGCGAGAGACGGTGAGCCATGTCGAAATCATAGTAGAATCCGTCTTCTGTTGACGGGCCGATATCCAGCTTCACATCAGGGTACAGCTTACAGACCGCAGCGGCCATCACATGGGCCGCGCTATGCCGCATCACATCCAGTGCTTCCACGCCTTACCTCCATGCCGGGGAGCCTACAAACGCCCGCCGACCAATGAAAAAAAATGACATTCCAGTGTCCTGTATCTGCTGCCAGAAGTCAAGCCGACGACAGACGGAAAAAAGGAAGAAGGAAAAAGGAGGAAGGAAATCAGAGGTCAAAATCAGAGGTCAGAGATCGGAGATCGGAGGTCGGAGGTCAGATCTGGCCAGGAGTGTCGGCAGGCTCGGGAGTGCCGGAAGGGACCGAGGACAGGCAAGAATGCCTGTCCTACCTTGCTGGCACACGTCAGACGCGCAGGCTCTCTGACCTCTGATCTCTGACCGCTACTCTCTACCCCCGCCGTTTGCCGTGGCGTGCGCCGCCTTGAGATGTTTTCCCACGACGCCCTTCCTGCGGCGTCTTACGGGACGAATGTTGTTCCTTTGCGCCGGCCTCGCGCCGATGCGGACCGCCTTTGCGCGCCCTCTTCTCTGCAGTGCCCGACGCAGCCTGCTCGCTGCCGGCCAGCACAAAGTCGGCGCGCCGCTGATTGAAGTCCACCGTGGCGACCTGCACCTGAACGACCGTGCCCACGCGGTAGACCGTCTCGCCCGCGCTCAAGGATTCGTTCGATGGATTGAACCGCACGAACTGCCGCGAGAGGTTGGAGATGTGGATCATGCCGCCCATCGCCAGATCCGGGATGTCGATGAAGACCCCGTAATTCGTGCATTTGGCCACCACCGCCCGGTAGACGATCAGGCGCTGCTCATCGAGCTGCTGCTGCAGGAAGCGGAACTTCTTGATCTCGATCAACTGGCGCGAGGCATCGTCCGCCACCTGCTCGCGCTCGGTGGCCAGAAACGCCGTCTGGATCAATTCATGCTGCGGCATCTTGCCGCCTTTCCCGTCTAGGAAGTCGGCGAGCTGCCGGTGCAACACCAAGTCAGGATAACGCCGGATGGGCGACGTGAAGTGCGCGTAATACGCCTTCGCCAAGCCGAAGTGGCCGATCTTCTCGGCCGAATAGACCGCGCGCTTCATACTGCGCAGCACCATCATGTGCGCATGGTAGCGCAGCGGGTGCTCCTGCGTGTCCTTGAGAAACTTGGCCAGCCGCTTGGGATCGGACAGGTCGCCGGGACGGAAGCCCAGCATCGCCAGGTTCGCCTGCAACTCCTCAAGCTTCTCCTCATCCGGCGGCTCGTGCAGGCGCGCGAGAATCTTGATGCCGCGCGTCCACAGCTCGGTCGCGACCGCCTCGTTCGCCGCCACCATGCACTCCTCGATCAACTGGTGCGACTCGTCGTAAGGCCGCACCGCCAGGCCGGTCATGCGCGCGTGGTCGTCCAGCATCACCTCCACCTCGGGCACCTCCAGGTCCAGCGCGGCCATGGAGAACCGCCGCTGGCGCAACTGGGACGCGAGCCGCCACGTCTCTTTCAACAGGCGTCGCGTCGCCTCAGACACCGTTGCCAACCCCTCCGGCGGCTGATCGGCGATGATGGCCATCGCCTGCTCGTAGTTCAGGCGCAGCGCGGAGCGGATGCGCGTCCGCGCGAAACGGCGCTCGATCATGCGGCCCGCCGCATCGAAAGTCATGAAGGCCGAAAACGTCAGGCGGTCCTCATCGGGCCGCAGGCTGCAGACCCCGTTGGAAAGCTGCTCGGGCAGCATCGGAATCACCTTGTCCACCAGATACACGCTGGTGCCGCGCTGGCGCGCCTCGCGGTCCAGCGGCGTGCCAGGCCGTACGAAATGGCTCACGTCGGCAATGTGCACCCCCAGCACACGGTTGCCGAGCGCGTCGGTCTCCAGCGAGACGGCGTCGTCAAAATCGCGCGCGGTCGCCGGATCGACCGTGATGATGAAACGGCTCCGCAGATCTTCGCGGCGCCCCGGCTTGGCCAACCGCTGCGCCACGCGCTCCGCCTCGTCGATCACCTCTGCGGGAAAGGCCTCGGGCAGGTCGAACTGCTTCATCACCACCGTCGTGTCGAGCGAAGGCTGATCGGCCGGCCCGATCACATCCACAATCTCGCCCTCCGGCGCGACGTAGCGGTTCTCCCAGCCCGTGAACCGCACGACCACGCGGTCGCCCGGCCGGGCGCCGTTGGCGGCCGGCACATAGAAATCTTTGCGGTACACCGGATTCAGCGGCACCACATAAAGGAACTTGCCGGTGGTGAAGAGCGTGCCGACGATATCGCGCGCGCAGCGCTCAACAATCTTGATCACTTTGCCCTTGGATTCGCCGCCGCTGCGGTAAAGGCGGATCGTGACGATATCACCGGGCAGGGAGGTCCCCAGATCCTCGTTCTCCACCCAGATGATCTTCCCCGTCTCGCGCTCGGTCACGTTGCCGGCACCGTTGCGCACCAGACGCAGCGGCCCGGTCACGAGATCGGCCTGCTTGCCGAGCGTGTACGCCCCGCCTTGACGAATCTGAACAATTTCCCCGTCACGCACCATTTGCTGCAGCAGGTCGTGGAGACGCTTGATTTGCTTGCCCCGGAACCCTAGCGTCCGGCTGATATCCTTCGCTGTCCAGGCATGATCCGGCTCAGACTCAAACAGATATTGAATCGCGATTTTTTCTTTGTTGGTTTCTTTCATTAGCTTTTGATCTTATCGCACCCGCGCCGCGATTGTCTCCAAGAATTTACGGTGTGCGCAGCTCTTCGGGCCGGAGCACCCGCAGGCGCGCGAGCTGCAGCCGGTAACGTCCGGGCTCATCGCTCGCCGGCGCGCCCAGACGCGTGGCGGCAATCCGGATGTAGCGCGCGGCGGGATAACCGATCACCGTGTAGAGGTCAACCGCCAGCCCGTCCGGACCCAGGGCCGCACCGTCTTCCACTTTTTTCACGGTCGTGTAGGCGCCGGGCTCTTTCGCGAGTTGAACCGTAAAGGCGCGCGGAAAACCCGCCGCCGAACCGTCCGTGCCGGCCACATCGCGCCGCGGCACCAAGACAAGCTTCCCCAGCGTGCGCTCTTCGCCCAAGTCGATCTCGATCCATTCCTCGGCGTCGGCCGCCGCATGAGGCTTCGAGCTGTATCCCTTGCGGGCCGTGTCCTGCTCCGGCGCAAAGAGATGGGCGATCCCCCACCCGCCCGCTTCATGCGAGCTGGAGGCCTTGGCGGAATAGGCCATCCGCCGGTCGGACGTTGAACGCTGAAGCGTCGGATCGCGCCAGGCTTCAGCCGACACCCCTTCCGCGACCACACGATAGGTGCCGGCCGGCAAATCGGTCAGCCCGCGCGGTTGTCCGTTGACCGTCACGCTCCGGCATCCCGGCAGCGCAATGTCGGCCCGCGTCCCCTTCGGCACGGTCAGCAGCAGCTCAAACGAATCCTCTTTGATCGCCCACTCACAGCGCACGGCACCGCGCGGCGTCGGCACGAGGCCTTTGGCCCAGCGCACCTCGCGCGTCGCCTGCGGCCGCACGCGGAAACGGCGAAACCCCGGCTCAAGCGGCACGACCCCCAGCAGGTAGGCGCTGAAATGATGCGCGATCGCGGTGTCGGGATGCGATTCATCCCCCCACCCCTTCGTGATCGTGCCCATGCATTCGGTCGTGGTCCACGCGCCTTTCCAGCCATCGTCCAGCAGCTTGAGCCAGTTGTGATCGAAGAGCGTCTGCAAGCCGGACTGCGCGAAGCCGTATTCGAAACGGCCGCGGCTGGCCAGACTCTGAAATTTGCCGTGACCGATTTTCTTGAAGTGCGGCGCGATGCGCCGCGCCCGTTCGGGCGAGACCAGCCCGAGCGACAGCGCGAGCGCGTTGGCCTCCGCCCCGAAGCGCGGCGTCTCGACCGCCTCCCTGTAAAAACCGTCGGCCTCATCCCACAGATGACGGTCAAGGGCATCCACGAGCGCCGCCTCGCGACGCCGTGCGGACGCAGCCTCGTCCTGCAGCGACAGTTCGTCGGCGATGCGCGCGGCGTCTCTGAAGACCGCGCACAGCAGGATATTCATGAAGGCGCGTTTGCGGACATCGCCCAGCTTCAGATTGCCGGCGTGCTTGGATGTTTCGGAACGTTGCTGGAACAAGCCGTCAGCCCCGAGATGCGCCTCCAAATAATCCATGAGCCGCCGCATCGCCGGCCAGAGTTCGCGGAGCGTTTCGCGGTCGCCAGTGTAGAGCAGGTGATCCCACGCCACCGGCACCAGCCACGCCGCGAATTCATCCGACGGGAAAGGACCGTAATCGCCACGCGCGGGCGGCACGCTGCGCTCGGGATAGGGCGAGGCATGCACATACCCGTCCGGCGTCTGATTGAAGGCGAGCATGCGCAGGGAATCGCGCAGATAAAAGGGGTGCGCCGAAGCGTAATACGCGCTGCGTTGCGCGAAGTAGAGATCGCCCGACCAGACCAGCCGGTCACGCTTCGCGCCGTCTGCCACAAACGGCAGCGTGCGCGCGAACTGCCAACGGCCGAGCCCGCCCGAAAAATCATCGGCGAGCAACACGCGCCCGCGGGCATCGTTGACCCGGATCGCGTCGAAGAGCGGCCACTTCTCCTTGGGTGTGTAGAAGCCGACGCGGCCGCCCGAAAAAGCGGCGTCCTCAGCGCGCGCCACGTCGGTGCCGTCGAGCCGCACCGAGAGCACCGTCCCGCGCGCCTCGACCTCCAGCCGGTAGCGCGCGCCGTCCACAAGCGGCGCGCCCAGGCGGCGTTCGCACAGCACGCGGTCGCGTCCGTCCTGCCGCGCCAGCAGCCGCACCGCGCCGTCGAGCCCGACCTCGGCCAAGTAGGCGTTGCGCGCATCCGCCGCGCGGAACGCCAGTCCGGCGGCGGACACGTGCTCGGGATTGGCGCGCAGCTCGAAGGTCGTCTCGACCCTCACATCGCCCCACGACGCGCCGTCGCGGCTCAGCCCGATCTCTTCGGCCTGCTCCAGCTTGCGCGGCAGCAGCCAGCCGTCCACGCACTTCCAGGCGTCGTGATTCGGGAACGAGGCGATCTGCACCGTCCACGCGCTGATCGCCCACAGCCGGTTCAAACGCTCGTCGCCGCACAGGAAGAGCCCGTCGTTCGGCGTGCGGTCATACACCTCGCTGTTCACCATCGCCACGGCGTCGACGGAGACCTCGGTGCCGGGCGTGTCGAGCTGAAGCCTGACGTACCGGGTCTGGCCTTGGATCAGCGGCGCGATGAAACGCCCGGTACGCGGCACGGTGTAGGTCTCATGCCGGTAGACATTCCCCGGCAGCACCGGCAGATCAAACGTTTCGCCGAGGTAACGGGCGCTGGTCGACCGCGTGAAGCAGCCGGTTTCCGAGAGACCGTCAGGATGACATGCATAGGCCAGCCGCACGACCGGCAGCCCCTGCTTCGCGGTCACGGTGAAGACCGCATAGCCGCCGACACTCTGCCGCCCGAAATCGAGGACCACCACCGGCTTGGGACCGCCGGCCACGTAAGCCAGCCGACAGCTCGCGCCGTCCTCGGCCAGCAGACGCTCCGCCCCCTCCACCGAACCCTCGCTGCGCACGGTGCCGACCGGATACACCCAGTCGGTCGCGGGCGTCAAGGCGTATGACCGCGCCTGATCCATCCATGCCTCCGCCTCCGGCGCATCCAGCAACCGGCACGCCGACACCCACACCACACAGCCCGCGACCACAGCCCGAACGATCTGTTTAGCCATCGATCCTTTTTGCATGCTGCCCTCCTGACTATGTGATCGGCAATGCGTTTACGTCATGATCGCTCAACCTTTTGCCCGACACGTTGTTGCGGGCGAGGGCGCCCGCGCTCCCGACTCGCCTGCCCCCTTTTCACCTGAAATGCATAAACTTCTCGCCCCCCTGACATTAACGTTTTCCCTGATTATCTTGAAAAACGCGGCATCCTCGCCACAATTTGCGGCATGAGTGTAATCGATCGCTCTTCACGCCGCAATCGCAAAGCCGTACAGGGCCCAGAGTTGGGCACTTCCGACCCAGAAACCCTCTGCGTCTCCGCGTCTCTGCGTAAAAAAAACCTGAAACCAGAAACCCGGAACCAGGAACCAGAAACCTGAAACCAGGAACCAGAAACCTGGAACCAGGAACCAGAAAACGCCTGGCGTTTCTCACCGGATCAGGATCGCCGTGCCGATGATCTTCTTGGTGTTGAGCCGCCGCGCCGCCGACCAGTCCGTCGTGTAGCTGCGCGTGTCCAGATCCTGTTCCTCCACATCCGTCACGATGCTGAGCGAGCGCGTGTCCAGCGGCGAGTCGCTCGACACCGCGCTCACCTCCGCGCCCGCCAGCCCGGCCAACAGCGCCCCCGCCGCCAGCGCGGCCATCATTCCGTTCGTCGTTATCATCGTTTGGTTCCTTTCGTTTCTCTGTTTGTTAACCGGTTGAAAAAGGCTCCGGCACGGCTTTTGCCCGACCTATGCGGCAGGGCTACCGGCCGCCCGGAGCCGGGCGTGTCCGTCCCCGCCTGAGCGGGGCGCGGGCGGCGGCGGATGGGACCTTGCCTGTCCTGTTCGCAGGGTGCTAACGAGGCGGAAGCCTATGTTGTTGTTCCGGTTCGACGGGTCGTTGTTGTTGCGATACGCCGAACGGCAGTTCGACGCGGTGTTGTTCCAGCTACCGCCCCGTCTCACGCGGTTCGAACCCGAATCCGCCCCTTCTCCGCCCGCCCAAATTCCTTTGGAGACCTCGCCCCCAAGCGACTGCAAAATTCCCCTGAACCCGTACCAGCGCACACCGCCTTCCGCCGCAGCCGAGCATCGCGCCAACTGTGCGTCGTCGATCTCGCCAGCCAGGCATTGGCGCTCCCTCATGCGGAACTTCCGCCGCGTCCGCAATAGACGCGACCTTTGGAAACGCCACCCGCCGGGGAAAATCCGCAGCCCCAGAAACGCCAGCCCCTCGGAAACCGGCGCGACCACCGTCCGCTCGCCCTTGACCTCCAGCCCGCGTTCCCGCCCGACCCATCCGCACACGCCGTCGTGCAGACGCCATATTTCAGCTTTTCCGTCCGCGAAAAGGACGATGTCGTCCATGTAACGGATATAGCCCGGAGCCCCCAACCCCTCCTTGGCGTAATGGTCCAGCCCCGACAGGTAGAAGTTCGCGAACCACTGACTCGTCAGGTTCCCGATGGGCAGCCCGCACCCGTCCGGCAGCCCCGGCACCGGATGCCGTACGATCATCTCGATCAAACGGCGGATCTCCACCTCCCGGAATATCGGCAGCAGCAGTTCCAAAAGCCGGTCGTGCGGCACGCTGTCGAAATACCGCCGGATGTCCAGCTTGCACGTCCAGCCGTGCCGCCGCACCAGCTCCCGCGCCCGCGCCGCCGCCCGGTGCGTGCCCTTGCCGACGCGGCACGCGTAGCAATCCTCCGTGAACCCCCTCTCCAGCAGCGGCGCGATCACGCCGCACAGCGCGTGGTGCGCCACCCGGTCCCGCACCGGCGCGCAACTGATCGTGCGCGGCTTCGGATCCGTCACACGGAACTGCCCGTACGGCCCCGGACGCCACGCGCCCGACAGCAGTTCTCCCCGCAGTGCCGCCAGTTCATCCCCCGCCCGCGCCGCGAACGCCGCCACGTCCCGCTTTGCGCCGCGCCCCTTCATCACGCGCCCCAGCGCCGCCGCCAGATTCTCCGGCGACGTGACCCGCTCCCAAAGCTGTCCGTACGATCTCAAAACGGAGCCGCCTCCCCATCTTCAATTTCAGCGTTCGATGTTCGGCGTTCAGCGTTCGGCGTTGGTTTGTTCTGTCCGCCCGGGGCATCCGCACCTTCGCCGCCGTCAGGCCCTGCCTTCTCCGGCGCGGGCGCGGTCACGTCCGGCATCAGCCCCAGCACCTCAGCCCCGTAATCCCGGCAGAACGCCTCGCCCACGCCCTCGATCTCCTTCAGCCCCGCCAGCGAGCGCGGCACCCGCCGCGCGATCTCCGCGAGCTGCGCGTTCCGCGCGATCGCGTACGCGGGCTTCCCCTCCGCCCGCGCCCGGTCGTTGCGCCAGCGCTTCAGGTCGCGGTACAGCGGTCGCCGCGCCTCCTCCAGTCCCTCCTCCGGGTCAGGCCCCGCGCGGCGGCGGAACCCCGCGCCGTCCGCCGGAGCGTCCCCCAGCAACAGCGTCAGGGCCAGGTGCGGCACGTTCCCGTGCATGAAGAAATGCTCGCGCGCCTCCAGCACCTCCCGCCCGGAGATCGCCCGCCTCAAAGCCTCCTCCGGAAAACCCTGAAGACCCTCCTGATACCTCAGCGTGATCACCCGCACGTCCATTCCGTTTTCCTCCGCAGTCGGCGGCCACACCCGCCATACTGACGGGATACTACGTCCCCCCGCGCGCCTCAGTCAAGCGCGTTTTTCCGGCGCGGGACACGCGCCGGAAAAACGCATCCGCCATCCGCAGGGGGCTAGCCGCCCCCTGCGCGACCCCCGCAAGACCGGGTTCGCGGCCCGTCGTGCGGCGGCTACCGCCGCTGTCCGCACGACGCCGCGCCCCCGGTCTTTTCCCCTTCCGGGGAAAGTATGCACCCTGCGGGACAGGATCAAGGCAAGGTCCTAACGAGGCGGAAGCCTACGCTGATGGCCCGGATCGACGGGTCGTAGCTGTAGCGATACGCCGAACGGCAGTTCGACGCGGGGACGTTCCAGCTACCGCCCCGTCTCACGCGGTTCGAACCCGAAGCCGCCCCGACCGGATCCTCGCCGCCCGCCATCGCGTCCGCGTACCAGTCCAGGCACCACTCCCACACGTTGCCGTGCATGTCGTACAGGCCCCAGGCGTTCGGCGCGTACGAGCCGACTTCCGCCGTGGCGTTCTCCGCGGTGCAGTCCGTCGCCGGATCGACCCACTCCGTGCCGTTCCACACCTTGCCGCCGTTATACTGATAGCGCCCCAGCAGGTCGAGCCGCGCGTCGGAATTGCTGTTGGTGATGTTCGCCGTGCCGTCGTTCAGCGCACCCGCCGTGCCCGCGCGGCAGGCATACTCCCACTGCGCCTCCGTCGGCAGGTCGAACCCCGCCAGCCCGGTCTTGGCACGCAGCCGGC
>Ga0116190_1000972_pt1 | contig 26390 bp, 23 predicted proteins | sample AD_JPNTR4_MetaG_FD_89808 | JGI IMG/M metagenome (GOLD analysis project Ga0116190, IMG submission 89808) | Active sludge microbial communities of municipal wastewater-treating anaerobic digesters from Japan - AD_JPNTR4_MetaG | ecosystem: Engineered > Bioreactor > Anaerobic > Digestate | place...
GCTTGCCGGGCAACCTCGGCTGCAGACTTACTCCTTTCTAACTCCGCAAGTGCCGCAACGTACTGTCCCAGGACTTCTCCCAGCTCGACGTTGTCATATCGGAGGAGCGGCTGCCCGGCTTCGACCCGGTCTCCCAGGCGTACGTACACTTGGTTAATTCGGCCGCGTCCCGCCGAATGAACGTTGGCTATTCTGGTCTCATCTGGCTTGACGGTCCCGGTTGTTTCGATGAACTGCTGTACCCTTCGTGCTTTGACTTCGACAGACTCGATTCCGAGCCTGGACTGCGCCTCCGGGCTCAGCGACAGGAGCGACGTTTCCTCGTGATTGCTTTCGAGGCTCGATGTGCCTTCTCGGCTGTCCGCAGCCCCGTCGGCTGTCGTCCGCCCGAAGTAGAATCCTGCCGCCAAAGCACTGATGATGAGCAAGAAGATGACGGTTTGTTTACTCGTAGACATAGCTGGATTCCCTGTTATCTGACTGGCGCGCCACAAGCCTTTTCCACCTCGACGGCGGCAATATATGCGTCGCGCAAAAGTTCCGTATAGGTTCGCTGGATTTCGATCAGGCGACGTTGCTCGTCAATGACGTCGATAAGTCGGAGCTCGCCCAGCTCGTACGCACCCCGGACGATCCGCAAGTTTTCCTGCGATCGGCTGATCACCCCTTTATCGAATAGCTCCAACGCCTGGCGGACGCTCTCCAGGCGGTTTGTAGCCGCCAAGACTTCTTGGCGAACGATTCGTTCAAGCGATTCGCGCTCTAATCGGGCCGCTCTCTGGCGGGCGACGGCTGCCTCGATGTTTCCCTGGTTTCGATCAGTCAGGGGAAGCTCGATTGATATCCCGCCGGTGATTAAATTGTCGGTGTCTCGAAGCGGAATCAGCATGCCGCCCGGCTGCGAGAAGCCAAACTGATCAAAACTGGACTGCACCCGGGAATAGCCTGCCTGCACCACCAGATCGGGTGTCCCCGCGGACTTTGCCATCCGCATTTCCGCTTCGGCCAACTCCTCCCGAAGACGGGCGGCCGCAAGATCCGGCCGTCGCGTCAAGGCGACTTCGACTGAATTCCCGAGGCTCGGCAGGTCTTCCCCCGTCTTGTCCAGTGAGTCCAATATCCGCAGGTCCTCCTCCAGAGGCAGCCCAGCAAGGAGCTTTATCCCCAGCAAGGCATTCTCAGCTCGGGTGGCAAACGCCAAGCGATCGGAGTCAAGCCGATTCACCTCAACTTGTAACAGCCCTTGCTCCAGGGGCGCCCCTTCCCCGGTCTCGCTGCGCGCCTCGGCCAACCGAAGACTGTGACTGGTCAGCCTAAGCAGTTCCTCGGCATTGCGCAGGTTTCGCGCGGCTGCCAAAGCTTCCGCGCAGCTGATCTTGATTTCGGAGGCCAGAAGTCGCTCTCGATTGGTGATCTCGATACGCGCCAATTCAATACCCAGTCGGCTGACGTTAAGGCGGCGGTCTCGCTTCCCGCCTAATTCGAATTTGTGCGAATAAGCAAAAGACCAATCGCGTTCGCCGGAACTGTTGAGCACATCGCCGTTTCCGACCGATATCTCCAGGCCGGGATTGGGTCGCAAGCCGGCCTGTCGCTCCAAGGCCTGGGCTTCGACCAGGCGTTGTCGAGCGGCCAAAAGATCCGGATTATTCCGGAGTCCGACCTCGACGATCTGTTCGATCGACATGGCCGTGCCTGTCTTGCTCGGTTGGTCCAGTTGTGACGGTTTTGCCTCGGCCCTCAAAGGCGCAGTGAAACTCGCATGAAGTGTCGCCCCCAAAAAGAATGTGAACAGGGTAATACTCCTACCTGGAGTCTGCATCTCAGACCCTCCTGATTATGGCGATTGGAAACGGTTACCAGATTCCCGGCTGATAGCCGGCGTCATCGAATAAATTTGGAAGGAACGAATGATCTAACAGCGAAGCGGGACTAGGGGAATTGGGTCCGTGGGTGCAGCAGAAGATGAATTGTGGCTCAAATTGCGGCCCACGAGGATGAAAGGACGCTCAGGCGTCTCCAAGGCCACAGGTGTGTGAGCCGCATGCTCGCTGGCGTCGAGAAGACTCACCGTGTCTGACCGCAATATAGTGCCGACGAGCGGAATATCGACGCAGCCCGAGCAATCTGCAAAAGTCTGCGAGGAGAGCGGGTGTTCCTCACCTCCCCAAAACCGTGAGAAAAAGCCTAAGCAGCAGGTGCTTGCGTTGTTTTCAAGAGCAGCGTGACCGGCAGGTGCAAGACACAGCACTGTCATCCCTGGAGCCACGGCGGCTACCAGGAGAATCACGGCGAACAATCGTACGCATCGGCCCTTGAATAACACCGGGTTAGAGTAACACAACCGGTGTCCCATTCGTCAGAAAGATTCACGGGGCGTAACGAGACTAACGAAACAATAACTTCTAACACCAGAAGAAGGCGGAAAGGTAACATAATGGGAAAACATCAGAACAAAGGGACAACGTCAGAAGGGGTGTAGGTATCTTGATTCGAGTTGGTTTTCTTCTCATTCTCGTGTGCTGCGGGCTTTTCACCATCGTCTTCCCGGCTTCGACTCAGGATTTCGACGACACCGCTGCTCCGGCGCTACAGATCCGCAATTATCCTGTAGACGCCTTGAACAATTCCGGTACTCCGTATCACTTTGTGCTGTCGGTCCTCGGTGTTGATCAGGCAGAGGGTTTCTTGCCTCTCCTGGCCATAGCCGGACGCAGAACCAGCGGGGATGACCTCGAATGGCTCGCGCTGTGGAATTTGAGCGATACTTCTCCATCGGTCTGGCAACGGTTCCGCGCTGCCCTTGGAGTTCCCGGCTCGCCGGGTGGGAAAAAGTCCTCGGAGCTGTCCCTGGAGAATTTTCCCGCTCCTTGCTTATCGGTTCGGTCGTTGCGACCGCGAGTATGGAACAGAGTACGTTGGCGAGTGGTCGACGAAACTATCCGCTGGTCAGGCTACGTCAGCCCGGCCCGGTTCTTTATCAGAAACTACTCGGGTAACGGCGCCGATCTGGATGAATGCCGATTTCACCAGACTTACACGCTACTTGACCTCTATGAGGCTGCTTCGCAGTTGGCCCCTTCTTCGGAACACTTCTCGGCGTCGGCTATCATCGAAATCAAGTATCACCTTCTGGCAAACCGGCGGGTTTCATGCCTGTTTCTTGATCCCGAACACCCGAATGAGGTCGTCCAGCGCTTCGAAAGCGAGCGGCGCGCACAGGAGGGGAATACTGCTTCGTACCTTCATGCGAATGCGAACCTCTATGGATTGGGCCTTCGAGAAATCAATTTCGGAGTCTCCGGGAAGGCGCCTATCTTTCGAGCCGCGCTTTTGTTTATCCGCTCTTCTTCGTTGGAACGAAAAGTGCGCGACTGGCCGAAGCGCAATCCTTTCGATCTCGCCTACAATCCATTCGAGAATCCAGCCGTTCAAGAGCTGATAAAGAGACACCCGGATGAGGAGATTCCGCTGGCGTTTTACGTCCTCTCCAGTGAGTACCGACTCAAACCGATCCTGGTTGTTGATTTCTTCAAACGCAAAGGGGGCATCGGTCGCGAAGCGTCGCGGGTATGGAGATTTACTCTCGATCAAGCGATTGAAATGACCAACGTTCCCTTGCTATACCGCGTGCTGGGGCGGATCGGCAGCTATGCTCTCAACAAGAAAGACTACCCCCATTTCAGCCGGCGATCGGCTTTCGCCGGCGTTGAACCGGCTCGACTATTTGCCCGGCTGGAGTGGACATTCGATCCCGACACCAACGATTTGCTCCTGAAGGCCTTGGAAAAGCACCGTGCCAACCCGCTCATGGCTTCTTACCGCCGTGAAGATCAGGAGGCCAGAAAACGCCTTGAGGTGCTGCTCCAGAACGATGGTGTGCTTTTGGCCGGACACCTTCGCTGTTTGTTCGAGGACGAGGTAAGAGCCGCGCTTGCGCTGGGGAAGCGTGCTCTGTTTGATCCTGACGTGGCTCGGTACGAACAGGAAAAAGACTATCGCGAAGCTTTGCGGCTGGTTCGGGAGTTCGGCGCGGACACCAACCTGCCCGCTCATTCCTGGAGCGCGGTGCTTGATGCCTGGGCGCAGATTCAGTCACGGAACGAGACCGCATGCCCCGACGCCAAGCGATTCATCGAACGTCTTAAGCGCATAGATCCATCTCTCATCCCTCCTCGGCGCCAGGCAGCGATTCGAGCAATACTGAACGGCGAAGTTGCCACCCTCGTTGCATCAGGGAGCACTTTGGGAGATGACTAAGTGCGTTGAACAGGCTGCCCAGGCGACCCGCAGGATACCTCCGACAACCTATTCGAGGTCGCTGCCGGACACCAGGTCGCGGGCTTTTACCGTGGCTCTTCCTTTTTGGCTGGTTCTGTTTATCTTCCTCTCGATCGACTTCAAGAGCGCGGTTTTTGGCGCGCCTGTTCCTCGTCCTCGCCTGGTCCTTATCAAGGTTGACGGGCTCTCTTCGCTCGTTGTTGACGGGGCTGTCGACCCTCGCAGCGAATCAGTAAATCGCCTGCCGCATCCTGAACTGTTCCGAGAGGCTCACGCGCAGTTGCTATCGGTCCTCAAGCGGGATGTCCTGACACCGAACATTGCGACGTATTTCTACCGCAACGGGGTTCGCACTTCGATGTACTGTTCCACGCTGGCTCTCTCTACCCCTTCCTGGGCGATGATCGACACCGGTTACAGCAGCATCGTGAAGACCAACACCTATTTCAACCGCTTCACAGGAGATTTGAGCAGCTACCTGGACCACCTGCGGGAATCGCTGAACGTGACAGTGCAGGGAGCTCGCCGGACAACCGCACTCTGGCAGTTGGATTTACTGGAAATCCCGATTCTCGAGGACCATTTTCAAACAGGAAGAACTTGGACCTCTATACAGCCCTTCTATCGAGAACGTCCGACCGATCGGTTGACGGCGCTGGCCAAATACCTGATCACCGGAGGCGAAAGGAGCAAGAACCCGCTTCGACTGATCCGGCGTCATCTTGCCCAAGCCGCGTATGGTCCTGACTATCCTGAAAAGAATGACCGTGCGCTGGCTTCTCTGGCGGCGCGTAAAATCCTGGAAACCGACGTCGAAGGACAGGAAACACACGATTTTGTGAGCCTGATCTTTTCATCGATCGACCATCAATTCCACGTGGATCCGCATTACGAGAACATACTTTCCTGGCTGGCCCGGCTGGATGACTGGATTGGAGAAATCCTGAACGCTGTTGAGCAGAGCCGACGCCGGGATTCCACCTTGGTCGTGCTGCTATCGGATCATGGTCTTGACTTCGATCCGGTCTATCTCAATTACTCTTTCCCGATCAACCGCTGGCTTCGAGAGCCCGAGTTCGGCTCGCATACGGTGCTTTCACCGGTAGTCGAGGACACGGAACATGCACTTACCGTCCCCGTCCGCGGGGTGGATTTTACTCGCGTCTATGAATCGCCGCACTCGGCCTTCGGCCACGAAGTGCCCGGGGGTGAAAAGGGGTTCGTGACAGCGTTTACCGACAATACCGGCAACCCAAGGTTTGACGCTCATTTCAGGAATTCCGATATCAATCGGCTTCACCTTCTGCTGCTCGAGGTGCTCCGCTGTCGGAAACAGCCCGAACTGCTCGAGCGTATCTACCCGGAGTTCCAGGCGGCCCTTGAGTCAGCGAATAAATGGCTGGGGACGGAAATTGACAACGGTCTTCGTGCGGCAAATGGACTGGAGGAGTTGGCCAGGAGCTGGTCGGCAGACCCCGACGCGGTGAGTCGACTGAAAGAAGAAAGTGCTGCTTACCGCCGGACTGTTTCAGTTCTGCAACGCCTGTCAACTATTCCGAACGAACAGGCGCAGTGGTTGAAATGGGCCGGGAAACACTTTCGCGTGTCCGACTATCTCCCCAAGCGCTATTTGGGCCCTAACAACACAATCGAGCAACTGCGCAACTACATTACCGGCTGGAAGACTCCTTCAAACGAGCGCTGGAAAGGTCCGGTCGCCTACCGCACGGTCGATTACACCAGGCTTTTCACGAGCGTGAAGGCAACGGCGCCCAATTCCCGGGGAAATCTGCATCCCTTCCGTTTCTTCAGCGTAAGACTTCCGCTGGAACGTCTGTCCGGCGCTGTCGATCGTCCTCTCCGGCAGGCCATTTGGCTGGTCTTTGCTTCCGCCGAAGCAATTATTCTCGAATCGACCGAGGGGGAAATCCTCTACCAGCCACTTGAAGCCGTGGAGTTTCTGGAGCAGGGCATTCGCCTGAAACCGCTGGCCGATCCGGCTCGTGATCCTTTCGGCTATCAAGAGCTGGCCGGCCGCTGGATGTCGCGTCGGACCTGGGCGAATCAGTCCACCGAGCGGAATGAATGGCAGCTGGCGCCCGTTATACTCACCGAATTGTTTCGCGATAACTTTCGATTCGCACCGGGCTTCTTAAAAGGCCGGGAAAGCGAACGGTTCGCCAAAGAACACCACTTCCTTCAGCAGACTCCCGATTTCCGGGTCTGGACGTTCCGCGGCTGGAACGTGAACTCAAACAGTCACACCCCAGGAGGAAGCCACGGCAACTTTACTCAACTCGATATCAAGACGTTGTTCGCGCTGTGGGGAGGAGACGCCTTTGAACTTCGCCGAGGGGAGCTGCTGCCCGGCGCCTATCTCACCTCGGATATCGCTCCGACCCTTCTGTCAATACTCGAGCGTGTGGGCGGGAATGTTCTGGTTCCCGGAGTTCGGATTGATAAAGCGCCGGAATTGGTCCCCGTGACTATGCCGTCTTCGCTAATGTCTCAAACTGAAGAGTAATCCACAGTGCCCGGTGATCGGAGAATTTGATCTCCTCGATCCCTGAAGACGTCCAGTTCAAACCCTTGATGAAAATCGAGTCCAGCGTCAGTCCCAGAAAATCGAAGGTTGCTTTCTGCTGAACGAATGGAGTGCGGAAGCCAATACTTGTAAACAGGTTCCGGACTCGTATCTCATGGTCTCCGGCGGGAAGGGGCAACAGTCGCCCGAGCCACAGTAAGCCTGAAGTATTAAAGTCGCCTGCCACCACGCACGGCCCAACCGCTTCTCTAACGCGCTGAACAATGGGTGCAAGCTGCTCCAGCCGCTCCTCGATTGAGACCCGTGAATCGAGATGAACATTAAAGAGCTGGATGCGACCGAAAGGTGTGACAGCGGTAGCTGTCAGGGCGATTCGGCACCGGTTCCTGAAAAGCAGATCGAAGGATGGCAGCCGGATTACCGCCGGGTTCTCGAGCGGATAACGGCTGAGAATCGCCAGACCTTCTTTGGATCCGCTCTTCCAGACGTTGGCTGGTGAGTAAACGAAGTTGAAGCCCAGGCGTGACGCCAGATCCTGAACGACGCCCGGATCGTTTCCCGCAGGTGTTTCAACTTCCTGTAACAGCAGAATCTCGGCCCGTCCGAGAGGCGTCACGCGGGTGATTTCGTCTTGAATTCGGGTCAGCGCCCGCTCTCTGGCCATGTTAAGCGTCACGAGCGTCAACGTAGGCGGCCCGGCTTTAAGAAATCGCGCCGCTCCCTGGATCAACGGGGTGGGCTGGCAATCTCTCGATGCAGCCGCGAGCTCCTGCTGCCCCTGGGAAAGAATGGTAAATACAACCCCGGCCCCCAGGGCCGACCGTAAGGCGCTGCGAATTGCAAACAACATTGGTGTCATTCTACACGAATAACAGCGCTGGAATCGGCGGTGTCCGTGGTGCTCGGATCCGTGTCATCCGTGTTGACCGCTCTATCCGCGGGCTTCCAAAAGGCAGGCCGGTATAATAACCAATCATGCCGGTCTCCTCGCGGAGCTTTCAAATTTTCGTCAAACCGGTGGGCGCTGCCTGCAACCTCAACTGTCACTACTGCTACTATCTGTCAAAGAACCAAATCGGAGATGGGGCACCGCCCCGTATGCCGGCACATCTCCTGGAGCGGTATATCGCCGCGCATATCGACGCTTGTTCCGATGAAATAATCAGATTCTCGTGGCACGGTGGAGAACCGACTCTTCTTGGCCTGGATTACTTTCGTCTGATCGTCGACATCGAACGTCGCCTCTGTCCTGCAGGTAGAACGATCGCGAACGGGATCCAGACAAACGGAACGCTTCTCGACGAGGAGTGGGGAAAGTTTCTGGCGACTGAATCTTTCGCGGTCGGGCTGAGTCTTGATGGACCGCGCGAGATGCACGATCGTTTTCGGCTGACACGTGACGGGAGACCGACTTTCGATCAAGCGATTCGAGGCTGGGAGATTCTGCACCGGCACCGCGTAGCGACGGATATTCTTTGTGTCGTCAGTTCATACAATGCGAGTCATCCCGGGGAAGTGTATGGGTTCTTCAAACAAATTGGGGCTCGGTATCTCAGTTTCCTTCCTCTGGTGGAGCGGTACGCGGATGCTCCCGCCGGCGTGACTCCAGAAAGCGTAAGCCCCCCGATGTGGGGCGACTTTCTGTGTTCGGTTTTCGATGCCTGGATTTCCGGAGACATTGGCCGAATCAAGGTGCAAATCATCGAGGAGGCCACCAGGACCGCGTTCGGACTGGAGCACTCGCTGTGTCTTTTCCGGCCGACGTGCGGGGGCGTCCCGGTGCTCGAAAGAAACGGCAATCTCTACGCCTGCGATCACTTCGTGGATGACGCGCACCTGATCGGAAACATAATCGACACTCCTCTCGGGGAACTGCTCGAGAGCCGAGCGCAACGGGAGTTCGGGTCGGCGAAGCTGGAGCACTTGCCGCACATGTGCCGCGCGTGTGAAGTCCGCGAGATGTGTCACGGGGAGTGCCCTAAGAATCGTTTCGTCATCGATCCGGAGGGCGGCCCGCCGATCAATTACCTCTGCGAGGGCTACAAACGATTCTTTACGCACGTTAAACCGTTTGTGCAGGCGGTAGCCGATGAGTGGCGGCGGAACAGCGGCAGGTGAGTCAGTGACGGCGGACAGCTGATGTCAGCTGTCCGCCCCCAACGGTTTCACGGTGTCTCGGAATCGTTTATCCGAGCTTTTTCTTCAGAAACTCGATAGTCCGCTTCCAGGCGAGGTCGGCTGCTTCTTTGTTGTATCGCTGGCCGGTGTCGTTCATGAAAGCATGCGCGGCGCCTTCATACATGTGAATCGTGTGCTCGATTCCGGCCTTTTTGAGCGCCTCCTCGAACTCCGGTATGCCGGCGTTGATCCGTGCGTCGTCGCCTGCATAATGGATGAGCATAGCTGCCTTGATCTTCGGTACGTCTTCCGTGGCGGGCTGGCTGCCGTAGAAGGGGACCGCGGCGGTCAGATCCGGCGAATTGACCGCAACCTGGTTGCAGACGGCGCCGCCCCAGCAGAAGCCCATGCAGGCGACCTTCCCGGTGGTCTGGGGATTGGTTTTGAGGTATTCAACCGCGGCCACGAAGTTCCGGGTATTCACCTCGCGATCCAGTTTCTGGAGAAGGGACCGTGCCTCGTCGGGGTTTTGCGGGGTTCCGCCGACCGGCGAGAGAGCGTCGGGTGCAATCGCCCAGAAACCTTCCAGGGCGACTCGCCGAGCGATGTCCTCAGTATGAGGATTCAAGCCCCGATTTTCGTGGATCACGATAACCCCGGCGAGCTTCCCTGCGCCTTTGGGCTTGGCAGAGTATGCCCGCATATCGCCGTTCGCACCCGGGTATTGGATGTAGCCGGTTTCCAGCCGCGGGTCATCCTTGGGGACCACCTCGGCCATGGCCTGCCCGCCATCGGGTCCGCTCGCGACCTCGGCTGCCACAACTACGCCGGTGGACAGCGCTGCTAGCCTCCTGAGCAACTCGCGCCGGTCAATCGTGCCTTGGGCGTACTCCTTGAAAAGGTTGTCGATTTCATCTGTCATGAGTCCCTCCTTGTTTTTCGGCATTTGGACCTTGAAACCGCTTAAACCTTTGAACTTTCTCTCAGTTCTTCGCTTCTTCGTATATCACGTGCGCCTCGTGGGTGCCAGTGTTTCAGGAGGAAGTGGACCAAGTGGACCAAGTGGACGGAGTGGACACAATGTGGTCAAACTCGGTGCATTTCTGTCCACTTAGTCCACTTGGTCCACTTTCTCTTGACACGCTCTCCTGGCACGCCGTACAGTCGCGCTTGCTTTGGCAAAGGAAGTCTGCCCCGCATGTCATGGTTCACAGTTTGAAATCTTCTGCCAGGTTCCCGGGAGGGATTTTCGCGAAGCTGGTGTGGTGGCGAATCCGGATGCGAGTCGAAAGGAATGGCAGATAGAACGGTGTACTGGATGCAACCTCGGTCGCACTTGGCCGCCCCCGTCTGCCAGGGAACTTGCGGAGTATTATCCCCCTGCTTACGTTGGGGACATAGAAAAGGCGATCCGGGAGTTTCGCCGGCATGAGATACAAAAGACGCGCTCCTGGCAGAACGAGGTGGCGAAGGTTAGCTTTGTCGAGAAATTCGTGAAGTCTGGTCGAATTCTGGACGTAGGTTGCGGAGACGGCAGGTTTCTCTGGGCTCTTGCCGATGACCGATGGAAGAGGGCGGGCCTTGACGTGAACTCTCCCGTAATCGAGGCTCTGCGATGGAACTTTCCCGACATCGAGTTCCTCATCGGGGACCTTTTTTCGCCGACCCTGGGCGAAGCTTGTTATGACGCGATTACCCTCTGGCACGTTCTCGAGCATCTCAGCGGGCCAAGGGAGTCCCTTGCCCGCCTCCATCGCTTATTAAGACCGGGTGGCTGGCTGTTCCTTTCAGTCCCGAACTTCGGCAGCTGGCAGCCGCGCTTCTTTCGGCAACACTGGTATGCTTTCGACGTACCCAGGCATTTGTACCATTACTCAGAAAAATCACTTGCACTGCTCCTCGGACAATGTGGCTTCGAACTGGTTACCCTGGAACCGTCTTCAAGGAATGACAATGTTCATCAGCTGAAACACAGTGCCATCCAGTTGGCGCGAGCCGAAGTGGGATCGGTAGGGCCGTACTACCTGGCAAAACCTTTCCTGCTGTTGATGGCGCGGGTAGAATCGTTAATCGGTAGCGGGGGAGTAATCACAGCTGTGGCAAGGAAAGCCAAAGAATAGGGCTCAGCGGAGGCTTAGCGAAAACACATTCTTCGCCCAATCCCTCTCGACCCCCTGGTCTACAATTCAAACCTGCTAACACAGGAAGGATGGACCATGCGCAAGAAAACTCTTTGTATGACAGTCATTTTCGCCTTGCTTCTTCTCGGAGTTTCTGTTCAGGCCGCAGGATCGGATGACGGGGCCAAAGCGGCCCGGCAGTTTAGAATCCATGATCCTGCCCGTCCTCGCCCGCCGATCGTCAATCCGGGCACGCCGAGCACTTCCGAGCAACCTGGCAAACCACCTTCTGATGCCATCATCCTCTTTGATGGGCGGGATCTATCGAACTGGCGCTCCATGGACGGGGGGCCAGCCAAATGGGTCGTTAAAGACGGAGTCATGGAATCCGTGAAGGGAAGTGGCTATATCCGTACCCTCCAGGCTTTCGGCGACTGTCAGCTGCATGTGGAATGGGCCACGCCTGTGAAAGTGGAGGGGAAGAGCCAGGGACGCGGAAACAGCGGTGTTTTTCTGATGAACACCTACGAAATCCAGGTTCTGGATTCATTTAATAACGACACCTATCCCGACGGCCAGGCGGCAGCCGTCTATGGACAGTACCCTCCACAAGTGAATGCGAGTCGGGGGCCAGGTGAGTGGCAAACCTACGACATCATTTTCCGCCGTCCTCGGTTTGACGATGACGGACGGTTGAAAGAGCCGGCCCGCGTGACTGTCCTGCATAACGGTGTCCTGGTTCAAGACAACGTCGAGATCCTGGGGCCCACAACCTGGATGAATCGTCCCGATTACCGGCCGCATCCCGACAAGCTCCCGTTGGCGCTTCAGGATCACGGAAATCCTGTGCGCTTTCGGAATATCTGGATTCGAGAACTCCCGGCCACCTCAGCCGAAGAACGCGAAAAGAACAAAGAGATATTCCTTGGAGGGAAATTCCTGGAGCAGTATGCCGGCGTGTATCGGGGGGATGGTACGCCGACTATCACGATTACCCGCAATGGTGATCAATTGATGGCAACGTTCGCCGGAGGACCTGTCCGACCGATCTTCGCACGCTCCGAGAATCTTTTCTTTTCCAAACACATCGGGATTGAGTTCGAGTTCCAGCGCGGCGCCGACGGCCAGATCGATAGTGTGACCATTCTGCACGGTGAGGACCGGATAGGGCCGGCCAAGAAGCAGGCCCGGTGATCTGGACGGGGAATCCATTGTCCGGAGGGGAACTATGAATACTCAACAAATGGGCTGCTGCCCGCATGTCACCCGAAGGAGTTTCCTGGGCGGAGTAGGCGCAGCGATCGGCGGATCGACCTTGCGCCTTCCGTCCTGGCCAGTCTTGGCGAGGGAGACAGAAGGATTCTCCGCGACCGCTCGCGCGCCCCTGACTGTCAAACCTATCCTTATTTATGAGACACCCCAGAGAAGATCGCAGGCGAGCTGGCGAAACTGGGGCGGTATCCAGACCGAGGAACAGGCGAGCCAGGAAGCGACCCGCATCCAGGAAGAACTGAAACGACTTCAACAAAGCGCCGATTTTCCGCTCACCCTATTGTCCGTCGCGTCAATCAAAGACGATGCCGGGTTGGACCGGCAGGCTGAAGACCTGGCGAAAGCCCAGGCGGTCCTGGTGTACGGGGCTGGCGGGCCGAAAAGGTTGTACGACCGGATCGGAACCTGCGGCAAGGACGTCATCATTTTCGTGCGGCACAAGTCGGGGCCCGTCTATCTCTGGTATGAGATCATTAGCCCGCGTTACCTGAGACAGCACACGGACGAACTGTCGACTCCGCGCGTGGATTTCGATGACATCGTGGTGGACAGCCCCGACGAACTGCTCTGGAGACTGCGAGCTTTGTGCGGATTGCACAACAGCCGCGGCAGCCGAATTATCGCCATAGGCGGCCCGTCTGCCTGGGCGCAGCCGGAAGGCTTGGTCCCAGACTTGGTCCGAAAACTCTGGAAACTGGATTTCGAGACGGTGTCCTACGATGACCTTGGTAAGCTGATTGAGGATGCCCGTTCCGACCAGGCTACGGTGGTACGCGCCGGAAAACGCTCCGAAGACTACCTGCGGTTGCCGGGTACAAAGCTGGAAACGCAGGCGGAATTCGTTCACAACGCTTTCCTGCTGGAGGAGGTGTTTCGGACCCTTCTAGATAGGATGAACGCCCGCGCAATTACCGTGAATTCGTGCATGGGAACCATCATGCCCGTCTCCCGCACGACCGCCTGCTTGACGCTCAGCCTTCTGAATGATGCCGGATACCTCGCCTTCTGCGAGTCTGATTTCGTCGTTATCCCATCGGGCCTGCTTCTTGGCAATATCTCGGGAAAGCCGGTTTTCCTGAATGACCCGACCTATCCGCATGACGGGCTGATTACCCTGGCTCATTGCACGGCGCCTCGCAAAAACGACGGCAGGAGCCTCGATCCTGCGCGCATCATGACTCACTTCGAGTCGGATTACGGAGCTGCGCCAAAAGTGGAGATGAAGATCGGGCAGGTGGTCACAAACATCATCCCCGATTTCAGGTCCGAACGTTGGGTGGGATTCATTGGCACCGTGGTTGACAACCCGAATATGGATATCTGCCGTTCTCAAATTGATGTGCGGTTCAGTTGTGACTCGGGATTGGTCGCCCGGAATATGCCCGGGTCCCACTGGATGACCTGTTACGGAGACTATATGCGCGAGCTGGGTTACGCCCTCAAAAAGATTCCCATCAAGTGGGAAAGGCTTGCGTAAAGCTCGTTCATCTCGGGTTTCTCGCAAGCTCGGCTCGTAGCGGCGGTTGCGAGTCTGCGTTGTCCTGTTTTATAGAGATGTGTATTTTCGCCAAACTCGAGTGCCGGACTCTGGAGAGGCAGGCCACGACAAAAGACGCGGCAGTGAAGTGCCGCGTCGTGATCTGTGGAAGGATCCTTGCTGGTTCGGGGTGCCGAATTCTAGCTGCAGCCCGAGGTATTCCCACACACGGTGCACACGTGGCACCTGCCGTTGCGTTGCATGAGGTTCCCGCAGGAGCAGGTAGGCGCATCCCCGGGGCTCTCGGATAGCAAACGCTCGGTGGCGCTGGTCACTGGTCGGGGCGTTTCGGGGAAATTGACCTGGACGCCATCCTGGACCGAACCGTTCTGCTTTCTCTGATGAATGCCCAGTCTCTCCTGCACTTCAACCGGAAGGAAGCGCGCCGCCAGATACCGAACCACGTAGTCAGGAATCGATGTCGCGAACGGGATCTGCGGGTTGTCGGTAAATCCGGCCGGCTCAAAGCTCATGTGTGAGAACATCCGGACATAATCTTCGAGGGGAACGCCTCGCTGCAGCCCCATTGATATGGCAATTGCCCAGGCCATCGCCATTCCCTGAAGTGTCGATCCTTGTTTCGCGAAGTTGATGAAGATTTCACCCAGTTGCTGATCTTCGGGGAAGAGCCCCATTGTCAGGAAGCCTTTGAATCCGCGGATACGAAACTCGTGCTGATATGCGGGGTGATCCTTCGGCATGTTCCTGTGGACCGGAACTCCGGCCGACTGGGCCGTGCGCTCCTTATTCGACAACGGCTGAACGAGCTTGCATCCGTCGCGGTAGATCGAGACCGATTTCATCCCATGCTTCCACCCTTGGATGTACGCTTCCATGATGTCTTCAACGGTCGCTTCCGCGGGAAGGTTGATGGTCTTGGATATGGCGCCCGAGAGGAACGGCTGAACCGCTCCACACATCTTGATGTGTCCGAGATAATGAATCGATCTACGACCACCCCTCGGCCGGTCCGCGCAGTCGAAGACCGGCAGGTGCTCTTCTTTTAAGTGCGGCGCCCCCTCTATCGTCTCCCGGGATTCCACGTATTTGGTGATTTCTTTGATCTGCTCTTCTGTATATCCCAAATGCTTCAATGCCCTCGGTATCGTATTGTTAACGATCTTCAGAGTCCCGCCGCCGACGAGCTTTTTGGTCTTTACCAGGGAGAATTCAGGTTCGATTCCGGTCGTGTCGCAATCCATCATGAAAGCGATAGTCCCGGTCGGAGCGAGCAGGGTGACTTGGGCGTTCCTGTAGCCGTGATCTGCGCCGTGGAGAATGGCCTGATCCCACGCTTCGATGGTGGCGTGCAGCAGGTCCATGGGAACGAGAGCAGAATCAATCCGGGACAGGGCATCCCGGTGTTTGTGCATCACTCTGGCCATCGGGAGGCGGTTCTTTTCGTAACCCGGAAACGGTCCCTTTTTTTCAGCGATTTGGCTGCTCGTCAGGTAGGCGTGACCCGTAATCAAGGCGGAGATGGCGGCGGCCAGCGCCCGTGCCCGGTCACTGTCGTACGGGATTCCCCGAGCCATAAGGAACGCCCCCAAATTGGCATACCCCAAGCCGAGAGTACGGTACTCGTGGCTGTTTCGGGCAATCTCGGGCGTCGGGTACGAGGAGGAGTCCACGATGATCTCCTGCGCCAGGATCATGATGCTTACAGCATGCTTGAGCCCCTCGATGTCCAAGCGTTCCTCGTCATCAACGAACTTCAGGAGGTTCAGCGAGGCCAGGTTACATGCGGAATTGTCCAGAAAAACGTATTCGGAACAAGGGTTGCAGGCATTGATCGGGCCGGACGCTGGACAGGTGTGCCAATCGTTAATGGTGGTGAAAAACTGCAGTCCGGGATCGCCGCAGATCCAAGTCGCTTCTGCAATCCATCTCATCATCTCCCGAGCTTTATAAGTGGCGGCGACTTCCCCGGTGGTCACTTTTCGAGTCTGCCACTCCCCGTCCTGCTCAACGGCTCGCATGAACTCGTCGGTGACGCTGACGCTGTTGTTAGCATTCTGGAACTGTACGCTCCGGTAAGCTTCACCGTCGATGGAATCGTCGTATCCGAGCGCAATCAATTGCTGGGCTTTACGTTCTTCGTTCGCCTTGCACCAGATATATTCCTTGATGTCCGGATGGTCGGCGTTCAGGATGACCATCTTCGCCGCCCGGCGTGTCGCGCCGCCTGATTTGATCGCCCCCGCGAAACTGTCATAGCCTCGCATGAAGGAAACCGGGCCGGACGCCAGACCGCCGACCGAGAGTGACTCGACCGATGACCGAATCCGCGACAGGTTTACTCCAGACCCCGATCCGCCTTTGAAGATCATGGCCTCGGTCCTGGCCAGATTCATAATCGATTCCATGCTGTCGTCGACGGAATTGATAAAGCAGGCCGAGCATTGGGGGTTCTTCTTGATACCCACATTAAACTGGACGGGAGAATTAAAAGCAGCGCGCTGGTGGAGAAGCAGATAGCTGAGTTCGTGGTTGAAGTTTTCGGCATCCCTGGCGGTCTCGAAGTAATTGAGTTTCTTGCCCCACTCCGTGATGGTGTCGACAATCCGGGAGATCAATTGCCGAACACTTCGTTCCCGCTTGGAGTCGCCGAGGTGGCCTCTGAAGTACTTGCTGGCAACGATATCCGTGGCCCGCTGGGACCAGAATGAAGGAAATTCAACGTCTTCCTGGCGGAAAGTGACTTTGCCCGTCTTCCAATCCTTGATTTCAGCCGTCCTGATCTCCCATTGAACCTGGTCAAAGGGATGGATTCCTTCTGGACAAAAGTGACGTTTGATTTTCAATCCCTGCACGGGCTCAGCCTTCTTTGCCAGTTTCTTCATTCTGCCTCCCCATTCTTCCTTTTCTGTTAATCAGACTCAACGTAACTGAAGGCGAAAGTGAGACCCATCCTAACAACCTAGTCTGACATACGGAATCTCGTCCGGGTGGTCTCCATGCTCAAGGTGTTGTTGTGTGGAGGATTAATTATACAAAATATTGTGGATGCGTCGTGTGAGATCTTCGACGGGCAGGCCTCTGAACCCCACCGTTTTCAGGCGGGATTTCTGTCCGTGGAGCACGATCACGTTACGGCGTGGTACCGAAAGCAGATCCGCCAGAAATTCCACGAGCTGCCGGTTAGCGCGGTCTTCAACGGGAGGCGAGGTGAGACGGATTTTCAGGCTCTGCTCGACGATCCCGGTCAATTCATTACGGCTCGCCCGGGGCTGCAACCGCACCTGGATGCAGGCGAACTCGCCCTGTTGAGTGATCCGCAGGTCCATACTCATGGAATTTTCAAGCGATACGGTAACGGCCCGGGAGAATCAGCTCCGGCGCCTTATTCTTTCTTGCGTTTCCCGAAAATTGCTGTGCCCACCCGCACCAGCGTCGATCCTTCCTGAATCGCGACCTTGAAATCATGGCTCATGCCCATGGACAACTCGGTTAAGGGCTTTTCAACTGATCGATTCACCTCTTTGAGCAACTGGGCCAGCCGACGGAAATAGGGGCGCGATTTCTCCGCATCTTCATCCCAGGGGGGAATCGCCATGAGACCGCGCAGTTCGAGGTTCGGCAGGCTGCAAACCATCCGTACTAAAGCCGGAAGATCAGAAGGGGAGACTCCCGCTTTCTGCGATTCCTCTCCGACGTTGACTTCGATGAAAACCGGAATACGCTTTCCAAATTCACCGGCGTATCGATCGATCAATCTCGCGATCTTCTCCGAGTCGACTGTCTGGATCACATCAAAGATCTGGACCGCACGGCGTGCCTTATTCGATTGCAGGTGACCAATTAAATGCCACTGCAAGCCGCGAGCTTTCGTCTGGGGTATTTTGGCCGCTGCCTCTTGCACGCGGTTTTCACCAAACAGCAGCTGACCGCAAGAGCTGGCAATATCAACAGCCTCCGGGCCAAAGGTTTTCGACACGGCCAGCAGCGAGATCGAAGCCGGATCCCGGTCGCATTCGATGGCCGCCCGGGTAATGTTCGACCGTACTTCCTGAAGGTTTGCACAAATGTCGACCACAGCCCAAGTATATCAATACGTTGTGCTAGTATAGGCTGGTTTCGGAGGTTTGAAGCCCAGGGTGAAAACGGGGAAGTTCGTTACGTTCGAGGGAGTTGAAGGATCAGGCAAAACGCTTCAACTTCGGCTTGTTGAAGCAGAGCTGAAGAAACAAGGCGTCCCCTTTCGCTCCACAAGAGAACCTGGGGGAACGGCGTTCGGCTTGGAGGTGCGCAAGATCCTCCTTCATCGCGCGGGTCCGAGCCGCGAAGCGACAGCAGAGCTGTTGCTGTATCTTGCGGACCGCTATCAGCACGTAAAAGAAGTGATTGAGCCGGCTCTGCAAGCCGGATGTCATGTTTTCAGCGATCGTTATCATGATGCGACGCTGGCCTATCAAGGCCACGCCAGGCGACTCGGATTCTCCCTGATAGATCAACTGGCAGAAGTATTGGCCATACCGATGCCCGACCTTACGGTTGTTTTCGACCTTGATGTGGAACTCGCTTTAGGCAGGGCAAGGGCTAGAGATGCGGAAGGATCGGAGATCTGGACTCGTTTTGAGTCGGAAGACTTGGATTTTCATCAGAGGGTCCGTGAGGGATATCGGTTATTGGCCGAGCGTGAGCCCAACCGTGTGATAACGCTTGACGCCTCAGGCTCGCCTGAAGAAGTTTTTGAAGAACTGACGAATATCCTGCGCGAGCGCGGAGTCATCGAATGACCTTGAGCGGCTGCCAGGAGGACAGCTCGCAACAGGGATCAGCGGCTATCACTTGCATCCTCCTTCACCCGGTTGGCGACCTCCGCAAAAGTCAGAGGAACGTATGCGTCTTTCAGCCCTGGTTGGCAATCAGCAGTTGATAGGCCTCCTACGACGTAATCCCTTGCCTCCGGCCGCAATCTTTGCCGGTCCGGAAGGGGTGGGCAAGCGGTCTGCCGCCCTGGGTCTGGCCGCTTTGGCCAACTGTCGTCAGCCGGTTTCAAACGATCTTTGTGGCTCCTGCGTTTCCTGCATAAAGGCAGAGGCCGGTACTCACCCCGACATCGTGCTTTACGTTCCCGATAATAATCACATCAAAATCGAGGCCATGCGCGAGTTGAGTCACGAAGCCCACTACCGACCATTTGAAGGTCAATCCCGGGTTTTTGTGATTGATCAAGCGGAGAAGATGACCGAGGAAGCAGCCAACTCGCTGCTGAAGACTCTCGAGGAGCCACCACCCACCTCGCATCTCCTGCTGATCACCGCTTTTCCCCAGCGACTCCTGCCGACCATCCGGTCTCGATGCCAGTCCTTTCGTTTTCGGTCCCTAAGCAGGAAGGAGATCAATGACTACCTGCAGTCAACAGGCGGGATGGCGGACAGCGAGCTGCGGGCGGCCTTTGCTCGCGGAAGCATTGGGCGAGCTCTGTCGCTCGATATTGAAGACCTGGTAAAAAGCCGGGACATCATGCTCGATTTGCTGACTGCCTGGCACGACTCAAAGTCGTTCGAGGCGATATTCAAGAGAACCGATGCTTCTCCTTTAAAGACGGACCTGAAGGACCGTAACCGAACCAGGAATTATCTCGAGCTTCTGCACAGTCTGGCCGAAGACGTTTACTTCCTGGTTGTTGGCACTCCTGATCGGTTGATTAGCATCGACCGGCGCCAGGCACTGGAAAAGCTGTCCCGACAACTGACTCTGGACCAGATTCGGAATCTTCTTTACCATATCGAACAGTCCTACAGGGACGTTGAACAGTATGTCAGTCCGTTGATGTCGTTCGAGACGCTCTGGCTCAGAGCGGAACAGGGTATGCAGGATGGCTGAGATTCTCACAGTCAAGCTCGACCACAGCCCGGTGCCGTGTGTGTGCTTCACGGCAGAAGATGGTTTCCGGGTTGGCGACCGTTGTCTGGTTACTACCGAGCGGGGCGTGGAGGTTGCAATCGTTCTGGACGGACGAAGTGTCGACGGGTCCTCTGATGACGGCAAGCTTCCTAAGGTGCTGCGGAAAGCGACCGAGAGGGACCTGTATCTTCACGAAAAGAAGAAAGACAAGGAAGAATCAGCTTACCGGTTGTGCCGGAAGAGAATACGGGCACGCAAGCTTCCGATGAAGCTTTCGGGTGTCGAATATGTGTTCGATGGAAGCCGGGTGGTCTTCTATTTCACCGCGAATCGGAGGATAGATTTCCGAGAGCTGGTAAAGGATCTGGCCCGAGAACTGCGCACGCGCATCGAGATGCGCCAGATCGGGGCACGAGACGAAGCGAAATTGATCGGGGGAATGGGATGTTGCGGCGCCCCGGAAAGCTGCTCGTCGCGTTTCCTGAGGCAGATGAAATCGGTGAGTGTGAAGACAGCCAAATCCCTCGATCTGGGAATGAATCCGAACCGTCTTTCAGGGATGTGTGGGAGGCTTAAGTGCTGTCTTAATTTCGAAATAGAGCAGAAGTGCCCTTACATAGCCACGGAAGACCAAACGGACGAAGAGGAACTTCTATCAATAGAAGTGGACGAGGAAGATCTGTCAGACGGGGAAGCTCAGGATAAATATCCAAATATATAAAGCTATATAAGCGCGCGCCAGACTTACTTTTCCAGTTTTGCCCTCAACTGGGCTACGCGTTCGCGGAAACGTCCCACTTCTTTTGATCGCGGATTGAGGGACAGAAACTCTTCATAGACAGCAATAGCGTCAGCCAGGGCTTTCTGTTTCTCCAGGCTGCGAGCCAGCTTCTCCCAGGCCTCCACCGATTTGGGGTTGTATTTGACGGCTTCCCGGTAGCGGTCCTCGGCAGCCTTGTAATTGTCCCGTCGGAAGTAGAAATCGCCGACGTTAAGGTGTTCTGCAGCGATCCGGGGATTGGGCTCGATAATCATCTCCTGATCTTCCGACTTTTTCTCGTTGGGATCGTCTCGGATCAAGATAGGCTTGCGCCCTTTACGAGGCTCTTCCTGTTGACTGTAGGCCGATGTGAAAGCCAGGACAAAAGCGAATATCAGGACAAGAAAACGCATTGCCGTGCCAAATAGTATAGGCGTCAGATTTCCTCTTGTCAAAACTTGGATGCTGGTGTTAGGCTATCCACACCCAACACGTTTGTTCTAGAGTAGATGCCTGCCCACCTCAGACAACGGGTTTGTGGAATTTGGTTCGACTGAGGAACTATGGTGAACAGGAAATTAATCCGGCCTTCATTATCTGAGTTGCGAGAGCAACAACAGCAGCAGTCCAAATTCGGCAACGCCCAACGGAAACGTGTTCCACCCGAACAGACCAACGCGGAACAGTACTATTACCTTAAACAGATGTCCAACAAGACGCCGATGGTCATTAAACTGACTGACGGCGAACTTATTCATGGCGTTATAGAGTGGTATGATCGTGCATGTATTAAGGTGAACCGGGAAACGGAGCCGAACCTGCTTATCCCCAAACATCAAATTAAGTACATGTATAAAGAAAACGAAGTTAAAGGCAGCGACGAGAATGTCTTGACTTCAGAGATGGACGAATAGCTCTCTCCGCGGCGGCCGGGGAATCCCGACGCCGCGGGAGTCCTTCATATCAACTTCAGAGCCTCGTCGCACGCTCGTTCACACCCCTTGAGATTGAAATCGACCAGTGGTTTGGTCACAAAGTTGAAGGCGTCGGAAAGCGCCTCGCTGAAGGCTGGGCTGTCTTCGGGGGAAAACAACGGTAAAAGTCCTTTCCCTTGGTAAAGGACAAGTAGTGCAAAGAAATCCCCGGCAAGACCCGACTGGGACTCAAACGGCCAGATCTCGTAGAGTCGCAGCTGACAGAGCGTCATTTGTTCAATCGGATGCATCTCGGCAAAGGCATCGCTCGCAATCCACTCAAAAAGTCGGTCGAAAGCCAAAGAAACAGCTTGGGCCTCTAGTGGCTGATGCCCCTCACAGATGCTTGGAGCTGGTCCTGTCCGAAACGCGCCTTTCCGGCCTGATCCATTTTTCTCCAGGACCGAGTGAATCTCGAGCAGATTTTCTTTTGTCAGTTCCTTAGTTGACTTGGTCCCGGAAGTCACCAGGGTAAGACAGTCACGAAGATTCGCGGGGTCGGGGTCGGTGGCGAAATACTGACGGGCCTTGGCTATTTCGAAGTCGATATATGGTGTGGAGGCCAATGCCAGCAGGCGCGCTTTCCAATTCCAATCGGCGCCCTTGTTCTGTAGTTGTCGCAACTTTCGCTCTAGAGGCGCGAATTGAAGAAAAGAGCGCAGCTGGGAAACCATTTGTTTATTATAGAAGCTTCGGGAATGCAAAGAGGTGCGCCGTTGTGGATGGAACAATCGGCCGGGCAGTTCCGTAGGAACTCATGAACCGACTTCGATAGAGGCAACAAGATGATTCAAGCGACGGCGACACAACAGCCTGTAAAAGTGCGAATAGGAGCATGGATCAACCGGGGATGGGACTGGTTTGTCCGAGACTTGGGGATCAGTCTTTTGATTGGTCTTGTCGCCGCTGTTCTGCTTGGTGTGCTGGCCATACTGGTGGGGCCGATTGCCGCGGGCCTTGCCTTGGCCGGTATCCGGAAGGCTGAGCGGGGAAAAGCGGATTTTAACGATTTTTTCTCGGGTTTCGGGAACTTCTTTCTGCCCGCGCTCTTCAGCTCGATCCTGATTGCCGTGTTTTCAATCATCGGTCTGATATTCCTTATTATCCCGGGACTGGTCATTCTCTCGATGTACATGTTCACGTTCCATTACATGGTTCATCGCGGCAGTGATTTCTGGCAGGCAATGGAGGCAAGCAGAAAGCTGGTTTCCCGCGATTACTTCGGGTTTGTCGCCTTCGGCCTTTTACTGGGTCTCATCAATGTGCTGGGTGTCATGTTGATGGGAGTCGGGGTGGTCATTACGCTCCCCGTGACCTCCTATGCCTTAACTGCCGCTTATCTGGACTCGGCCGGCGGCATTGCCCCTCCACCAACGGCTGCGCCCGTGAAGATCGACTGATTTACGCAAGAAATCGTCCCTTTCCGAAAATTGGGTTGCGAAAGAACGCCCACGACTCAGTCCTGCGGGACCGCTAACCCCTTAGCATATAAGCCCTAAACTTCAACGTCACTGCCCTTGACATGGCTGTTACCGGGTATTATATTGGCACTCACCAGAGTCGAGTGCTAATACCGAGCGCCCCCCAAGGCGCGGGGGCTGTGGTCAAAATCGCTAACACATAAACAAAAAGAGGAGTGAAGGTATGAATATTAAACCGTTGCATGATCGTCTTCTGGTAAAGAGAATCGAAGTTCAGGAAGAGGTCCGGGGAGGAATCGTCATTCCGGACACCGCCAAAGAAAAGCCGCAGGAAGGCGAAGTCATCGCGGTCGGGGACGGCAAAGTCCTTGAAAACGGCCAGAAACTCGGTATGTCGGTGAAGAAGGGGGACCGCATCCTTTTTGGGAAGTATTCGGGAACCGAAGTGAAGCTTGACGGTGAAGAGTTCCTGATCATGCGGGAAGACGACGTACTGGGAATCATCAGCTAACGGAGCCGGATACCGGCAATCAAAAGCGGTTTTGATGATCGCGAAATTCCCCTGTCTAGAACGTTTAAATCCAATGAATCGGTAGGAAAAGGAGCGAATTCATATGCCAGCAAAACAGATTTCACACGGCGAAGATGCCCGACGCGCTTTACTGCGGGGCGTTAACAAGTTGGCCGATGCGGTGAAAATCACGCTTGGTCCCAAAGGTCGCAATGTGGTTTTAGAGAAGAAGTTCGGATCACCCGTCGTAACCAAGGACGGTGTGACTGTAGCGAAGGAAATCGAACTGGAGGGGCTGGAGAAGGTCGGCGCCTCAATGTTGCGGGAAGTAGCCAGTAAGACCAGCGACGTAGCTGGCGATGGTACAACCACCGCTACCGTTCTTGCCCAGGCGATTATCCGGGAAGGGCTGCGTAACGTCGCTGCCGGCGCCAATCCGATGGCGTTGAAGCGCGGCATTGACAAAGCGACCGCCAGGGCGATTGACGAGCTGAAGACTCTTTCCAGGGAAGTCAAGGGTGACATGATCGCGCAGGTTGGCGCCATCTCCGCCAACAACGATAAGACCATTGGCGAGATCATTGCCGAGGCGATGAAGAAGGTTGGCAAAGACGGCGTTATCACGGTCGAAGAAGCCAAGTCGATTGAGACTTCTCTCGAGGTCGTCGAAGGTATGCAGTTCGACCGCGGCTATCTGTCGCCATACTTCGTGACAGATCCGGAGCGGATGGAATGCTCCCTGGAGGACGCCTACATTCTTCTGCATGAGAAGAAGATCAGCTCGATGAAAGATCTGCTGCCCTTGTTGGAGCAGGTTGCGAAGTCCGGCCGTCCGCTTCTGGTGGTGGCAGAGGACGTCGAAGGCGAAGCGCTGGCAACCCTGGTGGTCAACAAGTTGCGTGGTACGTTGTCCGCGGCGGCTGTTAAGGCTCCCGGCTTCGGTGATCGGCGTAAAGCGATGCTTGAAGACATCGCTATCCTCACCGGCGGTAAGGTCATCTCTGAGGACCTGGGTATCAAGCTTGAGAACGTCAGCCTGAATGATCTGGGCCGCGCCAAGAAGGTGACCATCGACAAGGACAATACGACCATCGTGGAAGGCGCCGGGAAGCCGGAGGATATCGCCGGCAGGGTCAAGCAGATCCGCACCCAGATCGAGGAAACGACTTCTGATTATGACCGCGAAAAACTCCAGGAACGGCTGGCAAAGCTGGTCGGCGGAGTTGCGGTGATCAAAGTCGGTGCTGCCACCGAGACCGAGTTGAAGGAGAAGAAAGCCCGCGTTGAAGACGCCATGCACGCTACCAAGGCAGCCGCGGAAGAAGGCATCGTGCCCGGTGGTGGTGTGGCTTACCTCAGGGCCGGCATGGCGCTGGAGGGCTTCAAACTGGATGACGAGAACGAACAAGTCGGCGTGACTATCGTTCGCCGGGCGCTCGAAGAGCCTCTGCGTCAGATCGCTGCTAATGCCGGCTATGAGGGCGCGGTGGTTCTCGGCAAGATAAAGGACAATTCGAACAAGGCTTGGGGCTTCAATGCCGAGACCGAGGAATACACTGATATGGTCGAGGCGGGTGTTATCGATCCGACGATGGTTGCCCGCACGGCCATGCAAAACGCAGCCTCCATTGCGAGCCTGCTTTTGACGACTGAGGCCTTGGTCACCGAAATGCCCGAGCCCGAAAAAGACAAGCCCGCAATGCCGCACGGCGGCGATATGGGCGGTATGTACTAACCAGCCTGGCAGGTTTCCGGGGCCAGGGTTCAGTTTCGTTCCTGAACCTGGCTCCGGAGCCAGGCCGTCGAGAGAACCCGCCCACCCTGACAGGCTCCAATCCGAGCCCATTCCTTTGTACCCTGCTAAAATGCCAGCGTGTCAGAACGTTGGCTGCTGATTCTTTTTGCGGTTGGTGTTTCTTACCTCGCTCTTTTCTACAAGATCGGAAACATGGCCTTTATCGGCGCCGATGAGCCCCGCTATGCCCGTATCTCGCAGGAAATGAATGAGCGGCATGACTACGTCACTCCCACCCTGGAAGGACGTCCCTGGCTCGAGAAACCTCCCTTGCTGTTCTGGATGCAGGCGGGGAGCTTTGCCTTGCTGGGTGTCAGTGAATGGAGCGCTCGCCTGCCGGTTGCATTATCTGCTGTGGTTGCCGCCCTGGCGATTGCATTCATGATACGGAACACGGCTGGGGCTGCCGCCGGCTTTCATGCGTTTCTGATTCTCGCCACGGCACCATTGTTCTTTGTCTACGGCCGCGCAGGCAGCACGGATATGCCGCTTTTGGCAGCCCTTACCCTGGCTCTGGTCACTGGCTTTGAGGCCGCGCGCCGCTCCTCCATCGGATGGGCGGTTGGCGCTGGTGCCGCTCTCGGGCTGGCAGTTCTGGCAAAGGGCCCCGTCGCTCTCTTTCTTTTCGCCGGGATTTTTCTTGTCTATGGCTTCCTTACCCAGTCATTTCCCTGGACCTGGAAGCAAACAGTGTCAGGTATTGCGGTGTTCCTGGTAGTCGCCGTGCCATGGTACTGGCTGGTTTGGCTGGAGAACGGCGCCAATTTCGTCGCGACCTTCTGGATAAATCATCACCTGGCCCGGTTCCTGACGCCGATTCATCATCATTCTCAGCCCTTCTGGTATTTCGTCCCTGTCCTGCTCGTGGGTTTTTTCCCCTGGGTTCCGTTTCTGTTTTCGGCGGCCGGACGTTTATTGCGTCACCGTCGTGCGGTCTGCAACGACCAATCGACGGAAATATTCCTGTGGATCTGGTTCCTGGTTCCTTTTGTCTTCTTTTCTTTGAGCAACAGCAAGCTGGCGGGTTACATCTTGCCGGTGCTGCCTGCGCTGGCGGCTCTTACTGCGCTTGAATGGGACAGGCTGTTACAAGGCGAGGTGATAGCGCGCCGATGGATACGCGGTGAAATCATCGGCCTGTTCAGCTTGGGCCTGTTATTCTGTTTTGCGCTGGTCCTTGGCTTTTTTCAAACGTACGGAGCA
>Ga0116190_1000973_pt1 | contig 26375 bp, 24 predicted proteins | sample AD_JPNTR4_MetaG_FD_89808 | JGI IMG/M metagenome (GOLD analysis project Ga0116190, IMG submission 89808) | Active sludge microbial communities of municipal wastewater-treating anaerobic digesters from Japan - AD_JPNTR4_MetaG | ecosystem: Engineered > Bioreactor > Anaerobic > Digestate | place...
ATCCGCTCTTTGTCGTTAAAGCACTTCTGAATGGAGCAGATGGTGTGCTTGTGCCGGGATGCCACCCGAGAGATTGCCACTATTCAGACGGAAACTTTTATGCGAGAAGAAGACTTGAAATGCTGAAAAAACTTTTACCTTTTCTTGGCATAGAAGAAAAGAGATTTCATTATACATGGGTTTCTGCGTCAGAAGGGGCACGATGGCAGCAGACCGTGACAGATTTTACAAAACGTATCCATGAATTGGGACCACTACATGCGAAAAAGGAGGTTACTCCTTGATTTCTCAGAAACTTCAAGACGCAATTGCAGGCGTTTCCGATAAAGTAGATGTAGTAATTGCATATCAGCAGGGTTTCGATAAACTGCATGCTACACCTTGTTTTATGACAACGCCCGAAGAGATTAAAAATGTGATATGGAATCCATTATGTGTACATAATCTGACGAGCTATTTACCTTCCTTAAAGAAAAAGAAGGTGGCTGTTTTAGCTAAAGGATGCGATAGCAGGACTATTTTGCAATTCATTCAGGAAGGTTTGATAAACAGGGAGAATGTAACAATAATCGGTATCCCCTGTAGTGGTGTTATAAGTGTTAACAAGATTTTACAGGCGATTAACCACGAACCTGTCGAGGATGTTAGCTTCGACGAAAAGGGTAATATTACTGTAAAGACCTCAAAAGGCGAAAAAACGTTTTCTCTTCAGGATGTTTGCCCTGATAAGTGTAAAACGTGCAGGTTTCCAACGCCGATTGTATACGATGTGCTTGTTGGTGATCCAATTGAATCGAATAAAACTTATGACGATGCTTATGCTGATATTAAGGAATTTGAGAACAAGCCCATTGAAGAGCGATTGAAATACTGGGAAGGTGAGTTTGATCGTTGTATAAGGTGTTATGCATGCAGAAACGCCTGCCCTATGTGTGTATGCCAGGATAGCTGCATAGCGGAGACACGCGACCCACATTGGATAAGCCAGCGTGCCACGCTCTCAGAAAAATTTATGTTTCATATGATACATGCACTTCACCTTGCAGGAAGGTGTGTCGAATGTGGTGAATGTGAGAGGGTATGTCCTATGAATATACCGGTGAATAAGCTAAAAAGAAAGATCAATCTCGATATGAAAGAACTGTATAATTATGAGCCTGGCGTTAACCCAGAGGATAAACCTCCTATGTATACATTTAATGTCGACGAAGTAACAATAAAGGAGCATAAAATTTAATGGTTGAAACAGGCTTTATCCAAAAGGAAAAACTGAATGATTTTATAAAGGAGTTGTCAAAGGATGCGGTTGTTTATGCCCCGTGTCTTGAAGGTGATACAGTTCTATTCAAGGCTTTTGATGCTGACAAAACAGTTTGTCTTGACAGACCAGCAAACAATCCACCGAAATTGGCGATATTTCCTCAGAGCGAGACGCTCTTTAATTTCACATACATAAAGGACACTGAAGACCCTAAAAAAATGTCTGTCGAAATTAAGGCAAATACAGAATTTCCAAAGGCTGTAATATTTGGATCGAGGCCATGTGATGCCAATGGCTTTTTAATTTACGACAGGGTTTATATAGATACGAACACGCCAGATCCATACTATATGGGCCGTAGAGAAAAAACAACTATTGTTACATTGTGTTGTAATGCTCCATCACCTGGGTGTTTTTGTGTGGCGGTTGGAGGAGGTCCTGCGAACAACGAAGGATCGGACGTGCTTATTACAGAGCTTGAAAAGGGTTATTTTGTAGAGGCAGTCACAGAAAAGGGAAAGGCGGTTCTTAATGCGCCACAGGTTGAAAGCGGTGCATCTTACGCAGACGAAGCCCATAAAAAACAGCTCGAATCGAAAAAGCTCGTAAAAAATCCTTTTGGAAAAGACTGTCAGCCGGAAATATCAATGTCGCTTTTTGATAGCGATGAGTTCTGGGAAAAGTACTTGAGCAAATGTCTTAGTTGCGGTGCATGTACCTATTTATGCCCAACATGCTATTGTTTTAATATAACGGATGAGCAAATGCTTAACAACGGCGAGAGAATAAGAAGTTGGGATGGATGTATGTTCCCGCATTTTACATTAGAAGGTAGTGGTCATAACCCAAGGCCGACTAAATTTAAACGGTTCAGAAACAGGGTAGGGCATAAGTTTGTTTATTATCCCGAAAAATACAACGGTGTTATCGCTTGTTGTGGTTGTGGAAGATGTATTAGATACTGTCCGGTCTCTGTTGATATCAGTGAGGTTGTCTCATATCTTAGAGGTTCTCAGCCTGATGTATCAAGTGGAACTAAGGAAAATGCTGTGACCGATACCGTAAAACAGGAGCAGAAATAATGACAGAGAATATTAACCCTTATCTCCCTGACTTAGCTACTGTAACAAAGGTCATAGAAGAAACACCAAATATAAAATCATATCAGGTTGTATTCGATGACCCTGAGAAGATGAAAACTTTCAAGTATGAGCCTGGACAAGTTGGGCAATTATCTGTTTTTGGTGTTGGAGAATCTACTTTTGTCATTAATTCTCCTCCCACAAGAATGGATTATTTGCAATTCAGTGTTATGAAGGTTGGCGAAGTGACATCTGTATTGCATGAACTTCATGAAGGTGACCAGATTGGGGTGCGGGCACCTCTCGGAAACTGGTTTCCGTATGAAGATATGAAAGGCAAAAAGATACTTTTCATAGGTGGTGGAATAGGATTGGCGCCACTGAGAACCCTGATTCTTTTTATGCTCGACAACAGGGCTGATTATGGTGATATTACAATTCTCTACGGTTCAAGAACGCCGCCTGACCTTTGCTACAAAGACGATCTGAATGAATGGGAAGCACGGTCAGATGTTAATCTTATCCTAACTGTGGATAATGAATATCCCGGATGGAACAAGCGTACGGGTTTTGTACCGACCGTTCTGAATGAGATTGCCCCTTCACCAGAGGGCACCATCGCCATTACTTGTGGGCCGCCAATCATGATCAAATTTGTGCTTCAGAACCTTGCTAAACTGAACTTCAAAGATGAAAACATCATAACAACGCTCGAAGCAAGGATGAAGTGCGGCATAGGCATATGTGGACGATGCAATATCGGTTCAAAATACATATGTAAAGACGGTCCTGTATTTTCCCTTGCACAACTAAAAGAATACCGCGCAGAAATTTAAAAATTCGGTTGGTTACCGAAATTAGATCGTCGACTGAATATTTTTTCAACACCATAATATCGTGTTTTTGCGATTCTTCCCAGATATTATTTATGTGTACAAAATGCCGCTGTACATTAATCTTTTCCTTGACAAGCCTTGTTCTTTATTGTTCTATTAAAGCATTTAAACAACTAAGGGGTTGTGGGGCTTAAGGGTCGAGTGTTTGAAAACTGAAGCTCTCGATCTCTTAATCCTATTAACTTATCGACTCTTAACCGGGAGAACATAATGAAAAAAATTGGGATTGTTGGCACGGGTTCGTATCTTCCTGAAAAAGTCATGACAAACTTTGATATTGAAAAGTTTTTAGACACGTCAGATGAATGGATATATACGAGGACAGGCATAAAAGAAAGAAGAATTGCAGATGCTGACCATAGTACATCCGATTTATGCAAGGTGGCTTCGGAGAGAGCTATGCAAGCAGCAGATGTTAAGCCTGAAGATATTGACCTCATTATACTTGCTACTATAACACCTGATACACATTGCCCAGCAGGCTCTAATTGGCTTGAAGCCAAGTTGAAGTGTAACAACGCTGTTTCATTTGATATAACAGCGGCATGTTCCGGTTTTATTTTTGCACTGCATGTGGCGGATAAGATGATAAGATGCGGTGTAAACAAGAATGTGCTTGTAGTAGCCGGCGAGATTATGAGCAGGGTCGTGAACTGGAAGGAAAGAGAGAGTTGCATACTTTGGGGTGATGGAGCTGGGGCTGCAGTAATAACAGAAACCGATGAAGGTGCTGAGATAATGTCTACACACATCCATACCGACGGTGAAAATGGTGATACACTGCTTATGCCCGGCGGTGGTTCTAAAACAACCCCGATATCTTACGAGAGTGTTGATAAAGGGAAGCATTTTTTGAAGATGATTGAGGCGAACAAGTCTTTTAAGGTTGCTGTAAGCCGGTTTGCAGAAGCATGCGAGGAGGCTGTCGCCACAAATGGTTATACGATCGATGATGTTGATGTGATTGTACCTCATCAGGCAAACTTGAGGATTCTGCAAGGAATGGCAAAAAAATTAAAGGTTCCCATGGAAAAGGTCTATATGACAATCGAAAAATATGGTAATATATCGTCTGCTACTGTGCCAATTGCCCTTGATGATGCTGTAAGAAATGGAACAATCGACAAAGATAAACTTGTTTTACTCACTGCCTTTGGTGGGGGATTGACATGGGGTAGTTCTTTGATACGCTGGTAAAAGTTTTTATGTAAATTGTTGTAAGATAGGAGGGATGGCTGAGTGGCCGAAAGCGGCGGTCTTGAAAACCGTTGGACGTTCACGCGTCCCGTGGGTTCGAATCCTACTCCCTCCGCCAACTTTCAAATAAAACAACATTTTTTAATTTTTTCAGGTTTCACAACGATTATTCAAATCCCATAACCATTCACTGGTAAATGCCACATAAAACACCTGTAACATCAAGACATAACAGGTACAAAAATGATCATCCCATTTTGCAGGAAGATTATTTATAGCAGAGTAAGTAGGGTTCTCCATTTTGTGGGAGGGTGATGGGACACCTTGTCATGGCTCACACTACGGGTACGTTCGTTTCAAATGCAGTTTTCGGGTACAACTCCTGATAAATATGAGACAATACAGATACATGTTGCTGGGCAATACAGACGGCAAGAATCCGCAGGAAGGATAGGAAAAGCAGAAAAGGTAAAAATTCAAGTTATGCAAAAGTCCCGAATAGATTGACAAAAAGGTTAAAAAATTATAAAAGGTTAAAATAATTGGATACAATTAAAAATGTTTTCCTTTGATTACATAAAGATTGCCCAATATAGGTTTACATTTATTCCAGATGACTTCATCATCATGCCGGAAAAGGGTAAGGGCAATGTAATAAGGGGTGCATTTGGAACAACTTTAAAAAGAATATGCTGCATAAATCAAAATCTGGTTGATTGCAAAGATTGCCTTGATAGATCAAGATGTGCTTACCACTTTATATTTAATCCTGTTAACCTAATAAGCCAAAAGAGAATGAGAGATACGCCCAGAGGGTTTGTGGTTAAGCCTCCCCTTGCCCTTAGAACTGAATATACAAAGGAAGTTCCTTTTGTTTTTTATATGGTCCTTGTAGGCAAGTTGATAGATTTTATTCCCTGGTTGATAGTGCCTATGAGTGAATTGGGTAAATTTGGAATAGGTAAAAACAGGAGAAAATTTATCCTGGGAGACGTGTCAATGGTTTTCGATGATATAAACTTGTCATTATATGACCCCAAGACCCGTATTTTTAAAAATCATGGGGATTATATAACAGGTGAGTCAATCTTAAAAAAGGCTGAGAAATTATCAAAGTATAGAATTACTATGGAATTTCTAACGCCCACAAGAATAAAATACAATTTAAAAGGAACAAAAGGTTCAAGCACCCTTATTAAAGAGCCAGAATTTCATCATATTTTTAGGAGGCTATTGGGAAGGATAAGCTCTATCTCTCTTGCATATTTCGAAAAGCCTATAGACATTGATTATGAAGACTTAACAGGGAAGGCATTAAACATAAAAAAAATTGATGAAAATTTAAACTGGGTAGGGTTAACAAGAAAAAGTAAAACAGAATACGATAGATTTAATAGACACACAATCCATGACCAAAGCGGATTTGTGGGTAAAATGACCTTTGGAGGAGACTTTACAGAATTTCTCCCTTTCCTTGTCCTTGGAGAATATCTGCATGTGGGTGATGATACGGTTTTCGGAAATGGTTGGTATAGGTTGGTTAATGAGTAACAAAAAAATATAAATGGTTTACAGAAGCGAAGGGGTGGAAAAGGCAGAGGGTTTGAGACAGAAGACAGGAGACAGGAGAAGGTTGGAGGGTTGGAGGTTTAGCAAAAAATCAAGAAGCGAAGGATTCGAGGATTCAAGGGGTCAAGTGGAGGAATATAGAGGACTGGAAGGTTGGAGGGTTGGAGGGTTGGCTACCCATCTACACTTCCATACATTTAAACTTTTCAGAGAAAAAAGGGATAGCTACACATCTAACCTTCTAACCCTCCAGCCTTCTGCCTTTCTACACATCCAAACATCTAAACTTCTACAAAACGGGGTTATATGTTTTCAATCCTAAATCCTAAATGAATTTTCCCGCATGCTCAGCAACATTGTCATTCCCGCATGCTTTTAGCGGGAATCCAGTGTTTTTAAGTATCTTCTGGATGTCGGGTCAAGTCCGACATGACAAGATAGGTTGTTTTTTAAGGGGCTTCAAAAAAAAAGCCGCCCCTTGGAAGAGAAAAAACATATGGATGGAGGTTTAGTTATGAAGAGCTATCGTAATGAACTGTGGTTTCATGCGCCCACGAGGAGGGCATTTATGAACATTACCCCTCAGGTAGAAGAATGCCTGAGAGAAAGTGGCATAAAAGAAGGTTTTATATTGGTGAATGCCATGCATATAACAGCCTCTGTATTTATAAACGATGATGAATCGGGCCTGCATGAAGACTATGAAAGATGGCTTGAAGCGCTTGCACCCCATGAACCAGTAAGCCAGTATAAACACAACCGCACGGGGGAAGACAATGCGGATGCCCACCTTAAAAGACAGGTCATGGGCAGGGAGGTGGTAGTGGCAGTAACAGAGGGTAGGCTCGATTTCGGCCCCTGGGAGCAGATATTCTACGGAGAATTCGACGGGAGGAGGAAGAAGAGGGTGCTGGTAAAGATCATAGGGGAATAACAAACATACAAAACTGCAACCGACTCAACGAGATAGGGTTTTATTTGAAATAATTGGGGGTAAAAATGGCAAATACCCAAAAATTAAGTGTAGTCATGGAAACAGTGATGCCAATATTTTTAGGTGGACTGGAGGTGGAAAATGCCTGATTTATCAGAGTTTCAGACACAAAACTTGATCTTGTTAATAGGTACCAACCCATTACCAAACTATGTAGCTGCCCAAATATTACTAAAGCCTGGTGGGCATCTATACCTCGTTTACACTGACGAAACCAACGAGATCACCGAACGCCTGGCTGCAAAACTGGGGTTGGCGATGGGAACAAACACGACTAAAATTCATGTTGACGAAGCGAAAAGTGATAATATTTTCGAGCAGGTACAAAGGTGCGCTGAAGGATTGCATGATGTAGGCTTGAATTACACTGGCGGCACCAAAATGATGGCTGTCCACGCTTATCGGGCTGTGGAGCAGGTTTGTCCGAAAGCTGTGTTTAGTTATTTGGATGCCAGGTCTTTGAAAATGATTATTGAAAAGAAACGCCAACTTCAACAGGAAATTCCAGTGGCGTTATACATAGAGCTAGACATCCAGACCCTGCTGCAATTGCACGGCTATACGCTCAAACACGACTCTATTCAGAAAGCGATGTATCCGGATATATGTAAAACATTGGCCAAGATCGGTACAAAATGGCGAAATTGGTGTGATAATAACCTGCGTTCTGGTCCTGGCACCAGCTTAAAAAAGAAAACGGAACTGCGCGCAGTATCGCTCGATGATGTGGAAGAAATCAACTGGCAAGGCTGTTGTACTTTATTTGAGTTAGCTATCAAATGGAAAAAGAAGGAGGACGAAGTAGCCAAATGGCTCGATGGAAAATGGTTAGAACATTACACCTTGTGGGCACTACAGCAAATTGCCTCTGAATGCCAGATGCATCAGGCCTGGATGAATATCGAAGCCATAAAGAAAAACGATAACAAAGATCGGAGCTTCGAGCTTGATGTGGTGGCAATGCGAGGTTATCAGTTGTTTGCAATATCATGTACTACTGGATACAAAAAAAGCCCACTCAAAAGTAAACTTTTTGAAGCTTATGTACGCGCCAGACAGATGGGTGGGGACGAAGCACGGGTGGGTTTGGTTTCTTGTGCACCCAAAGATAACCCCGATAGCAATCCCTCTTCAATTCAAAGTGAAATCGAAGAAGCCTGGGATGCTCAAGGCAAGGTACGCGTCTTTGGCGCCGAGCATTTGCCGGATTTGCCGACCTACCTAAAAGATTGGTTCGACTCTCAACTACAATGAAAGGAGAAACGATGCATAAATTAACTGTTACTGCAATAGATACAACCGGTATTCAGGATTATGTTTTTAGAAGTAATGTGCTCAAGCAAAACGTGGGAGCATCCTATCTGACAAGATGTGCCACTCAGAACTGGGTTTATAAAGAGCTTATAGGTTTAGGCGTTACAAACATCGATTTTGAGGGGAGTTTCGATTCTAAGGTTATTGAAAAGGGCGACATTGTGTCTGAGTTAGTCTATGCTGGTGGCGGCAACAGTGTTATTCTTTTCAATTCGTTAGAAACAGCCCACGAGTTTACCCGCCGCCTGACCCGCAGAGCTTTGACTGAAGCCCCCGGTTTGCAAATAGTGGTTTGCCATAATGAATTCGACTGGGATACCGAAGCCCTGTCTCAAGTGGTCAAAGCCACACTGCAAAAAGTTAGAGAGAAAAAGCGTAACCCAACTACCTCTGCACCCCTTTTGGGTTTGGGTGTAACGGCAGATTGTCAGTACACAGGTTTACCGGCAGTTGACAAGAACAAAGATGATAAGCGAATTTCTGCCGAGGTTCAGGCCAAAGAGTCTGCTTTTGAAACTGCCCACGATGCCCTTATACATTTGCTACACTTGAATGGTTACAAGATACCCAAAGATTTCGATGATTTTGGCCGCACCAGGGGGGAGTCTAGTTACATCGGTGTGATCCATACGGACGGTAATGGAATGGGCAAACGGGTAGCGGCTATTGCCGATATGCACCCCAGGCCAGAAAATAACCGCACATATATTCATGATATCCGGGCATTTTCGCAATCGGTCAAAGAGGTGACACAAAAAGCCCTGGTTGCTTTGTACCATCAACTCATCCAGAGCATAGACCAAAAGGGCAAGATCGCCGGCGCCGTTCCAATACGTGACGGAAAACTCCCTTTGCGCACCATTGTATTCGGTGGCGACGATGTGACCTTTGTCTGTGATGGGCGGCTGGCCTTGGCTCTGACCGAGTTTTACTTGAGGAATGTTAATGCCAACTCATTGGCGGACGGCAAACCACTCTCGGCACGGGCAGGAATTGCAGTAGTAAAATCTCATTTTCCCTTTGCCCGGGCATATGGTCTGGCTGAGGAATTAATCCATTCAGCGAAAGAATACCTCAATGAACGTAAGATTCCACCATTCAACGAACAGGGTCTTTCGGCAATAGACTGGCACTTTGCTGTCAGTGGTACGGCGTTGGATTTGAAACAAATCCGTGAGAGAGAATATACCGTTCCCAGTGGTCAATTAATGATGCGGCCACTGGGTTTAGGTTCTCAAACCAGCGATTGGCGTTCATGGGAAATCTTTATGAACATCATAAATGATTTCAAATCCGATAAATGGATCGAACGCCGCAATAAGGTGAAAGCTTTACGTAATGTATTGCGAGAGGGAGCTGAGGCGGTTAGTCAGTTCCGGGAGGCCCACGCGCTTCCAGAATTACCGGTTATTCCCGGCAACCCTGATTCAGCCAATACCGGCTGGGTAGGAAAACGCTGCACCTGTTTCGATGCAATTGAAGCCTTGGAATTTTTTGTGCCGTTGGAAGGAGGCAAACAATGATGACATTTTTGTTAAAATTTACGCTTGAAAGCGATGCTACCTTTGGACGCGGCGATGGTGTTGCTGGTGTTGTGGACAGTGAAGTGCAACACGATCCTTACGGCTTTCCTTATCTCGGAGGACGCGCACTTAAAGGCCTGCTGGGCGATGAATGCGCCAACATTCTTTTCGCTTTGGAACAGCAGGGCAAGGCGCAACACTGGCATGAGGTCGCACAACGTCTATTCGGCTCACCGGGCAGTGGGGAGTCTGAAAAATCGCTGATGCGAATTGGAGATGCTCGCCTTCCGAAAGAACTACGCGAGGCTGTCGAACGTGGGTTTGAACGTGGTGAATTGACCCGCGAGCAGGTTTTGCATTCTCTGACCGCTATCCGGTGGCAAACAGCGGTGGATACCGAAACCGGCGCTCCACAGCAGGAAACTTTGCGTTCGATACGCGTTATTCTTCGGAAGACGCCCTTTGAGGCAGAACTTGCTTTTCTATCCGAACCGATGTCAAATGATCTTGCTTTTCTGGCAGCATGCATCAAGGCATGGCGGCGGGCTGGTACAGAACGAAATCGGGGACGGGGTGAACTGGTTGCCTATTTGTGCGATGCACAAGGCAATGATATTACAGACACATGCCTTGCCCACTTCAAAAAGGCAGTCAAGCAGGAGGTGAACCGATGAAGGCGTTGACTTTTGAACTAAACCTGTTAGAGCCGTTGCTGGCAACCCGTATGGGTAGCGGCGATCCCAATAGCGCAGTAAGTTTTGAGTTTATCCCCGGCAGTATGATTCGGGGGATGCTTATCTCTTTGTATACACAGCAACATTCGGCCGATGCCACAGACCCTGCTTTCCGTCGACTTTTCCTGGACGAGAGCACGCAGTTTCTAAATGCATACCCCAAGGTCTGGGATAAACGCGCCTTGCCTACGCCATTTTCCTGGTATAGGGATAAAGACAAGGAAGAGCCGCTGTACGATTTTGCTGTGATGTCCCAGAACAATGACCGCCAATGGAAAAGGGCAGGCAAACCCTTCTGTTACTTATGGCACAGTGAGGATGATGAAGATTCGGTCAATAAGGTCGGGTTGTATAGTCCTGAGCGCCAGATTAACATTCACACGGCACGCAAGGATCGACAGCGCCTTGTTAAAGGTGAAAGCACAGTTTTTCGCTACGATGCCCTTGCACAAGGACAGACCTTTTATGGTGTTATCCTATCCGGTCAAGACATAGATCTGGAAACATTAAAGAAAAGGTTGCCTGAGGGCGAGACCATCAGTATGGCTGGTTCGCATCTGGCCGGTTATGGGCAGGTGCGATTTGAGAAGGTGGAAATTCAGGATGAATGGCAGGAATATACACCTGTGGGAGAGGATACAGAAAATATTGTTGTTACTTTGTTGAGCGACACGCTTATCCGCAATCCACAAACCGGAGCATATGTCTCCAGTCTGCAGCCCATCCTGATGGAGGAAGCGGAAGCTGTGTTTGTGGAGACTCGCATCGTGGGTGGCTTTAATCGCAAATGGAATCTGCCCTTACCCCAAACTATGGCGATTCAGGCTGGCAGTGTGTTTGTTTATGGGCATAATCCTGCCTTGCTTGAGATATTACAAACCCTTGAGAGAACCGGTATGGGAGAGCGTCGTGCAGAAGGGTTTGGCCGCATTGCCGTCAACTGGCATAGGGTGGAAGAAATGGAACTCGCCGAAAAACCAAAAACCCAGCGACCATTATCTGTAACCTTGCGGGATAGCACAAGCATTGACCTGGCGCAACGAATGGTGGAGCGGATGCTGCGAAAGCAACTGGATCGTGAGTTGATCACCATTGTTAGTCGTATAAAGATTCGAGGTTCCCGTCCGAGCAACACCCAGCTATCACGGATACGCATCGTCACCCGACTGGCACTGGCTCATGGTGAGCCGCAGATAATCACTGAGCATCTGGAAAAGATGAAAAATACTGCCAGAGACCAGTTCCAACACGCCCGCATTGGCACTGAACGCCTGGACGATTGGCTGTGGGGACTGGCGAAAAACCCGAAAGAGATATGGCAAAACGTAGACACAAGACGAATAACCATAGGCGGTATTAAACCTGAATTAACTGACAATCTGGCGCTGGAATATACCGTCCGTTTGATAGATCAGGTGTTACGCAAAAAAAAGGAGGAGGCTTCCAATGACTGAGGCACACTGGCAGGAAAGCCGAAATATCGTCGAAAGGATCGTCGTAAGCGGGGATTTGGTATTGGAAACACCGGCCTGCTTTGGCAGTGGCGAAGGCGATAGTCTAACCGATATGTCGCTAATGTTAGACCCTCTGGAGGGCTATGGTCTTCTCACCGGCACGTCCATTGCCGGTGCCCTACGGGCATATCTACGCCAACGGGAATTCAATTACAGATCCAAAGGCAACTCCAGGGCTTTACACAACCTGCTCTTTGGCTTGCAGGATGGAGACGAAGGGGAGCAGAGTTGGCTCATCACCTATGACGCTTTGAGCGAAAAACTACCTCAGGTAGAACTGCGGGACGGGGTGGCGCTCGACCCTAAAACACGCATTGCAGAGGACAGGAAGAAATTCGATTTTGAACTTCTGGAAGCGGGAACACGCTTTCCTGTTCGGGTTGAACTGTTGATCCCGCAAGAAGAACAGGAAGAAAAGGGACATCTGATACAGGGACTGGCCATTGCCTTGCAAGGGTTGGAGCGAGGTGAAATTGCCCTGGGGGCTCGTAAGCGGCGTGGCTTTGGACAATGCTGTGTGTCAGAGTGGCGGATACTGCGTTATGATTTGACCACAACAGATGGGCTACTGTCCTGGATTGAACATAGCGGCACCGAACAGACCGGTTCCCACATTGCCGATCTGCTGGACGTACAGGCCGACTTAGACCGGCGAGAATTTTTTGTCATAGATGCCTTGTTTAGTCTGGAAGGGTCACTACTAATTCGTTCAGGTCAAGGCGAGGCTGATGAACCGGATACGATACACCTGCGCTCAAGGCGTGGTGATGAGTTCAAGCCAATTTTAAGCGGTACCAGCTTGGCAGGGACACTGCGGGGGCGTGCGCTGCGCATCGCCCAGACGTTAGGGGAAAGAGCTAACGCCGAGAGGCTGATCAACGATCTGTTTGGACTGTACATTCGCTCTGCTCAAGATGAACCCACTGCCAGTCCTCTGATCACAGCAGAAACAGAAATTATTTCGCCTCTAGAACTGGTGCAAAACCGGGTCAAAATTGACCGCTTTACAGGCGGCTCGTTCCCCACTGCTCTATTTAACGAACAACCAGTCTGGGGAAAAAGAGATACCACCGTTTCAATAAAGATTACAATCCAGCAGCCAAATCCGGCGCAGATCGGGTTGCTCTTACTACTACTCAAGGATTTATGGAGCGGCGATCTGCCATTGGGCGGAGAGATCAGCGTTGGACGTGGACGGCTCGCCGGAAAAAATGCAACCCTGACCTATAAAGGGAACGGGGAAAACAATCTTCAGCATTGGACCATCACGCAGGATGGTGAGAAGTTGCAGGTAGAGGGAGACCAGAAGATCCTCGAAGGGTTTGTCACCGCATTTGTGGAGGAGGTGTGGCAATGAAACGTGAAATCAAAACTATGGAATATCAAATTAAATCCCTATCTATTCCAAACAACCTGGAAACAGAACTGCAGGCATGGATGACAGCCCAAGCTAAAGCATATCAACTGAACTGGCTATTGGCCAATGCCGACGACGGCGTCATCTGGGGTGAGATACACAGCGACAGCATTCATCTATCATGCGATGCTTTTCCTCACATCTCTCCGCCGCTATTGCCAATGACGTTGCAACAGGCGCGCCTGTTTGGCTCAAGCGCCGAAATTATGCTATGGAGAGAGGGTGCCGGCTGGCGGGCGCGGGTCATTCAGGACGGTGCTGGCGAGGACGGTGAATATTACGACGAAAACCACCTGCTCTGGGGAAACCAGGCAGAAGATCAAAAGGAGGGTTTTCTGCTTGTGCGCCAGGGCAAAGAAGGTCTACGCCATGCGCCTCCATTGCCACAAGACGCTCAACTTCCGGCGCACCTCAAGGTGCGTCACTATCTGGCCTATGATTCTGACGGGCAGGTGTATGTTGCCTGTAGTCGGTTGATTGCTCTTCAGCAAGGAGGTGCAGAATGAACCCCAAACATCACAATCCGACGAAAAAACGGCCAAAAGGAGGATGGGCTCACGCTCCATATAACTTTATACCTTTGCCGGAAAAAGTTGTTACAGTTGATACTGAGACCATCCCATGCCACGATATCTTCGCCGAGAAAACTGGCTATATTGACTGTGCGATGGAAACCCGCTCACCGCTCTATACCCGCTGCGCGCTGAATCCAGAGTTTTTCAGGGAATGGTCCGACAACATCAGGGGGCTGATGCAGGACAATGATGCGCGAAACGAATATGCCCAATTCTTTCATCTGGATGATGCCCATACACCCGTCATTCCCGGCAGCAGCCTACGGGGGATGGTTCGAACCCTCGTTGAAATTGTTGGATATGGCAAGATGCAATGGGTGACGGATGAACCTCTCGTTTTTCGGGCCGTAGGCGATACCACCAGTCTGGGCAACTATTACCGGGGTCATTTACTGATACAGGAAGAAAATGACAAGAATAGCTTTACTCCATTGATGCTTGCAGGGTATCTGGAAAAGCAGGGGAGTCGCTGGTTCATCAGACCCGCCCAAACAATAGACGGGACCACTTTCGCACGTATTAGAATAGAACAGATTCCAAATGGAAAACCGGAAGAGTGGCATGATTGCAAGAACGCTTGCCGCCTATGGGTCAGGTTGGGAAAATATGACTATCAGCCGGTGCGCGGCGGGTTTATACATTTGAAGTATACGCCGGTATTGGAAGCACGCGCTCAAGACACTCCCGAATTCCAGGAAGTCGTCTTAGCCCGTAGCGGGCCAATGAATAGCAAGAAAAGAGAGGTGGTGGTTTTTCCGCCCGACCCTTCTGCGCATTTGATAGAAATAAGCGATGATCTCGTGCGTGCTTATAGGGACCAACTCACACAAGGACAACAGAGTTTGCTGGGTGATGAAGGTGCACTGAAACCCCATCAGCCTATCTTTTACTTAATTGAAAACGATGAGTTGGTCTTCTTTGGACATCTGATGATGTTCAGATTACCCTACAATCGCTCCTCGCTTGATCTGGTACCTAAAAATCTGCGTGCCATAGATTCCATAGATCTTTCGGAGGCCATATTTGGATTTGTGTCACAAGGAAAACAAAATACCCTACAATCTCGATCAGGGCGAGTATTCTTCACGGATGCTCATTTGGAACCGCAGCAATTCGGTGTTTTGGAAACGGAAGTCACACCTAAAATCCTGAGTGGTCCCAAGCCAACTACCTTTCAGCATTATCTCACACAACAGCAACCGGATGCAGTAGATTCCGGCAAACGTGATAAGCAGGGCAACCCCAAAATGGAATTGCGGCTTGACCACTATGCCAGTCCACCACCCCACAAAACAGTCATCCGAGGTCACAAACTATATTGGCACCGGGGACCAATAGGGATAGAAAAGGTACGGGAAAAATCTGAGGTGGATTGGAAAACGGATAAACAACACACCACCATCAGGCCTGTCAAGGCTGGCGTGCGTTTCCGCTTCCGCATCTACTTTGAGAACCTGTGCGATTATGAATTGGGGACATTGCTCTGGGTGCTAACTCTGCCTGGCGAAGAGAACAAGGACTATTGTCACAGTCTGGGGATGGGCAAGCCGCTAGGGATGGGTGCAGTCAAGATCACCCCAACGCTTTATCTGAGTGACCGGGAAGGGCGTTATTGTCAACTCTTTGATGAGGCAGGTTGGTATCGCGGCGAAAGACAAGAAACGGATACCCAGCAGTTCATTCGTGCCTTTGAAGACTTTGTTCTCCAAAATATAGACCAACAAGAGTGCGGCCAGGTGCAGTTCCTCAGAGATGTTGAGCGCATCAGGATGCTGCTGAAAATGCTGGAGTGGCAGGGGCCAGATCGTGGGCTTACTGAGTACATGACCATCGAAAAGAAAAATGAATACAAAGAACGTAATGAATACAAAGAACGTCCGGTATTATCCGATCCGCTAAAAATTGAAGAACCGCCTGATGATAGTAGTTCATCAACAAATTCTAAAACCACAGGACGCCCTAAGGGTAATACCAACAAAAAGAACCGGAGACGCAGTAAATGATTATTTTTAACTTCTCCCATCCCCTTACTCCTCATCAAATTAAACAAATAGAAGACCTTATTGGCAAAAAGGTGGATGAGGTGATGGATATTCGTACGCATTTAGAGCCGAATCAGCCCATTGTTCCTCAGGTTAGGATACTGGTTGACTCATGTAACCTTTCGCCGGATCAATGGCAGACCTTGCCAATCATTATAAATCCACCCTCTTTAAACTATATTGCCGTAACTCTTTTGGCAGAACTCCATGGCAGGTGTGGTTATTTTCCTGTGCATCTGAGGCTCAGACCAAAGAATAACACCCTTCCTCCTCAATTTGAGGTGGCCGAGATCATAAACTTACAGGAGGTAAGGGAGGAGGCCAGGAGGAGAAGGTGAAACGAAATTTCATTGGAAAGATTGAATTTTTATGGTAAAAAGCTTTTTAAAAAAGTTTCTTAAAGACTCCAAAATTTTTAAGGAGGGTTTCCCATGCTTGATTTTACAGGGCATCCCTATATAGACATAGGCCTGGCAACTATTATGGCATTTGTAAAAAAACGAAACCCTAACGATATTAAGGATGAAGACATTGAAAAGATAGCAGAATTCATGGAAAAAAATTATGTGAAAGAGCCTCTTTCCTCATTTTTAACTGTAGTATTTCCAAATTCTGGTTTTACAAACCCATCCTTTAACAAATCACCTGAAAAAAGGGCTAGTTATGCCAGAAAAATTCTGAGCAGTTATAAATCTGACTCCATTTCTGAAGAATTTTGCGTTTTTACAGGAAAGAATATTACAAGTATAGCTTTATCTACAAAGACACCTCCAGGAAGGGCATTTAGGCAGCATATTCCATTAACAACTGGAGAGGGTATAATTAATTTTTCTCCTTGGGGGGATGCAGGATTACCAGTTTCAGGCGAAGCCCTGCTTGCTGTTCATGCTTTTCCTCTTGGTTGTGCGAAATGTGAAGGGAAGCTTCTTGCAGTCCATTCAGATAATCCTGACTTGATATGTGACTTTGCAAGAGAATTTCTTGATTTTAATCTAAAAACAATTACCTTAGCCCACAGTAGTGGTGATAAAAAACTGAAAGAAGCAGAGGCTTTACCAAAGACATTACTAATTAAAACCCTTTTAAAAGCTGAACTATGGCAGAAAGATGAAGCCTCAGAACATAGGCCTTCTTCTATTACAGCGTACCATTTGAGCAATATTGGGACATCTCCTTCAATAAATATTTTTCATCTTCCCCTTCAAGTAATAGATTTCTTAAGTAAAGCCATGAGTGCCGAATATAAAAACGGCTGGAACAAAATTGTGGATAGGGGTTGGTGGAGGTCAGTATCAAAAAAAGGAAAAAACATTAACGAACCCTCCAGGAGAAATACTTTATTTGAAGATTTATTTGATCTTCCTGAAAATGCATATAGTTTTATCAAACTTTATTTTTTGCGTATTCCAAAAAAATATGGTCGAAAAGAAGATCCAAGACTTACTTATTCAATAAAAGAAGAAGCCAATCTTGTTTCCTGGAAGATTACAGAATTATTTTTAAGGAGGGTACTAAATATGGATAAAGAAAAAATAGATCAAATTAGAGAATTAGGTGACAAACTGGCAGAATTTATAGCCATGGAAAATGATAAACAATTTTTTAGAGATTTCTTCAACTTCCGTTATGACAGATTTAGGGCTGCTTTGATTAAAGCAAATTTACGCCAAACTAAACAAAATAGACCTCCTTTTGTATCCTTTGACTCCTATATTGCAATTTTTGAAGATGGGAACGAAATCCCATCGTATGATTGGAAACTAAGCAGGGATCTTCTTTTGATAAGAATGATTGAACAACTCCATGATAAAGGATGGCTTGGCACAAACATAGAGGATATACCACAAATTCAAACAGAGGAATAATGTATTTAATAACAGGAGGTGTAAAATGGCTTTTGTAACAGGATTATTTCTTATTGATGCACCAGCATCAGCATTAAACAATCTGGGTAATGTAGAGGGAAGGTTATTTGACAACGTAGCTGGGGTAAAGGTCATAAGGACAAAAGAAGGAAGTTACCCCTATGTATCTGCCCAGGCCTTTAGGTATTGGCTTAGAACTACCATAGAGAGGGTTAATCCTGATTGGAAACCTGCTCCTATTTGGAGGGAGACAAAAATAGCCTACACTGATGCTAATCCGATTAGGTATTGGGATGACGACCTTTTTGGTTATATGAGGGCTCCATCAAAGAAAGCCAGTGCAGTGAAGGAAAGAGAGACAGACGAAAATCGTATTGGTGAGACCCCTATCATTGAAACCGTTACCCGTTCATCTCCTTTTAGGGTAAGCACCCTGGTTTCAATTGCACCGACATCAATCATAGAAGATTGGGAAACCATGAGTAGACATGAAGGCGATCCTGTTCCATATAGTTCACAATTCTATAGGACTACATTAAAAGGCCTTTTTTCACTTGACTTAAAATCTTGTGGCACATTCTGGTATCGTCAGAAAACAGGTTTTTTGAATTTGGATAAAGAGCGAATTAAAGAAGCCAAAGAAGCAAAACTTGAAGAATTGATTGATAAGAAGGCATTTAGATTGCCATTAAATGAAAGGATTAAACGTATAAGTGCACTTTTTGAAGGAATGGTAAATTTAGAAGGAGGAGCAAAACTTGCTCTACACTATACAGACGTATCTCCTGTAATATGTGTAATGGCTGTTACAAAAGGTGGTAATCATATTTTTAATCATATTTTTGGCGCAAATGCCAAGGGGTTACCAGATCTCAAAATAGATGCTTTAGGGGAACTGTTAAATGTATTTAAAGAAGAGATCCTTTCTGACATATATTTTGGGTGGACTAAAGGTTATCTTGAAGGTGAAAGAGAAAAGTTAGAATCTTTTTGTGATAACAATAAAGAAGAGTTTTCAAAACTAACAGAAACAAGTCATCCTCGTGAGGCATTCAAAGGCTTAATAACCGCATTAAAAGATGAAAAAAATAGATCTTGGCTGGATTAAAAAGGGGGCTTTTATGCGGGTTCTAAAAATTGTTGCTGAAGGAATAACAACATCCTTTCGTTATCCACATTTTATGCATGGGATGCATCCTTCTTTCGAGATGCCCCCGCCAGCAACAATCTATGGTCATATTTGTAGTGCCTTAGGTGAATGGGTTGACCCTGAAGGAATAAATTTTGCATATCACTTCACTTACAAAAAATCTTTTGAAGATTTGGAGCACGTCCATGTTGTTGAAAAATCATCTGGGAAATTTTCAAATTTAAATATGCCAAAAGCCCTTGAAGGTGCCGTTAATCCATTCAAAAGAACCCTCCTTTTTCAGCCAAAACTGATCCTATATTTAAATCGTCCCGAATGGAAAGAGGCGTTCCTTAGCCCAAAATACACTTTAGTCCTTGGTAGATCTCAAGATTTATTCACTTACAAGAGTGTGTCTGTAATAAATCTCAAAAATTCACTTAGAGCTTATTTTGAAGCTACTCTTTTACCATATAATATGCTTTTGCCTGTTGGACAAGGTTATTCAGTTCTGATGCCACGGTTTTTGGATTATAAAAAAAATAGAGCCCCAAAATTTTTCCGATATGCCGTTTTAAAAGGAAGAGTGTTTTCGAATCAGTTTTTTAAGTTTTCTGATTACCCTGTTCCGGACCAATTTTGGATTGATCCTGAGACTCCATTGATAAAAGATGCCCAAATGGGATTAATGTTTCATAGCTTTGTGGACAATGGAAACCTTAAAGATTGAATGGCCATTTTGGCTTGATGATATTTGGGCCAAGAGTCCAGATAATGGGAAAGATAATTTGGGAGAAAGTCTCGCGAAGCATACGTTTAATGTTCTTAAGAAATTGGCTGAATTGGCAAGTATTCGACCACAGTTACCCGAGATAGTAAAATTTAAAAGTATCTGGAAGTGTCTTTTTTGGGCATGTTTATTACATGATTTTGGTAAAGCAACAAAAAGCTTTCAAATTGTTCTGAGAGGAGGGGGAAAATGGCCTCATAGACATGAGGTGTATTCGGTCGTTTTTTTAGATTGGATAGCTGAAAATTTTGAAAAAGAAGAATTAAAAATGATTGCGGCAGCAATTTTATTTCATCATAAAAATCCAGAAGATATCTTTAATTTGTATCCGGATTTTAAAAATCCAGAAGAAGATTTATTTAATAGTTTAAAGACTGAATTTGACGATAAAACCTTAGAAGGGCTGTGGTCATGGTTACATGATTGTCTTGAAACATGGATCAAATTTTTATCTTTTGAAATTTTGGGAATAAAAGTCTTAAAATTGCCCTCAAAAAAAGAGGCTATAGAAAAGATAAAAACTCAAGGTGGTTCAATAATAAGAAATTATCTTAGAGATTGCCGCAAATGGTTTAAAAATTCTAATAGAATTCCCGGGGACCCTCTTTTATACGCCAAAATATCTTTAAGAGGCCATATTCATATATCTGATTATTCTGCGTCTGCCCACATTGGAAGTATTAAAGGCTTTAACCATATAATCTTTCCAGACATTTTATCGGCATTAAATTTAAAGGAAAGCACAGCATTTAATCATCAAAAGAAATGCAAAGATTCAAGTGGTTCTGTAATCCTTATGGCACCAACAGGTAGCGGTAAGACAGAATCGGCGATTATTTGGGCTTGTTTTCAAGTTAAAAATGGAAATCCTTTGGCAAGAATTTTCTATACTTTACCATACCAAGCAAGCATGAATGCAATGTACGAACGGTTAAGTAACGGAATATTTTCAAATCAAGTCGGGCTTGAGCATTCTCGAAGCGTTTTGTCGCTCTACCGAATTATTTTAGAAAAAGACTTTTCCTATAAAGAAGCCGAAAAACAAGCAAAAGCTTTAAAAAATCTTGCCCGTCTAAATTATTATTCATTAAGGGTTTTGAGTCCTTATCAAATAATTAAAGCATTCTACCGTGTCCATGGATATGAAGAAATATTAACTGATTTTTATAATTCAGGATTCATTTTAGATGAAATTCATGCTTATGAGCCTGGCAGGTTGGCTATGATATTGGCTACAATTGAATTTCTTAATAAAAATTTCGCTACAAAATTTTTCGTTATGTCTGCTACATTACCAGGGGTTGTTTTTGATAAATTAAAAGAAGTTCTTAAAGATTCCGAAGTTATTCAGGCCGATTCGAATCTCTATAAAAAATTTAATAGACATAGGCTGCTGCTATTAGAGGGAGACTTATTGGATACGAAAAATATTCAAATAATATGTCAAGATATCAAACATGACATATCGGTTCTTGTCTGTCTTAACACAGTTAATAGGGCTCAAAAAGCATATAGAGTAATTAAAGAAATTTTGAAAGATAAAAATGTGAATGTTCTCTTGCTGCACGGACGCTTTAATACTAAAGATAGGCTGGTTAAAGAGGGTATAGTAAAACAAAAAGTCGGCACCAAATACCAAAATAGAAAACCTGTTGTTTTAGTGGCAACGCAGGTTATTGAAGTTAGTTTGGACATTGATTTTGATACTATCTATACCGATCCAGCACCGCTTGAAGCCTTAATCCAACGGTTTGGTCGAGTTAACAGAAGAAGGTTAAAGCAGGAGACTCCTGTTCATGTATTTGCGGAACCTTCAGATGGTCAAGGAATTTATAAAGATGAAATGGTTAAATTTACTTTAAATCTATTGGAAAAGAATCAAAAAAAAATAATAAATGAAGAAGAAGTTAAGCTTTGGCTTGATGACATATATAAGGATTCAGTTTTAAAGGAATGGATAGAATCATATGAAAACAGTCGGAACCAATTTAAAATTGCCTGCATAGAAAATTTACGGCCGTTTGATTCCAATTCCTCACTTGAAGATGAGTTCTATAAGGCTTTTGATAGCGTTGAGGTTTTACCCAGTCCTTTATTTGAAATATATTTGAAAAAATTTAAAACAGAACCCTTAGAAGCAAGTCAACTACTTGTTCCCATAAGATGGGGTCAATTTTTTAAACATCTGAATTCGGGAAAGGCCCATAAGATTGAAGAAAATAAGATATGGGCTCTTGATTGTAAATATGATGAAGAAAACGGTTTAGTTTTTGAATAAAATAACTGTTTTTTGCCATCTGCTCTTTGACAACTGAATATGTTTTTTCCCTTTTGAATTCTTTGCTATAATTAGAGAAGGTAAGCAGCGATGAACTGTATCGTCATATACGACATTGTTGATGATAAGATAAGGTTCAAGATAGCGGATACCTGTTTTGATTTCGGTCTTAACCGCATCCAGTATTCTGCCTTCTTTGGCGATCTCACCCACAACCAGAGAGAGACCCTCTTCAAAAAAGTCAAACGGATAATAGGAGATAAGCCGGGCAATATCCAGATATATCCCGTATGCGAGAAAGACCTCGCCTTAAAACTTGAATATATCGTGGAGAAGGATAAAGAATGATGGAAAAGGACGCCTCTTCTCTGACTTTCATAACAGCAAGTGATATTAAGCAGTATTTTTACTGCCCAAGGATTGTCTATTTTAACTATCTGGTTCCTGACTTTAAGCCAGCCACTTACAAGATGAAGGAGGGCAAAATTCGTCAGGAAGAGGAGACAAGGCTCGAGAAGAGGCGTACCCTTATCCGTTTTGGATTAAGGTCAAAGGGAAAAGAAGATGCAATTGATGAGACGACGGCAGAAAAGTTTTTCAATGTGAAACTAATTTCATCCAGACTTAAGCTTTCAGGTATTGTGGATATGGCAATTATTGTTGGTAATGAAGTAATCCCTGTAGATTTTAAAGATGGTTCCTTTTCTGTCGGCTATACCGTCCACCTCCATCACAAATATCAACTCCTTTTTTATGGTCTACTTCTCGAAGATACATACAGAAAGAGGACGAAAAGGGGTTTTATCCACAGTCTTGAGAATGGCACAACAAAGCAGGTCTATTTCACAGAAGGGGCGAGGATGTACCTTGCTGGTAAGATAAGAAAAATAAGGCAGATGCTTGAAAAAGAGGTTATGCCGGATGAGACGCCATATAGAGGTAGATGTAAGGAATGTGAATACAGACCCATCTGCCAGGGTTAATATAAAGGAAAAAATAGCTAAAATAATTAGAAGAAGGTAAAAAATGTATTTTCTAAGCCCAGAAGAACACAAGTTTGTAGCAAGAAAGCTCTTAATGGATGCCCGGCGCGATGAAGTCCATCCAGACCTTCGGGGCTGGAACTGGTCTTTGCCACCTATTGTTACGGACTTCAGGGCAAGGCTTGGGGTATCAGACATCGCAAGCCTCTACTGTGCTTCAGGAAGGGACCTTTACCTCAAAAAGATAGGTAAAATAGGCTTCAGGTTAAACGAGGCCATGGTTGAGGGTCTATTGCTTCATCGAGTGGTATCCGAGATCTTTACAAGATCGAAGCTGATTATTTATTCAAACCCAAAGATTACAAGCCTCGATTTTGATACAAAGATTGGCACAATAGACCTTACCGAAGAGGCAAAGGAATGGGGATTTGATCTTGAAGGTAAAAAAACGGGTGTCCCCGCCCTATCAGAGGCTATGCTCTATAAGGGGAAGCTCATATGGGAATTTGAAAAAACGAGAATTGCATATCGGATTGATGATATCCGTTCGAGATATCCATACTGCGAATCCGATGCTTTTGTTTTCCTTGTGCTTCCTGTAATTGTGGAACAGAGGCTAAATGGACAGTTTTTAGGCCTCTCCAAAAATCTTGCCGTAGATGGATATATCTTCTCTCAAGGTATGGTGGTGGATCTGAAGTTCGACCCCGAAACCCGTGAATTCCACAAACTGACCACCACAGGATATGCCATGGTTATGGAATCTCTATATGAATTTCCCGTAGACCTTGGATGTATTGTCTATGTGAGATTCAAGGACGGCCAGATCAGACTTGTTCGAGATTTTCATCATATAAGCGATGAACTCCGTCAGTGGTTTATAGAGGAGAGAGACAGAAGGCTGCGCCTTATTGAAGACGAAATAGATCCTGGAAGGTCTGATGAGTGTTATGAGACCTGCCCATATAAAGAGGTATGTATATACCAGGACTAAGAGGATGGTTAGAGGAGATTATAATGGTCGAAAAACGCCAGTTGATCCTCGATAAATATGGGATTTTTTTAGGAAAGCACAGTGAAAGATTAAGGGTGAAGTCAGAAGGCAAGATCATAGAAGAGGTGCCCTTGATTCATCTTGACTCTGTATTGATTGCGTCGAGAGGGGTGTCTGTATCGAGTGATGTAGTTGAGGTGTGTGCCGAAAGAGGTATAGATATTATATACATATCAGGTAATGGCAAAGTATACGGAAGATTGAGCGGCCCCTCCCTTGTTGGTACAGTGAAGACAAGGAGGGAACAGTTATTGGCAATAGACGATTTTAGAAGCCTTGCACTTGGTCTTGCCTTTGCAGCCGGAAAGATCCATAACCAGAAGAATATCATTAGATATTTTGCAAGGTATAGAAAGGTGGTGGATAGCGAATTATTCTTTAAGCTGGAAGATGCACGAAAAAAATTAGAAGGCAATACCAAGGAGTTCGGAAATATTAAGGGAAGCTCAATCAATCAAATAAGGGAAATAGTGCTTGGGATTGAGGGTAGGGCAGCATCTATTTATTGGGAGGCCATGAAACTCATCTTGAAAGATGATCTGGAATGGCAGGGCAGAGAAGGAAGGGGTGCAAAAGATCCAATTAATTCGGCGCTCAATTATAGTTATGCCATTTTATATGGTCAGATAGAAAAGGCAATCATTCTTGCAGGTCTTGATCCTTATGCCGGTTTTGTCCACACAGACAGGGCAGGAAAACCGAGTTTGGTGCTCGATCTGATTGAAGAATTCAGACAGCAGGTTGTGGATAGGACGATATTTGGTATGCTCGGTAAAGGTAGTGAGATAAATATAGACGAAGAAGGATTGTTGGATGATAAGACAAGAAAGATAATTGCCCAGAAGATATTTGAAAGACTTGCAGGGGAAGAGAGGTACGGAGGGATGAAACAGAAAATAAAAACTATAATGATGAAGCAGGCACAGGCAATTGCAAGCTATGTGAGGGGTGATAGGGCATTCTACAAGCCCTTTGTGGGTGGCTGGTAAAAGATTAAAAATAAAAGACAGCAAGCGCAAGTTATGATGGAGGGCTAAAATGGTTGATAATGGAAGGTTATATCATATTCGAAAATGAAGGGGGTTTTATGACATTTGTATGGTTTTCGAGTTTTTTGTGTGGAAAACAATTGCAAACTATTGTATTTTAAAGAAAATGCGGCGGGTTGCAGCCACAATCCCAATGAATAGGGAACTGAAACTTTTGTTCCTCCTTTTGAAATGTCAAAAACATTTCGTTGCAGCCACAATCCCAATGAATAGGGAACTGAAACATATTATTAATAGTATTAATGATACCGTCATTCAATTGTTGCAGCCACAATCCCAATGAATAGGGAACTGAAACTCCCAATACCTGTCGCTAGCGATTAAGCTAGCTTTTGTTGCAGCCACAATCCCAATGAATAGGGAACTGAAACATAAGTCAGTCAAATTTGCTCCAAGCAATTCCTTCAAGTTGCAGCCACAATCCCAATGAATAGGGAACTGAAACTTTTCTCTTCCTCTTTTGCCCACTCCTCCGGGCTGTGTTGCAGCCACAATCCCAATGAATAGGGAACTGAAACTGCCGTACGTTTGTAAAGAGCGAAAACGGCATAGGCGTTGCAGCCACAATCCCAATGAATAGGGAACTGAAACTGTTTCTATTTCTTTAATGGGATGATTGTGTATAAGTTGCAGCCACAATCCCAATGAATAGGGAACTGAAACACGCCGTGTAGGTCCGGATTTAGAGGATTCGTACGGTAGTTGCAGCCACAATCCCAATGAATAGGGAACTGAAACGATCCTTTGTTAAGGGCTCTATCTTATCAAGGCAACGTTGCAGCCACAATCCCAATGAATAGGGAACTGAAACAGATTTCTCTAGGAAGAGTGTTCAGATAGGCTTCGTGTTGCAGCCACAATCCCAATGAATAGGGAACTGAAACTTCGTTGATTTGTATTTGCAATGCTAAGAGATCTTCGTTGCAGCCACAATCCCAATGAATAGGGAACTGAAACATAAATTCACAAGCATCTGCAAAAGCCATCGCATCAGCGTTGCAGCCACAATCCCAATGAATAGGGAACTGAAACATCGCTTTTTCCGTATCGTACCTCAGGCCATTTACTGTTGCAGCCACAATCCCAATGAATAGGGAACTGAAACATAA
>Ga0116190_1000994_pt1 | contig 26036 bp, 24 predicted proteins | sample AD_JPNTR4_MetaG_FD_89808 | JGI IMG/M metagenome (GOLD analysis project Ga0116190, IMG submission 89808) | Active sludge microbial communities of municipal wastewater-treating anaerobic digesters from Japan - AD_JPNTR4_MetaG | ecosystem: Engineered > Bioreactor > Anaerobic > Digestate | place...
GCGATCCGATTGCCAATATCGAAGAAAACATGGCAGCCGAACAAAAAGCCCGGGCGGTTTACGAAAATCTGATTAACCTTGCGACAAGCGACGAAGTCATCCAACCACTTCTTTTCTTACGCCAACGGGAGATTATCCATTATCACAGGTTTGCGGAATTGTTGCAACGCTATCAGGAAATGGGGCTTCAGTAGTTCGAAAAAAGGACTGAGTGTCCTTTTTTTTATGGGGCGGGGTGTTTTAAAATATTGGCAAATTTCAAAAACAATTGACAAATTCCCTGAATTAACATATAATCATGTTGACCGAAAGGGTTAATAAGCCCTTTTTTTGGTAAGAAAAGATTGGTTTTTTATTTTTTCTGTTTATTTATTTGAAAAACACTATCGATAATGATATAATATACTAAATTAGTGTAGTGTGTTTATTACCTAATTGGAAGGAGCAATGCTATGAATTCTCAAGTGAACCAACGCGATGAAGAAATGTTCAGTTCGAGACCGATCTTAAAAGTGGTTGGCATTGGGGGCGGTGGCGGCAACGCAATCAATCGGATGATTGAAAACGATGTTCGCGGCGTAGAATATATCGCCATCAATACCGATGCGCAAGTTTTAAGATTGTCGAAGGCAGAAGTGCGAATCCAAATTGGTAAACAAATAACCAAAGGCTTAGGCGCCGGTGCAAATCCGGAAATCGGACGCAGGGCTTGCGAAGAATCGGAAGCCGAAATTCGCGAAGCTTTGAAAGACGCCGATATGGTCTTTATTACCGCCGGTATGGGCGGAGGAACCGGAACCGGTGCGGCTCCGGTGGTTGCGCGTTATGCCAAGGAAATGGGCGCTTTGGTTGTCGGCATTGTTACCAAACCATTTGGCTTTGAAGGAAAACGCCGGATGCAACAGGCCCTTCAAGGCATCGAAGAAATGCGTCCTTATGTCGATACATTGATTATAGTACCTAACGATAAACTCTTGGAAGTCATCGGTAACAATACCACCTATCTCGAAGCCTTCCGCGAAGCCGACAATGTTTTGCGCCGCGGTGTCCAAGGTATTTCCGAAATCATTTCCCTGCCGGGATTGATTAACGTGGATTTTGCGGACGTCAGAACGGTTTTGCAAGGTAAAGGCACGGCCTTAATGGGAATCGGCGCTGCGAGCGGTCCAAACCGGGCGGTTGATGCCGCGCGGATTGCCATCAGCAGTCCGTTGTTGGAAATCGATATTAACGGTGCGACCGATGCGATTGTCCAGATTACCAGCGATGTTGATATTACCATGAAAGAAATCGAAGATGTCATTTCTGAAATTAGAAGCGCATCTTCGACCGAAATCGATATTATCCATGGTACGGGATTTAACATGGATTTGCAAGGCGAAGTTGTTGTAACCGTAATTGCGACCGGTTTCGATACTACCAATAATAAAGCAAAAGAGAAAAAAGAAACCAGCAATGTCGATGACTTGGTTAATTCGGCTCGCCCGAAACCGGTTCAACGCGAATTTGAATTTGGCGGAGGGGAAACCACAATTCCGAGTCGCAAAAACGACAATCGTAAATCTGATCCGAAAATTCCGATTTGGTTAAAAAACCGTTTTAAATAAGAAAATATGCGAATAGAGCCCTCCTTTCTCCGAGGGCTCTTATGCGTGTTAAGGCAGGTTTTATGCTCCTTACTTAAAATTGTCTTGCAATATGTGAGTCATTTTGATATAATATTGTGAAAAAGCGCCAATAAAATCGACTTTTTTGTTGTTTTATTAAAAGGAGGGTTGATGCCCGATGATTTTTGCACTTGCGTTAATACCCCTTTTTCTTTTTTCCGGCTTTTACATTGGATTTAAGAAACCGAAATACGCAGCACTCAGTTTGAAAATAGGCGCGGGAATCCTGGCGATTATTTATTTTTTTCGTTTATTTTCGCTTGATTATTTTGAAGAATTATCAAATGCCAAAACTGTCATACCTCATTCTTTTCTTCGTATCTTATATGTTCTCCTAAGAGCCTACACTTCAGGAACGATTCTTGTCACCCTTGTTACTCCCTTCTTTAATAATAGAACTTTTTCTCTCATTTTAAGTCGATTTGTGCCGATTGTGGCGATAATCAATTTTATTCTGATAAAACTAAACGGACAAGCCTTTTTGGGTCCGAGTTTCAGTTGGGCAAATTTACGGATGTTCCAATTCGGTTTGGAACAAGGTCTGCTCTTAAGCATGGGGTGTTTAGCGTTTTTAACTTACAGGTTTGAAAAAGAAGATTTAACGGCTAAAAGAATAGCCAAAGCTTTCGGGATTTTCAGTTTAACAACTCTCCTTGTTATGCCGCTTTTTACCTTCAGAGGTATTTTCGGTCCGCTCGGCCAAACTCCCAAAGATTTCAATCTTTTGCATCGGATGGTCCTATATTTTTGCTTTTTGGCACCGGCGGTACTATATATTGTCTTCCGTTCCAAACCGTACGAAGACCGTTATTTGTTGACGGTGTTGATTGCGGTGGCGGGAATTTTCACTTATTTCAACAATTACGAATTTGCCAGTTTTACCATCCTTACCAAATGGCCTTTGCATCTGTGCAATACCGCAATCCTCTTGATGTTCATTGCCTTTGTTTTTCGCAGCAAAACTTTCTTTTATTTCAACTACTTCATCAATGTAATCGGAGCGTTGATTGCCTTGGTTATTCCCAGTATCTCCAGTGACTTTTTTTCCGTCACTAGCATGCACTACTGGATTAACCACTTTTATGCCTTCATGCTACCGCTTTTAGGGGTTGCTTTGCATATTTTCCCAAGACCGAACTTCAAATTGATTACCACCTCCATCGGCGTCTTCAGTATTTACTTCGTCGTGGTGGCTTTTATCAACAGTTGGTTTTACAATTACGATAAAGGGGTCAATTACTTTTTCTTAAACGACGACTTTTTGGCCAAAAAGTTTGGGATTTTGAAAACCTTAAGGTTTAACGGAATCTATGATATTCCGATGGGAAACTTAACGTTTAGGGTTTATCCGTGGTATTGGTTGGGTATTTATATCGGCTTTATCTTTTTGACCTTCGCCACGTGGTTCGTATATGACGCTTTATACAAAGTCAGCGACCATCATTACGACTGGCATGTCCGAAAAGTCCGCCAAAAGTTAATCGGCGCAGGTGCAATCAGTTTAAGCATTGAGGAGATTTATGCCATGCAGGAAGTTAACAGTTCCATCAAAATCAGCCATTTTTCCAAAATCTACGGCAAGAACAAAACCAAAGCGGTCGATGATTTCAGTCTCGAAGTCCATCAGGGCGAAATCTTCGGTTTCCTGGGCCATAACGGCGCCGGAAAAAGCACCGTCATTAAGAGTTTGGTCGGAATCCAATCGATTACCGAAGGAACTATTGAAGTGTGCGGTTTCGACATTCAGAAAAACCCGCTTCAGGCCAAACTCATGATCGGTTATGTGCCCGATAATCATGCGGTATACGAACGGCTTACCGGCCGAGAATATGTCAGCTATATCGCCGATTTGTTTTTGGTTTCCACCGAAGACCGAAAGACGCGTCTCGAAAAATATGCCAAAATGTTCGGCTTGGAAGAAGCCCTCGATAAGCAAATCAAAACCTATTCCCACGGGATGAAACAAAAAATCTCGGTTATCGCATCGCTAATTCATAATCCGAAAGTTTGGGTGCTCGACGAACCGTTGACCGGACTTGATCCGACGAGCGCTTATCAAATCAAGGAGTGCATGAAAGAACATGCCAAAGCCGGGAATATCGTTTTCTTCTCGAGCCACGTTATCGAAGTCGTGGAAAATATCTGCGACCGGATTGCGGTCATCAAAAAGGGCCATCTCGTGACGATCGAAAGTATCCGGGATTTAAAAGCCCGGGGCATTTCGCTCGAATCGATTTACCTGAAATATGTCGGCGATATCAACCTTTTAGAAGGTGAACCGAATGTTTCATAGGTTGAAAACCCTTGTTGCCATGCAGCTGGCCAATCGCTTGGCTTTCTCGATTAAACGCAATAAAGGCCGGGTGATTGCGGGGATTGCGGTTAAGGTCACGCTCTTTTTTGGGTTGATTTTCCTGATCGCGATGCTGATTCCGACGTTTCAGGGTTTAACTTACATTACCGTAAATACGACCCTTTTGCAGGCGATTCTCTTTTTTACCCAAATCTTTGCGATAATCGCCTGTACTATCGGTTTAATGAATACTTTGTACACGAGCAAGGACAACGCTATTCTTTTGGCGCTTCCCGCCAGGCACAGCGAAATATTTGTCTCGAAGCTGATTGTTTATTATTACTTCGAATTCCGGAAAAATCTTTTATTGTTGCTGCCGCTCTTTTTGGGATACGGTTTGCACTTCCGTCAATTGTACGGCTTTGATTTTGCTTTCATTGCCAAAGTCTTTTTGATGGCGGTAATTATTCCGTTGTTTCCGGTTTTAATCGGCGCGGTGTTATCCATTCCCCTTGTCTTTATCGTTAACTATCTCAAGCGCCATCCGTTCCTAAACGCTTTGGTTGTCGGAATTTTGATGTTTTTCGCCTTTTTGGGAATCAGTTCCTTAGTCAGCATCATTACCCAAAAAGAACATTTGCGTTTGGACGCTTTTATCGAGATCCTGCGTAACGGGGTAAAAGACGGGATACCGCTCTTTAACAAATGGTCGCTTTTCTACGGCAACATCAACAATTTTATCTTCAGCGGAAACCAAATGGGTGTGCTTTTCGGTAATTTGGGTATTGTTTTGGGTGTTCTTGCGGGACTGCTGGCGCTCGTCTTTACGCTCTCGATTTGGACTTACTTCCGGCTTACGGCATTTACGTTCGAACAGGCTAAGACCAATCGGTACCATTCCCAAATGAAGCAGTCTTCCAATACCTACTTTACCTTTCTCAAGAAAGAAATCAAATCGCTTTTTCGCAGCAGCGATCAATTGATTGCCCAATTCTTTTCGCTGCTTCTGCTTCCCTTTTTGCTTTACATCCTGAATCTGATTTTCCTCAGTTTAAAAATCAGCCCGTTTGGCGCTAAAATCGTCGTGGGTGTCAATATCTGTATCGGACTCCTTCTCCTTACCACGGCCAACACAACCAGCGCTACGGCTTTAACCAGAGAGGGAACGGAGTTTTACTTGTTGAAAACGGCCCCGACCAATTTGAAAAACATTACTTGGGCTAAACTGACGATTAACTTTGCCGCTTCGATTTTGGTAATTCTAGCCACGATGATTGCGCTCCTAAAGGTTCATGTCTTCAGTAGCGGCATCGCTCTGATGATCGGATTAGTTTTTTTGCTGTTTAATTCCGGTCATATCCTTTGGTCTTATGAGCTTGATTTACTGAATCCGAAGTTTATGGAATATGCCAATTCCCAATCCATCGACGATAATCCCAATGCCACCAAGTCCATTTTAATCGGAACGGTGCTGTCTTTGGGAGTCTGTGCGATTACGATTGCCATGTTGTTTGAAAATGTGGTGACCGGCTGGATTCGGCTGATTTTGCTTGCGGCGGCTTTTTTCGGCATCAGACTGTATATGCTTTTAAGCAAAAGCAAGCTGTACTTTAACGAAATCGGGGAGGAATAAAGCATGAACAAAAAGTTAGTCATCTTTATCGTGACCATTGTCGTTATCCTTTCGGTGACGTTTGTAGCGGTGTTTGGGAGCGAGTCGTTCGGAAAATACCATAAAATCAAAATGGATACCATTTTCTTTATGAAAAATGACGGCACGCCGTATCCCAACAATTATACCGACGTCAAACCTTTGGGTCAGGAAGAAATCATCCTCAAATGGGGGTATACTCCCGATAATGCGGATGTGGAAATTTCGGACATCAAAGTGGAAAGCAACAAACCGAATGATGTTAAAGTCAAATTGGACGGCGACAAAATCGTCATTACTTTCATCAATGATGTGGATGTAAAAATTTCCCTCGAATGTTTCGAATACGGCCGGAAAGCTTTCATTACTTTCGTGAAATACAACAATCAGGATAAGTGGTAATCAATCAGGGTTATCACACAAGTTTTTGTGTGATTATATAAAACGTTACTTTTTATTGCTTCAAAAAACAAATTTATTATGAGATTAAAAGGAGAAAAAGTTATGAATCTTTTAAAAAAGTTTCCCAAATTGGGTGCTGTACTGATTGTCGGTTTTTTCGCAGCCTTTTTGGTAAGTTGCGAAGTGGAATTGACCGATCCGGAAGTGATTAAATCCGTTCGTTATACCGGCGTTACCATTAATGCTCCGGAAAAATCCATCGTAACCATCGAAGAAGGCGAAGATATCGTAAAAGTCATTACTCAAGACGGGGTTACCAAAGTCGCATTTTTGGAACCAGGAAACGCTAAAATCAAAATCAGAGAAAAAACCAAAGTAACAATTCACGAAATCGAAATCATCAAACAAATCACCAGCTTCGGTTTTGGCGAAAACCTTACCGGTTATTTAAACGGTAATCTTCCCGGCGGGGTATTTTCCAAGTTCTTACGTTCGGAAGTTGCTCCGTATACCGTCGGAATCGATTCCCCTTATATAATCGATATCGCTTCAACCAGTGTCGTATTTGACGAACAGATTAACCCGGTAATCAGTCCGATTACTTTGACGAACGACCGTCTCGAATACCAATTAAAAATCGACGGCGAAAATGTTGATTTCGACACTTATGCGACGTTAAGCGATGAAGTCGGTCTGCAATTCAAAGAAGCCGCATTGGACAAAGAAATCGAAATCGTTGTTTCCCTTCGTTACAATTGGAACAATTTGCCACCGCTATCCCATACCGTATTGGTTCAGGAAGGTGTCAATGTCTACAACAACGCCGAATTGAAGACAGCTTTTGCGGATCTTGATGTTCACGACATTCATATTCAACGGAATATCGAAGCAGCCTTGGACGACGACCAATTCTATACTTTAAACGGCGAAAAGATTCCGTTTAACTTCAATGATATTACGAACGAAGAATTGCGCGGCGTACACGGCAACGTTTACCGCCGTTATCACGAAACCTCCATCGGCGAATTGACAATTCACGGCAATTATTTCACCATCGACGGCAGCAAGCTTCCGCTTCTCAAAGGTTTGGATGCCGAAGTTGACGATTTCGGCAACGACATCACCCAACAAGGCGGTTTCGTCGATCCCGATAAAACCATCGTGGCCACGCAATCCAGTATTTTCCGCAGCGGCGTTGGAACAGCCGGACCGGAAAGCGGTTATGTAAAATACGAAAACATGTACATCATCGGCAATTCCAACTTGCCTGATTCGGAAGACGACACGATTTCCGGCGGTTACATCGGTTTACGCAACACCCGCGATAAGATGATTGTCGACAATGTACGCATCAACTTTACCACCGATGGTATCTACACAACCCATACCGGAACCAAGGCCGAAATCAATTATGTTTATATCACCAATTCTTGGGCCGCAAGCATCCTGCTTTGGGGAACCGAAGAAACAATCATCAACGATTCCTATCTTGAAAAATCCGGTTCCGCCGCAATCACCGTCGTCGACGACAAAGACGAAGTGGGAGGAATCAACGACCCGGTTGTTTATGTTAACAATACCGTCATCAACAATATCGCCTCTCGCAACAGTCCGTGGTTTGAAGCTTACCAATTGAAAACCATCGGCTTGTTGGTCAGCCAAATCGAAAGTGCTTTGCAAGCCATCAACGATTTTGCTTTGAATCACGAGATTCCGTTTGACAAATCGATTATTGTTACCCCGGAAACCAATCCGGAAGACTCCAGTTTCAATTTTGCTTTCTTGTTGCAAAACAGTAACCCAATCACCAATTTTGATAAAAAATTCCAAGTCCGTTTGATTATCGACGGCGTGGAATCTTATCGGACCTTCAGCGAAACCGAAGAACCGTACAAACATTCGAATGATTTGATCGGCGCTATCGCTTCGCAAGGCGCAGTCTTCATGCCGCTCGGCTATGATTTGGCTTCTGCCATGGTCCAAAAATTAGCCGAACATCCGGACTATCAAGATGTACTTCAAAACGGTACGGCCCAACAAAAAGAAGATGTCATGATGGCATTGTTTGCGGAAGCGGTAATCGAAGGAACATTAACCCACAACGACAAATACCTTGAACTCCATCCGGACGTAGTGGTTGCCGGCATTGACTTCAAAGCTATTGCCATCGTGGAAATGCAAACCAGAAAATAGTCGCAAGATTAAAAGCGTGAAAGGGTTCTTTTCACGCTTTTTATAATTTTTATACATTAAAATTGCAAAACCAAGGTATTATAGGTATAATAATTAAGAAAGATAGAAAAGAGGAAAAAGCATGAAAAAACTGTTAATTGTGGTCGATTACCAAAATGATTTTGTGGACGGCGCTTTAGGTTTTCCGGGGGCGGAAAAATTGGATGACATTATTGCAGGAAAAATTCAAGATTACCGAAAAAACAATCAGGAAGTAATTTTTACTTTGGATACGCACCGACCGGACTATCTGGAAACCGAGGAAGGAAGAAAACTCCCGGTACCTCATTGTCTTGAAGGAACCAAAGGTCATGAATTGTACGGAAAAGTAAAGGATTTGGTAAAACCGACCGATTCTGTTTTCATTAAAGATACTTTTCCTTCGCTTGATTTGGGCAATTATTTGAGAGGAAAAGATTATCAGGAAATCGAATTGTGCGGACTGGTTTCCAATATCTGCGTGTTGTCGAATGCGGTTATCGCGAAAGCCGCCTGTCCGAATGCCAAAATCGTCATCGATGCGAAGGCTACCCTCAGCCACGATGCCCGCTTGCATCAAGCAGGCTTGGAAGTAATGAAAGGTTTATTGATGGAAGTAAGGAATTATGAAGAAAACAAATAACGAAAACTATGCCTTGCTCGTTGACTTTTATGAACTGACCATGGCCAACGGCTATTTTCTGACCGATAAAAAAGACGAAATCGTCTATTTTGATTTATTCTTCCGGAACGTTCCCGACAAAGGCGGCTATGCGATTTTTGCGGGACTGGCGCAAGTCATCGAATATATCGAAAACCTGCGTTTTACCGAAGACGATATCGCCTATCTTCGTTCCAAGAACCGCTTCGACGAAGGTTTTCTGGCATATTTGAAAGACTTCCGTTTTACGGGCGATATTTATGCGATACCGGAAGGAACCGTGGTCTTTCCGGGCGAACCGTTAATCACGGTCAGAGCCAAAGCAATCGAAGCGCAACTGGTCGAAACATTTTTGCTTTTAACAATCAACCACCAATCTTTGATTGCCACCAAAGCCAGCCGGATTATGCGGGCGGCGGGCGAAAGAGTGGTGTTTGAATTCGGAACCAGAAGAGCTCACGGACCGAGCAGCGCCATTTTGGGAGCAAGAGCCGCTTATATCGCAGGAGTTGACGGAACTTCCTGCACCCTGACGGATAAACTTTACGGTGTCCCTGCATCCGGTACCATGGCCCATTCCTGGATTCAGATCTTCGATTCCGAATACGACGCTTTCTACGCATACGCCAAACTTTATCCCGATAATCCGACCTTTCTGGTCGACACTTACAATGTTTTGGAAAGCGGCGTTCCGAATGTCATCAAAGTCGTCAAGGAAGTATTGTGGCCTCAGGGCTTGAAAAAATGCAATATCCGAATCGATTCGGGCGACTTGACTTATTTGTCCAAAGAAGCGCGGAAAATGCTGGATGCTGCAGGACTTACCGATTGCAAAATCGTTGTTTCCAATGCTTTGGACGAAAAACTGATTACCGATTTGCTTAACCAGGGTGCCTCGATTGATGCTTTCGGCGTCGGCGAAAAACTGATTACTTCCAAAAGCGATCCCGTTTTCGGCGGCGTCTATAAATTGGTAGCGGTGGAAAAAGACGGCGAAATTATTCCGAAAATTAAAATCAGCGAAAATGTCGCCAAAATCACGACCCCGCATTTCAAAACCCTCTACCGTTTCTATGACAAAGCGACCGATAAGGCGTTTGCGGACGTCATTTGCGTTCACGACGAAATCATCGACGAAAACAAAGAATATCTGCTTTTCCATCCGGAATTTCCTTGGAAGAAAAAGACGGTTACCAATTTCCGGGTTCGCAACCTCCGAAAACCAATCTTTCTAAACGGAAAGAAAGTTTACACCGAACCTTCTCTTGAAGAAATCCGCGCTTATTGCCAAGAAGAACTTGCTTCGCTATGGGATGAAGTAAAACGGTTCGACAATCCTCATGTTTATATCGTCGATTTGTCGAAAAAATTATGGGATATCAAAATGTCGTTCCTCAAAAAAGATTAATCTGGCCCAAAACGGCAATAATAATCTTAAAAGGAATGATTGCAAATGAAAAACAAACGACAACTTATGGAACAAATCAAAAGCGACATCGCGCGCCTGGGCGGAAATTATCCGGTTTTGGCCGTTTACAAAAACAACCGTCTGACGGATTATGCCTTAAGTACCGAAGACAGAGTCGTCGGCGAGGAAAACGGAACGGAAACGACTTTAACCGATTTGCTTCGCCATTTGGAAAACGATTGATTGCAACCTTTCCCGAAATCCCCTTTGGGGGATTTTTTTATTTTTTAAACAAATAACCGGAATTATATCTCGACAAATTATCTTTTCGTAAAGTGATATACTTGATTTAGCCGGGGAGGGAGATAGGATGGTACTGTATTGGGATTTGATTGTGGCTTCCACAATCCTTGTCAATTACTCTTTTGTCAAAACGCTGCTTGTTTTGTTTAAGGAAAGGGTTGTTTGGTGGCGCATCCTGATTACCCTGGCCATAAGTCTAGCTTCGCTTTTGATCTACTTTTTTCCGGGAGAACTTCTTTTTTTGCGTTATACCGTAGGGATTTGGATGGGACTTGCGGCTTTTCCGGGCAAACTGAAAACCAAAACCATTCAGATTGCCGGACTGTATGTTTTGAATTATGCATTTATCGGCAGTTTGGTGATATTCGACATTCAATCGCTTTTCTGGATTATTATCTCGCTTTTTTATATAGTCGTTCTTTATCTGATAATCAATTTCAAAATAGGCATAAACCAAGCCAATCTGACATATGATGTTATTATCCTGCCGGAAAAGCATCTGAAAGCTTATCTGGATACGGGCAATCTCTCAATGTTTGAAGGAAAGCCGCTTGTTTTTTTGGAGGAAAAGTGGAAAAATGCCTGTTTTGATCACGTGGGTTATGCCAAAATTCGTTCGGTAAACGGAGTATCGGAAACAGAAGTTTACCGAGGACCGCTTTTGCAAATCGGCCAAAAAAGTTACGATGTTTATTATTGTTTTGCCCAATTGGAAACTTATGACGTCTTGCTTAATTATTTAATGGGGGTTAGTGATGATTAAATTATTGCTTAGGTTAATTGCTCGGTTCCTGACGTTTAAAGTGGGCGGGGTTTATTATATCAACAGCACGAACATCCTGCCTGCCCCGCTTTCGGAAAAAGAAGAATTGGCGCTTTTGTTGAGGGTAAAGGAAGGGGATATCGAAGCGCGCAATACCTTAATAATTCATAATTTGCGCTTGGTCGTGTTTATTGCCAAGAAATTCGAAGGGACCAAAATCAATTTGGAAGATTTGATCAGCATCGGTTCGATGGGTTTAATCAAGGGCGTCCAGACTTTCAAACTCGAAAAAAACATCAAACTGGCCACCTACGCTTCCCGTTGTATCGAAAACGAAATCCTGATGCACCTGCGCAAAACTTACCGAATGCGTCAGGAAATTTCGCTGGACGAAGTTTTAAGCGTCGATTCGGAAGGAAACGAAATGGTTTTATCCGACGTTTTGGGCGATTCCGATTCTTCTTCGTTAACCAAGTTAACCGAAGAAGAAAAAAAGGAACGGCTCTATCAGGCCATCGAACATTTAAGCAAACGGGAAAAGGAAATCATTACGATGCGCTTCGGCCTTTTCGGGCACGAAATTATGACGCAAAAAGAAGTGGCGGATCTCCTCGGGATCTCACAATCTTACATATCTCGGTTGGAAAAACGCATAATCGATAAAATGCGTCAGGAAATCGAAACTTTTGTCCGTCCTGCTTGAAGAAAAAATTTTCAAAACGCATAAGATGCATGAAATAAACACATACTCCTTATAGGAGGTGTGTTTTTTTAATGCGCACGAAAGTGGAAATAACGGGAATCAACACCTCGGAACTGACGGTGATTCCTTCTGAACAAGTCATGGAACTAATCAGGCGCAGTCAGGAGGGCGATTACGAAGCACGCGACGAACTTGTCCACGGAAATATCAAATTGGTTTTGAGCGTCATCAAAAAATTTAACAACCGCGGGGAAAATGTCGACGATTTGTTTCAGGTCGGCGCCATGGGTTTGTTGAAAGCCATCGACAATTTCGATTTTTCCCACAATGTTAAGTTTTCGACTTATGCGGTGCCGATGATTATCGGCGAAATCAGACGGTATTTGAGGGACAATTCCAAAATCCGGGTTTCGCGCTCTTTGAAAGATACGGCTTACAAAGCGCTGCAATTTAAAGAAAAATTCGTCGGGGAACATTTCCGGGAACCGACGGTGGAAGAGATTGCGACAGGTTTGGGGCTTGATTCGCTCGATATCGTGATTGCCCTTGAAGCGATTCAGGAACCGGTGTCGATTTTTACCCCGATTTTCAATAACGGCGGTGACGAGATTTTTTTAATCGATCAGATTGCGGATACAACCAACAGCGAAGAAAAGAAACTCAACCAAATGATTATCGAAGAAGGAATCGCCAGGCTGAACGACCGCTTAAAAAACATTATTTACGACCGGTATTATCTGGGCAAAACCCAAATGGAGATAGCCGAAGAAATCGGTATCTCGCAGGCCCAGGTGTCCCGTTTGGAAAAAAGCGCCCTGAAAATTATTTTTGACAAAGAATGAAAATTGGCATGTTCATAAGACATGCTTTTTTTGTATCAGAGGATTAGGCAAAATATGCAAAAATAACCTAATTTGTAAAATTTGTGGTATAATAAATAGGATTCAGAGGAGGTGCAACCAATGCCAAAGAAAAACCGTTCCCTTGATATTCAAACCATGGTTTTGCTTTCCGTTTTGGTAGCCTTTGCGATAGCATTAAAAGTATACAGCTTTACCACGGTATCGATGCGAATCAGTTTTTTTGCCGTTCCGGTTTTGGTGGCGGGGATGATTGCGGGGCCAGCGCTGGGGGGACTTGCCGGCTTTTTGGCCGATCTCGTTTACGGTTTGGTTTTCTCCAGTTTTGCCTACAATCCGTTTTTTGCCATTTCGATGACTCTTTGGGGTGTTGTGGGAGGAATCCTTCCGCGCAGACAAAACGGGAAACTCAACTTAACGGCCTTGTTCATTTTCATCCTTGCGATGTCGCTTGTGGAAACGTCGGTCAATACGCTCGGAATGTATTTATTCTACGGACCTTCCGTGGCGTTTGCGGATTTGCCGGTGCGCATCGTCACCCTGTTTGTAAAATGGCCGCTCATTGGTGCATCCATTAAAATCCTCGACGAACGTTTAATTCATCAATTCAGTAGCCAAAAATTAAACGCTCCCCAAGTCAAAAAAGTATCAAATTAAAAAAACAGAGGTATATTATGAGTAAAAAGAATTTAGTAATGTTAGCCATTCTCGACGGTTTTGGCAATAATCCAAAACATTACGGGAATGCGGTATATCAGGCGAAAAAACCCAATTTGGATTATTTGTTTTCCGAATACCCGACCGTGCGCTTAAAAACAAGCGGCGAAGCGGTCGGCCTTCCCGAAGGCCAAATGGGAAACAGCGAAGTCGGACATTTGAATATCGGCGCCGGAAGAATCGTTTATCAATCCTTGACCAGAGTGAATATTGCGGTTAAGGAAGACACGCTTGCTTCGATGCCGGCTATTCATACCGCTTTCGAACATGCTTTGGAAAACAATTCCGCTTTGCATGTTATGGGCCTGCTTTCCGACGGCGGCGTTCATTCGCACCAAGACCATATCTTCTATTTAATCAAAAAAGCCAAAGCCTACGGTATCAAAGAAGTTTATGTCCATGCCTTTTTGGACGGACGCGATGTTCCGCCGAAATCAGCACTTACTTATCTTGACGAACTTCAAAAACATTTGGAACCGGGTATCAAGTTGGGAGTGGTTGCGGGAAGATATTATGCGATGGACCGCGACAAGAACTATACCAGAACCCAAAAAGCTTACGATGCGCTTGTCTACGGCAAAGCGCCGGTAAAAGATTATCGGACAGGAATCCTGCAATCCTATGAAGAAGGCGTTACCGACGAATTCGTGGTGCCGTTCATCGTAACCGAAGGTGCGGTTATCAAGGAACATGACAGCGTCATTTTTGCCAATTTCCGTCCGGACCGCGCCATCCAAATCAGTTTGGGATTGACCAACCCGAGCGAAACCAAGCTGGAAAACACGGTCAATTTTACCGATCTTTGCTTTGTGTGCATGATGCTTTACAGCGAAAAGGTAAAAGGTTTGATCAACTTCGAATTGCAAACCCTTGATAACCTTTACGGCGATGTCATTTCCCATTTGGGACTAAAACAATTAAGGATTGCGGAAACAGAAAAATATGCCCACGTTACTTATTTCTTTGACGGTGGGGTTGATAAAGAAATCGAAGGTGCCACCAGAATATTGGTTCCTTCGCCTAAAGTTGCCACGTACGACTTGCTTCCCGAAATGAGTGCTCCGGAGGTAACGCGCCGCGTCGTCGAAGCCATCAAATCCGAAGAGTTCGATACGATAGTTCTCAATTTTGCCAACTGCGACATGGTCGGTCATACTGCGGTTTTTGACGCAATTGTCAAAGCCGTGGAAACCGTCGACAAATGCATCGGTGAAATCTATCAGGCCGTTAAATCGGTGGGCGGAACCTTAATCATTACGGCCGACCACGGAAATGCGGAACAGGTCTACGACGAAGAAGGCAATCTCTATTCTTCGCATACGACTTTTGACGTTCCGTTCTGTGTAACAAACAAAAACGTCGAACTGCGGGAAGTCGGTATCTTAGCGGATATTGCGCCAACGATGTTGGAACTTCTCGGCATCGAACAGCCAAAAGAAATGACAGGAGTAAGCATGATAAAGGGATGGAAAAAGTAAGCGAAAAGAATTCCGTAATCAATATCCTGTTTGTCGGGCTGATTTCCGTTCTGTACGGTTTATGCATCGGCGCTTTGGTTTTCGCCGTTTCCTCGGTCTTTAGTGTTTTTATCTTTTTCGGTTCCTACTTAACCGGACGTTTCATGTTAAAATATTTGAGTTATTATACGACTTTCCATAAATTACTGGCCGGCTTCTATGCCTTGCTTTGCTATTTAAGCTATATGGGCATTCTGATCTTTTTGTTGTTATTACAAGCCGGTTTCCTGAAACCGGAACTAATCGGAGGAATTACTTTCGGGGTAATTTGTCGTCTCTTTTTGGCTAACATGGGAATTATCGATTGGGTAATTCTTATCCTCATGCCGATCAGTGCCTTTATGTATATGCACTATCAGGGAAGTTTCCGATAACCATTAATCCCTTTTTCGAAAACCACGAAAAAAGGGATTTTTTATTTTTTCCCAAAAACAGGCGCTAATGTGCTATAATGAACAAAACAAAAAGCTTTTTTCGAAAAACGGTGATGAACATGAAATGTCCAATCTGCGCTTTTGAAATAACATCGACATGCCCACAGTGCGGCTTTAAAATTTACGAAACCCCAAAAACGAATTTTTTGGGTCGCCTTTTTAAAGAAAAGCCTGCGGAAATAACATATAAAAATAAAAGGGCATTATGTTTGATTGATTTTTGGCGTTTCTTTTGGCAATTGAAAACCGCGGACGAATATATATCCCGAAAAACTTATCTAAAAAGATTTAACGACGAAGAAGAGAATAGTAAGTTTTTTCGGAACCTGAAAGAAAACCGTCTGTTGGATACTTTTTGCCAGAAAGAAAAATTGGCAATCGAAAACGTGGAAAAATACCTAGCGTTATATGCCGGTTTCCCCGACTTAATCGATGAAATCAACCATGATTATGTGACCAGACACCTGGAAAGCGAACAAGCTTATTTTGACGAATTGTTTAAAGAAGTCGACCCTTCAATCGTTTTGGACGAAGAACAGCGTCAGGCGATTCTGACCGACGAAGATTATTGTTTGTTGATTGCGGGGGCGGGTTCCGGAAAGACGACAACGGTGGCCGGAAAAGTAAAGTATTTGGTGGATAAAAAACAGATTGACCCCAAAGATATTCTTATCATTTCTTTTACCAACAAAGCGGTAAATGAGTTAAGGGAAAGAATAAATAAAAAATTAAATATTGATTGCCCGATTACTACTTTCCATAAAACCGGGCTGGCTATTATCAACAAAGAGCAGAATGTAATTCATAGCAACGTGGTAAGCGAAGGCGAACAATTTAAAATAATCAACGAATACCTTGCCAAAAATATTCTCGAAGACAAAGAATTGGTCAAAAAGCTGATTACCTTCTTCAGCTATTATTTGGAGATTCCCGAAAGCGCATATGATATAAAAAATCAGGAACAATTATTCAATTTAATCGAACGAAAGGACCATTCGACTTTAAAGGATAATCTTGGCGAAGTTAACCTGCAGCTAATTCATTCCCGCACCAAGAAAAAATACACCATCAATAACGAGTATTTGCGTTCCATCGAAGAAGTGCAGATTGCCAACTTCCTGTATTTGCACAATATCGATTATGTATATGAAAAGTCGTATAAATTCAAAATTCCTAATTCCAAAAAGCTGTATACACCAGACTTTTGCATTTCGCAAAACGGGAAAGAATGCTATATCGAACATTTCGGAATTTCCGAAGATGGAAAAAACGATCGGTTTACTCAGGAAGAGTTGGAAAAATATTTGTCGCATATGAAATATAAAATCATGCTCCATAAAACCTACGGTACCGATTTGATTACGACTTATTCGTCTTATCTTGATGGCAGAGACTTAATTGCGCATTTGGAAGAAGAATTGCTTAAAAAAGGGTTCGAGTTGAAAAGAAAAAACGATTTGGAAGTATATAACCAAATCGTTGCGCATGACAAAGAAAAGTATTTCAATAAATTCACTTTGTTTGTTATCAACTTCTTGAACAATTTTAAAACCAGAGCTTACACCGAACGCGATTTTGCGCTTCTTCGTCAAAAGACCTCCAATGTCCGCACCCTGCTTTTTTTCGACATCGTCGAACAAATCTATCTGTTCTACCAGGGATATTTGAAATCAAATAATATGGTTGATTTTCCGGACATGATCAACGAGTCTGCGCTTCTGCTTGAAGATATCGCCAAAATGAAAGACAAGATCCGGTTTAAGTATATCATTGTCGATGAATATCAGGATATTTCCAGGCAACGGTTCAATTTGGTGGAAAAACTTTCGAAACTCACTGATGCCAAGATAATCGCCGTGGGAGACGACTGGCAATCGATATTTGCGTTTGCGGGGTCGGAGATTAACCTTTTCACCAAATTTAAAGAGTTAATGGGTTATGCCAAAGAACTTCCGTTAACCTATACATATCGAAACGCCCAAGAATTGATTAATATCGCGGGGGGGTTTATCCAAAAAAATACCAGCCAAATTTCTAAGCAATTGAAATCTCCGAAACACATCAAAAAACCGGTTGTAATTTATACCTACAGCGAAGTCGATAAAGAAAATAATCAAGAAGGTCATAAAGTAATTGCAAGAAACCGCGCCCAAAAGGTAGAAGAAATAATCGAAAAGATTATTCAGGTTGAAGGATACGACAAGTCAATCCTGCTACTTGCACGCTACAATTTTGAGAAAAACAACCTGATAAACACAGGGCTTTTTTACGAAGGACGAAAAAACCAGCTTTATTCAAGGAAATTTCCCAAAGCCAAACTAACATTTATGACAGTCCATTCCGCAAAAGGTCTTGGTTTCGACAATGTCATTGTCGTCAATTGCGAACACAGCGTATACGGCTTTCCTTCCCAAATCGAAGACGATCCGATTATGAAGTATGTAACTTTTTCCGACCAGTCGTATGAGTTTTCCGAAGAGCGAAGATTGTTTTATGTCGCATTGACCAGAACCAAAAACCGGGTGTTTATCGTAGCTTCGGAAAAACGTCCTTCCCGGTTTGTGCTGGAATTGATTGACGATTATCGGGACCAAGGTGTCGTTGTCCACGGAAACATTGTGAAGAACGTCAATGATTTGCGTCAAAACCGCTTGCGTTGTCCTAAATGCCATTATCCGCTTCAGGCACGCAAAAGCGTTGCCTTAGGACAAAACCTGTATATTTGCACCAACGAACCAGAAATCTGCGATTTTATGACCAACGATATGCGCGGCAAAGGCAATATTCATTTGTGCGACAAATGCGACGGCTTTATGGTGGTAAAACCGGTGAAAGGGACCGACCGCTTTATTTTCGGTTGCACCAATTATTTGGATAACGGCAAAGGTTGCAACAACCACTATCCGGTTGAAAGTTATCGGGACGACTGACAATGCAACCGATTACAGAGATATTTCACTTTTAAATCTTTCCAAGATGTGGTATACTATATATAATTGAAAAAATAAAAAAGGAGTTGAAAAAACGATGCCATTTATTATCGATGTTTATGCCCGGGAAGTTCTTGATTCGCGGGGTAATCCAACCGTAGAAGTCGAAGTCGAAACCGAAAGCGGTGCTTTTGGTCGCGCAATCGTTCCATCCGGCGCTTCCACCGGTGAACACGAAGCCGTGGAACTACGCGATGGGGACAAAAACCGTTATTTGGGCAAAGGCGTATTGAAAGCAGTCGAAAACGTTAACGAAATCATTGCACCGGAAATCGTCGGTTACGATGTTACCGATCAATTGTTAATCGATAAATTATTGATTGAACTGGACGGTACCCCGACAAAATCCAAACTAGGTGCCAATGCAATTTTGGGTGTTTCCATGGCCTGCGCAAAAGCGGCAGCAGATTATTACGGAATTCCGCTTTACCAATACTTTGGCGGCTTCGGCGCCAAACAATTGCCAACCCCGATGATGAATATTATCAACGGCGGTTCACATGCAGACAACAATGTCGATTTCCAGGAATTTATGATTATGCCGGTCGGCGCTCCGACATTCAAAGAAGCCATCAGAATGGGTGCCGAAGTTTTCCATAATTTGAAGAAAGTTTTAAATGCCAAAGGCTTAAATACGGCCGTCGGAGATGAAGGCGGATTTGCCCCTAACTTGGAATCCAACGAAGCCGCTATCCAAGCCATCATGGAAGCTATCAAAAAAGCCGGTTATGTTCCGGGCAAAGATGTTTATATCGCCATGGACGTTGCTTCCAGCGAATTTTATGACAAAGAAAGAAAAGTCTATGTTCTTTCGGGCGAAGGCAAAGAATTTACCTCGAAAGAACTGGTTCATTTCTATGAAGAATTGGTTAATAAATACCCAATCATTTCCATCGAGGACGGTCTTGACGAAAACGACTGGGAAGGCTGGGTTTATTTGACCAAAGTTTTGGGCAACAAGGTTCAATTGGTCGGCGACGACTTGTTTGTAACCAATCCGGAATACCTCAAGAAAGGTATCGAAATGAAGGTTGCCAATTCCATATTGATTAAAGTCAACCAAATCGGAACCTTATCGGAAACATTCGCTACCATCGAAATGGCTAAACGCGCCGGTTACACGGCAGTCGTATCGCATCGCAGCGGCGAAACCGAAGATACTACGATTGCGGATATCGCTGTTGCACTCAATACCGGTCAAATCAAAACCGGTTCGATGTCCAGGACCGACCGGATTGCCAAATACAATCAATTGCTCAGAATCGAAGACGAGCTCGGCGATGTTGCCGTATACGGCGGATTATCCTCGTTTTACAATTTAAGAAAATAAGACAAAACAGAAAAGGTATTGAATCAGTTTTTGACACCGGTTCAATACCTTTTCTTTAATATTGATTTAATTTTTTGTTATAATCAATTCGCTTTTTGGGGATTGTTTTTCCTTTTTTGCATTAGATGTGGCAAAACCAACAATACTATCCCGGCTATTATCGCAAGCAGACTCAAAGTCTGCGACGGGGACAATTTGCCGATAAAGGCGCCCCGGTCATCTTCGCGGGCAAATTCGATTAAAAAGCGGAACAAGCCGTAACTCATCAGGTAAATCGCAAATTGGTTCTTTTTGAGGAAATGGAGCACAAAGAACAAACCGAAGCAAAAGAACGATTCAATCAGTTGCGTTGGCACAACTTTTACCGGTTCCAACCCGTTTTTAAAGGCCCAACTCGGAATCGATCCTTTCGGGAAGACTATGCCGTACCAGGCATTGGTTTCGCCGCCGTGGCAGCACCCCGCAAAAAAACAGCCGATTCGGCCGAAAGCATGGGCTAAAACGATGCCGACGATAATATGATTAATATATAGGAGCATATTTTTACGTTCCCAAGGCACGAAGAAGTAAAACAACGGGATAAACACGATTACTCCGCCGATAAAGCCGCCCAGGTAGGTAATACCCTGCAGCCTAAATCCTTCGCTCGGGTTTTCGATATAATGGAACAACCCGTTGAAGAAAGTGGCAAAGAAAAGCATGCCGGCTCCGGAGATTGACAAAATAATAATCAGACGGTCGATGGTTTTATCGGGCAGTTGATATTTCTTGGCAACCCACATCAGGTAGGCGACCATCGTCACGACCCCGATGGTAATCATTAACGGAAACAAAAATTCATATTGATATAACATGGTGACCTCACACTTTCTATTGTTACCACTAATTATATCATAAAATTCCTTATTTTTTACAAATGATACTTAACAATAAACGGAAAAACAAACAAAAAAGGGATTTTTTGCCGGTCTTGGTGTGATAAATGCTTGATAAATTACTCCCTTTATAGTATAATGAAAGAAGGTGAAAGATATGGAAATTGTTGAACGAATAACAAAAGCAGAAAAAAATATCAAACACAGTTTGTTGTTAATCAAAGTTTTGCTTCTTTTTTCCGACGACCCGGAAAACCAAAGGAAACTCGATTACATCGAACGCAAGTACCAGGATTTGCAATCGACATTAATGCTTTACGAACTAAAACTGAACGAAATCAACCAGGATGAAGCAGAAATCAATACTTTGTACAACCAAAGCGCGAACGACTGCGAAACGATTTTGAGTATGCTCGCAGAAATCAAGGAAGATATTTTTCCGCGCTTTAAGCTCGCCAGTATGATTATTATCGATAACATGAACAACGAAACGCTGGAAAACTTCTATGAAGAATTAAAGCGTGTTTTGGGCGACTTCAACAACATTGACGAAGCCTGCGATTATTTGTATTACCATACCGGCGATATGTTATCCAATTTTATCACCGATTTGCTAGCTTACATCAAGGCTTACGCTCCGGAACGGCTTTTGCGACTGATTCCGATGGCCTACTTCGAAAGCAAACAAACCATTATCACCTTATCGTTTGTCGACTGGGTTCAAATCTTCAACAATATTCGCTTTACTTTGAAATATGTCGGCAATTTGGAACGGACCAAATATCAGGCTTTGATGGAACAATACCGAAAACTTGAAGTGTACTACTTTATCATCATTACCAGTCACAGTTCCAATCCGGTCGTGGTCGAAAACAAATGATGATGGATTTTGCCCTTCAGGCTGTTACCAGGATAATTAACGAAGGGGCTTATTGCAATATCGCCGTCAATGAGGTATTGCAAAAAGCCAATTTTTCCAACCACGAAAAAAGGCTTTTTACGCATATTGTCCTCGGGACTGTCGAAAATAAAATACGAATCGATTACTATTTGGCGCCTTTGATTAAAGGCAAAAGAATTAAACCATACCTAAAAAACACCCTGCGTATGGGTTTTTATATGTTAGACGAGATGCGTCTTGCACCTCATTATGTCGTGAATACCTTGGTTCAGATGATTAAGAAGCAAGACTTTAAAGGCTCGCAGTTTGTAAACGGTGTTTTAAGGTCGTATCAACAATTGCCTAAACCGGATTTAACCAAATTGCCTCGCAAAGAATATTGGCACCTTAAATTCAGTATGCCACTGGATTTGCTTAATTTGTTGATAGATCAATATCCGGACCGAGTCGAAAGCATTTTGGAAGAAATGCAAAAACCGACTCCGAATTATTATCGCATCAATACGCTGAAAATCAAACCCGAAGAAGCGGTTCGGCTTCTCCAAAAAGACAAAATCGATTTTCAAATTGAAGATGATTGTCTTATTACCAAGACCAGTTTACTGAATCACTCCCTTTTCATAGAAGGAAAAATCATCGCCCAAAACCCTTCGAGCATTAAAGTTGCCAAAACAGTCGGACCGAAACCGAACGACGTAGTTTTGGACATTTGCGCGGGACTCGGAACCAAATCGATGCACCTGGCAGACTTAATGGAAAACCGGGGCGAAATCGTTGCCTGCGATATTTATCCCCATAAACTGCGTTTGGTGGAAGAAAGCGCCAAAAAACTCGGGGTGGAAATCGTCAAAACGGTTTTAGCGGATGCCACGGTTTATCGGTTTGAAAAGAAGTTCGACCATGTTTTGGTCGATGCCCCTTGTTCGGGTTTGGGAGTGATGGCGCATAAAGTCGATTTAAAATACCAAATGACTTTGGAAAAAATCACCGAATTGACCGAACTACAGAAAAAGATATTGGAAAATGCGGCGGGTTTTGTAAAAAACGGCGGAACGCTTACTTACAGCACCTGCACGATCAACAAAAACGAAAACGAAGAACAAATCAACCAATTTTTAAGCAACCATCAAGAATTCGAAAAAGTTTATGAAGCATCATTCTTGCCGGGTGTTTCCGGCGACGGTTTTTATATTTGCAAAATGATTAGAAAGGATTGCATGTGAGAAACAATATTTACGATTTTTCTTTAAAAGCAATGGAAGAATATTTTGTTGCGCAAAACGATAAAAAATTCCGGGCCACGCAAATTTTCGAATGGCTGTACCGGCATCGGGTAACCTCTTTTTCGGAAATGACCAATCTTTCCAAAAAGGCATTGGAACATTTAAACGAACACTTTGCAATCGAACGTTTGCCGGTGGAAAAAAAGCTGACAGCGAGCGATGGTACGACGAAATACTTGTTCCGGCTGCACGACGGTCATTTAATCGAAACGGTGTTGATGCGCCATTCCTACGGCAACAGCGTCTGCGTTACTTCCCAAGTCGGATGCAATATGGGCTGCAGCTTCTGCGCAAGCGGCGAACTCGGGAAAATCAGAAACCTGACGCATGCGGAGATGGTGCTGCAGGTACTCCATGTCCAAAGCGAACTCGATGCCACAAACGAACGGGTTACCAACATCGTGGTGATGGGAATCGGAGAACCGTTTGACAATTTCGATACCGTCCTGGATTTTTGCCGGACCGTCAATTTTGCCAAAGGCTTAGAAATCGGAGCCCGTCACATCACGATTTCCACGTGCGGAATTGTGCCGAAAATTTATGAGTTTGCCGATTTCGAACTGCAGGTCAATTTGGCCATCAGTCTCCATGCCCCGACCGAAGAGTTGCGCAGTAAAATCATGAAAATCAATCGTGCTTATCCTTTGCATGAAGTTATGGAAGCCGTTAAAGCCTATTTGGCCAAAACCAATCGGCGAGTTACTTTTGAATATATTTTATTGAAAGATATTAACGATACCGTCGGTCACGCTTACCAATTGGTGAATTTGCTGCGGGGAATCAATTGTTATGTCAATCTGATACCTTATAACGAAGTCGTGACCAAGGAGTTCAAAAAAACGCTCCCGGAATCCGCGCAGGCTTTCTTTAATGTTTTGCATCAGTCCGGGATTAACGTAACCTTCCGTACCGAACACGGCGACGATATCATGGCAGCGTGCGGACAGCTCAGAGCGCAAACCATGAAGGAGAAAAAACAATGAGGGCACTCATTATTTCTCATCAAAAAGAGCTGTATTATCTCTACAATTTGGAAACCCAGGAAACCGTTCCGGCCAAAGCAAGGGGTAAATTCCGTCTCATCGGCACCAACCCCAAAGTCGGCGATTATGTGGAATACCAAATGATGGACGATAATACCGCTTATATTGTCGATGTCGAAAAGCGGCACAATGATTTGATCAGGCCTTATATTGCCAATGTCGATCAGGCCCTTCTGCTTTTCAGTGTCAAACGCCCCGATTTCAATCCCAATTTGCTCGACCGCTTTTTGGCCATCATGACGTTTAACAATATTCCTTGCGTAATCATCTATACTAAATGGGACTTGTTGAACGAAGAAGAACAAAAGGAAATGCTGAAGATTTGTGAATACTACCGATCCATCGGTTTTCCTTACTTGGCTTTTTCCACCAAAGTTCCTTCTCCCAATGACTTGGATGACATCAAAGCTGTCATCAAGGGGAAAATTTCCGTCATAACCGGACAAAGCGGGGTCGGTAAGAGCAGTTTAATCAATTGCCTGGCACCGCACCTGAATATCAAAACTGCGGAAATTTCTCTGGCCTTGGGCCGGGGAAAACATACTACGCGCCACGTGGAGTTAATCCCGATGTACGACGGCTGGGTGGCCGATACGCCGGGTTTCGGAATCGTGGATTTTGATTCGATGGATGAAATGGATTTAGCACACAGTTTCGTGGAATTTTTTGAAGCGAGTTCTGAATGCCGTTTCAACAGTTGTTTGCATCAAAACGAACCGGGCTGTGCGGTGAAAGATAAAATCGGAACGACGATTTTGCCGAGCCGGTACGAAAACTATCTGCTTTTCTTGGATGAAATCAGTAAATTACGAAAGTGGTGAAAGTATGATTGTTGCGCCTTCGCTTTTATCAGCCAATTTTGCCCACCTTTCGCGTGACATCGATCGGTTAAACGAAGCGGGCTGCAAAATGCTGCATCTCGATATCATGGACGGCAATTTCGTGCCTAATATTTCGTTTGGCAGCGCAATTGTCAAAACCCTTCGTCCTTTGACGAAGATGGCATTTGATGTACATTTGATGATCAGCGATCCGCTAAAGTATTTAACGGATTTTGCCCGCGCGGGAGCGGATTATCTGACTTTTCATTACGAAGCGGTCGATGACCCGTATCAGGTCATAAAAGCTATAAAAACTTTGGGAATCAAAGCCGGAATTTCGATTAAACCGAATACTCCAGTTACGGTACTGGAACCGTTCTTGCCGTTTTTGGATTTGGTGCTTGTCATGAGCGTCGAACCGGGATTCGGCGGTCAAACTTTCATGATGAGTGCTGTTCCGAAGATTAGACAACTCCATGCGTTAAGAGATCAGTTTAATTATTCCTACCTAATTCAGGTTGACGGAGGAATCAACAATCAAACGGTTCGCTTTGTTAAAGAAGCCGGATGCGATATTGTGGTGGCAGGAACCTATATCTTCAGTCATGTCAATATCAAAGAAGCGCTTGCAAGTTTGGAATTGTAAAAAAGCATATAAAATAAAAAAACGCATATAATGTAGCAATGGGGGCTAATTATATGCGTTTTTATGTTATCCGAATTCCTAAATGTCTTTCCGCAGTCATTCGCTTTTTTATCAATTTGTTTCGCAAAAAAGAATAAAAAAATTGGCATAACTTAATATGCCATTTTTTTATGCACGGGTAACGAGTCCTGCACGCATGGCGCGAGTAGAAACGTATACTCTTTTAATGCGACCTTTTTCGTCGACAATGCGCACCTTATGAAGGTTAGCTTTCCATTTCCGACGGGTTGCGTGTAATGAGTGGGAACGATTATTACCTGCTTTTGTACCGAGACCGGTATAGTAGCATTTACGAGCCATAATGTCTCCTCCTTAAAGTCCTTGATATTATAACACATCGATAAAAAAATTGCAAGCAAAACGAAAAAAGGTTTTGCTGAGTTTTACCCCGAAGTGCAACAAAATCTAAAAATAAAAACTGCACAATCAATTTGTACAGTTTCTTAGTTAATCTCTTGATAGTTCCATGAGTTAATGCTATTCTTGTTATACACTAA
>Ga0116190_1000995_pt1 | contig 26033 bp, 12 predicted proteins | sample AD_JPNTR4_MetaG_FD_89808 | JGI IMG/M metagenome (GOLD analysis project Ga0116190, IMG submission 89808) | Active sludge microbial communities of municipal wastewater-treating anaerobic digesters from Japan - AD_JPNTR4_MetaG | ecosystem: Engineered > Bioreactor > Anaerobic > Digestate | place...
AAATACTTAAACAACATACTAGTTTCTAATATGAAAATCTTCGTCACAGGTACACGTGGAATTCCAAATATTTTAGGTGGCGTAGAAACACACTGCGAACACCTATTTCCATTAATTGCCGATAATAACACATTTAACATAACTCTTATTCGAAGAAGTTCTTACATTCAAGATTCTAATAAAATACAACAATACAAAGGCATTACATTAGTTGACATCTTCTCGCCTCGGAAAAAAAGTATAGAAGCTATTGTTCATACATGTTTAGCTATTACATATGCTCGTATTAAAAAAGCCGATGTAGTACATATACACGCTATAGGACCTGCAATTCTAACTCCATTTGCACGCTTACTGGGTTTGAAAGTAGTATTTACTCACCATGGAGCTGATTATAACAGACAAAAATGGGGTAAAATGGCAAAATGGATTCTAAAAACCGGCGAAAAATGGGGTGTAAAATATGCAAATCATTGTATTGTAATTTCACAAACTATATACAATGATATTCAAAAATTTAACCCAAAACGTGTAAGCCTCATACCAAATGGGGTTACTATTCCCGAAAAAACATTACAAACCCACTATATTGAATCACTTGGATTACAACCACAAAAATATATGATTGTAGTGGGTAGATTTGTTCCCGAAAAAGGTTTTCATGATATGTTACAAGCTTATATTTCTTTACAAACCGATTATAAACTTGTTTTTGTTGGCGATGCCGACCATGAATCTGAATATAGCAAGCACATTAAAATTGATGCAAAAAAGCATGGTGTAGTATTAACAGGTTTTATAAAAGGCGAAAAATTGCATCAAATTTTTTCTCACGCAGGCATATTTGTTATGCCTGCGTATCATGAGGGGTTACCTATAGCATTACTCGAAGCTATGTCATATAATTTACCTGTAGTTGTAAGTAATATTTCTGCAAATACAGAAATAGAATTGCCCAAAAGTTCATTTTTTGAAGTTGGTAATATTCATGATCTTTCTGAAAAAATTAGTCAAACCCTTAGTGATAAGCAGCAGATTGATTATTCACATATACTAACCCGCAAATATAATTGGCACAACATAGCTCGTGAAACTATACAAGTGTATTCTCAATTGTAAGTAATTCAATTACATATCGTTCAAAATATAAAAAACAATATGGTAATTGATGATAATCTTGTTACGTTACAAGAACGAATTCATATAAGTGAATCATTATATATACTACGTTTTACTCCAAAAATATTTTCGTTTAAAACAGGGCAGCATTTATCACTTTCGTTGGCTCACGATAGCAATAAACGGGTATATTCAATTGCAAGTGGGGAAAACGAAAATCATATTGATATTCTTATAAGAGAAGTAGAACATGGAAATCTGTCGAAAAAGTTCAAAAAAGTACCTATAGGAACTGTTTTTCAATTATCAAAACCTACTGGGTACTTTACTTTACCCGACAATATTGAGAATCATACCATTTATTGTATAGCTACCGGCAGTGGTATTGCTCCATTCATATCATATACTCAAACGTTTCCACATGTTCCGTTCACAATTATTCATGGCATTAAAAATATTTCAGAATCATTTGAACATAATATTTCAAAAGATGCAACCTACATAAGCTGCACAAGCAAAAGCACCGAAGGTATTTTTAATGGAAGAGTAACCGAATATATAAAGAAACAAACGTTCAATACAACAGATTTGTTTTATATTTGCGGAAATGGCGAAATGATTCATGAAGTATATTCATTTCTAAAACTAATTGGTATTGACAGAAACAATATCAATTACGAAGAATATTATAATAATTAAGATTTACTCCAATGTCAGAAAAATTAACTTTACCCACCGATGTTTCAATCATTACAACCTATAGATGTCAAATGCGTTGTAAAATGTGCAATATATGGGAATTTCCAAGTGATGTAAAAAAAGAAATTGAAGCAAAAGATTTAGAAATTTTACCACAATTAAAATTTGCTAATATTACCGGTGGAGAACCTTTCCAAAGAATGGATTTGGAAGATATTGTAGAAGTTGCATTTAAACGTGCCGAACGTGTTGTGATTTCAACTTCGGGCTGGCATTACGAACGTGCATTAAAATTAGCGGAACGATTCCCTAATATTGGCATTCGGGTTTCTATAGAAGGATTAGCTGAAAGAAATGATGATTTACGCGGTCGTCCGGGAGGTTTTGACAGAGGGTTGCGATTATTATTGGCACTCAGCGAAATGGGTGTAAAAGATATTGGCTTTGGCATAACCGTCTCTAATAACAATTCTGATGATATGTTATGGTTGTATCAACTTTCGAAAAAAATGAAACTTGAATTTGCTACCGCTACATATCATAATTCTTTCTACTTTCACAAAGATGATAATTTTGTAACTAATCAAGATGAGGTAATTGCAAACTTTAAAACTTTAATTGCCTATTTATTAAAAGAAAATAATCCTAAAAGCTGGTATCGTGCATTCTTTAATTTAGGCTTAATAAATTATATAAAAGGCGGAAAACGGATGTTACCATGTGAAGCAGGAAATGCTAATTTTTTTATTGAACCTTATGGAGATGTATATCCTTGTAATGGATTAGAAGATAAAATCTGGAAAGAAAGCATGGGTAACATTAAAGATTATACAAACTTTGAAGATTTATGGTTTAGCCCTCAAGCTACAAGAGTTCGAAATCTTGTAAAAGAATGCCCAAAAAATTGTTGGATGGTTGGAACAGCAGCTCCTGTTATGAAAAAATATATAAAACATCCTACTCTTTGGGTTGCAAAACACAAAATAAAATCACTGTTAGGCAAAGACTTATGCCTTGATGATATTCCATATTACAACGTTGGGCAAAATCCACTGCAAGGTGATTTAAATTATTCAAGAATGACTCCATTTACTGATAAAGCAGGGGTAAAACCAGACCCGAGTTTACCTTTGGTGGATATATAGTATTTTACTCTAGAGTATACAATATGAATTGATTACCGTTTTTTCATATAATATTCTTCATTTTGTATACAAACTACCACTTTTTACCGCAACAATGTTATATATCCTTTTATAAATTCTTCTTTGCTTTCGGTATTAATTATTCGTATGGTATATGCGTACGTATCCATTGCTTGGGGTTCACCTTTGTAAGTACCGTCCCAACCTTTATATAAATCATTACTTTCAAACACCAATTGTCCCCAGCGATTGTATATTTTAACTTCCAAAAATTCTTTGATACCCCAACCGCGAACAAATGCAAAATCATTTTCGCCATCGTTATTTGGTGTAAATGCCTGTGGCAATGCTGCTTTGGTTTCAATTATTATATGAAAACGAATGGTTGTATCTGCTTCAAAACAACCTAACGAATCAACCATGTGTACCGTGTAATCTATATATTCAGGAAAATCTATACAACTTGGGTATGATGGTTTACCACATTGTAAATCAATATTTGGACTTATACAGTTGTCGCAACTTAAATATGTAGAAGGATTCCATGAATATGCCACACCTTGCACCGGAGTATTATTTACATTATACAATTGTCCTGCAATTATTCGGGAGTCGGGTTGTTTGGCAAGTTCAAGCACTGTAGGTGTTTTATAAAAAAGCAACAACGAATCGGGTGCTCCTTGGTAGCGAGGATATTGCTGAACATATACAAAAACACTATCCGAACTAGTACAGCCATAATTTGTTTGAAGATTTGCAAATATATAGCCCGATTTTTTAGGAATATATTGTGTTGTAGCCGAATTTACATTGGTAATTTGCGATGCCGGTGACCATGTAATAGCAGAAAAATCGCCGGAAGCACTTATTGTTGTTTGTTCACCGTAGCATAATGTTGTATCGGCTGTTATAACAACGTTTGCCAATGGATGCGTTGAAATAGGTTTCGTGTTATTGTCGGGACATACATTATTGGTTATAGATAAATTCACGGAATATACACTATTGGTTGTATTAAATGTATGGGTAGGATTTTTTTCGGTACTTGTAGTGCCATCACCAAAATCCCATATAAAATTGGAGGCTGTAAGTCCTGCAGATTTATTATAAAATGTTACGGTAAATGGAGCACACCCTATAGTATCGGCATCTTGCACACCTCTGTCAAACTCTGCCAATACAGGATAAATGGTGACTTTCTTATAAATATCACGAGGTTTACAATTAGGCGCATTTACAATAAATTGCACTTTGAATTTATTATCCAAAACTCCGGGAAGCGTAGTGTAAGAATGTGTTGTTTGGGGTATATTTGCATAATCTGCATTACCATCGCCAAACTCCCAGTATGATACATATTTATCAATATTTAACTGCTTGGTAAGCGTAAATGTTACATCTTCGCGAACACATACATCATATTTGTCGGCAACAAATTCTGCCTCATAGCCGGGAACTTCTATATCCATAATTACCGAATCCAACTCACACCCGTAATAATTTGATGTAGTATACAATATAAGTTTTTGGTCGCCATAGTTATCGAATGTAGCAACCTGAAATGAATATTTATTGGTAGAAATAAGTTTACGAACATCGCCATCTTCTTTGTACCATGCCACTGTTGAATATTTTGAATATTTTGTTTTATCTATAAAAACAAGAAATTTTTGCCCGGGTTCTTTACATTTATCAATTCCTATGGTATCTATTGTTGGATTAAAATCTTTAACATCAATTGTTTGTGTTGTGCTCGACATACATTCATTTCCTTCCGGACTCATGCTATATGCCGTAAGATTTACTGTATATGGTGTTATACCGGTAACTTGAGTATAGGTATGTTTTGTAGTATCAAGCAACGTTCCGTCATAGGTACTGCCATCACCAAAATCCCAAGAATATTTATGGATATTATTATCATAATTTGGATCACTGGTATTTCGTATAAATGCAGCTTCATGATTTAAACACAATTTAGGATGTTGTACTACAAATATAGAATTAGGCACTACAGGTTTTATATATTTATCGCGAGTTATAACATTACTACAACCTAAAATATCTATAACAGTAAGTTTAGGTGAAGTTAATCCTGCTTGAGCATATACTGTTGTTGTTATAGAATCATTCCCCGATTGGGTAAATCCGTTACCAAAATCCCATATACGAGCAACTATAGTAGTATCATGCAAGGTAGAATCGGTAAACTGCGTTTGAAACGGCAAACAATCCGAAACTATATCAGCAAAGAAGTTTGCTTGAGGCTGATATACTTTCACCGGAATCCGGGCAGTATCAGTACATCCATACATATCTTGCCCCACTACTATAACTTCAGATATGTCTCTCTTATTAAAAATATAAAACAAGGTATCATTTTCAATATTTGGAAAAATCTGATGCTGAAAAATACTATCACGCGTATACAACCAACTTGCTGACTCAATATCTTGAGATTGGGGGTGTTTTATAAATTGAGCAGTATCACCAACACATACCGTGCTTTTTTGTAAAGTATATACCGTTTTAATATCAGTAACTTGAGTCGTATAAAAAACCGAATCAATACAATTACATTTAATACCATTTACACAATCTTCATTATTGTTGTATGCATAAACCGAAATCATATAATTACCCCTGCCTAATGTATCATTATCATAATTTATATGAATACTATCAGAATTGTACGCAATTAATTTTTTAGGTGATATTGGATGACCAAGACCATTAAATTTTTGAATATACCATTCTATATATTCTCCTGATTTTGTTGTATCCACATTAATCATTTTAGTTAAATAGTATGAATAATTATAATTATCATTACAATCTTTAGGAGTTGATGTAAGTTGTAAAATTGGTCCCTTCACAAAAATTCTGGTAGGAGGGCAAACAGTATCTATTGGCACTAAATCGCCCCCTATTAATTGATAATTTACTACACATTGCGAAGAATCAACATCGGTATAACTTTTTCTGCAACCATGATCATTTAATTGAAACTTTACCGAATATTCACCTACTGTATCTCTAAACATTGCCGATAAATTATAATTCATAGGACTGGTCCCGGTTCCCGAAGAAATCAAAGGATCATCAACATGTTCAAAAATTACACTTATATAATCCCAAAACGGCGTAACTATAAGGCTATCTATAGCATTTACATATTGAAATTTTAAAATATCAGAAGCACACAATATGGTATCGGGAAATACCAAATCACCTTTACCTATGTGCCCTACACGAACAATTTCATATTTTTCTTTGGTTGTATCAATATATTCACACCCTCTGTTCGTAGTAATTTTAACAACAGCAGGATACACTCCTCGTTTGGTATATGTACGCGAAACCGGACCATCTGCTGTAATTTCAAATATGCCATTATTATCTAAATCCCACTCTGTTTTTTTTACAAAATCACTTATAGTATTATATGTTACCGTTTTGTTAAAATCAACCGTAAGCGGCACACAACCCTCAATAGGCGAAGAAATAGGAACAATTGAAACTTTTGGTACTGCAATTTCCACATTTTTTTGTTTGCTCAATGATGTTTTACATCCATTGGGTGAAGTAGCAATTAATGAATCAGAATAAAAGCCTTCATTCAAAAATGTAAATTGTACCGGATTGCCTGTATAGGGATTTTTATCGATAAACCATTGGTATGTTGTATTTGGTATATTACTTTGTGCCGTATAATTTACAGTAAATGGCAATTTACATGAAAATGTATCGGTAGGTGAGTATGTAACTTGCAGCACATTCTCAATTTCATAATTTTTTGTAACCGATTTACTGCAAGCAGCAGTAGTTGCTGTCAGTTTAATTTGAGCAAAACCACCTGCAGCATGTGTTGTACTATATGTAGGATTTTGTGAATCTATAGTCCCATTATTTTGAAAATCCCACTCATACTTTGTAACAGGCAAGGTAGAAGAACCATTGTTTACCATTGAAAAATTCACAGTTCCCGGGCATGCTTTATTAGAAGAGGTAAGTGTTTTAATGCCATCGCTTATAACTATATCGGGTTTAAAATCTTCTAATCGTACCGCAACCATTGATATGCCTTCGCAGCCATTTGTAGCCATAACTCTCAGAGCTGCATAGTATATGCCGTAGCCATTATAGGTATGCGAAACCTGATTTTGTGTTGACTGAGTTCCATCGCCAAATTCCCACCGAAACGATTGAATATTTGTGCCTTGTGTCGTATTTTGAAATTGCACGGTAAGTGTTTCATCGCATACACTTTTAGGATTAGATGATGTAAACGTTGCATTTGGAAATTCATCAACTGTTTGCACGGTAATATTTCGTCGTTCACGATTGGTACAACCGTTAGCATCTTGCACCGCAACAAACACAGTATGGGTACCTGCATATGAAAATGCATGAGGCGGTGGAACTTTGCCATCATAACTTGTACCGTCAGAAATTATCCACATATATGATGATATAGGAGCATCAGATTCTTCGGAAACAACCGAGAATTGGAAATTTTTATAAATACAATCAGATTGTTTATCACTCTGAATTACTACATCGGGGTCGCGAAAAGCTGTAATATAATCTGTTTTTGTAACAGTGCTAACCAATTGCTGTTCGAGGGTATATACTTTCATTGTAATAGTATACTTACCGGGTTTTATATATGTGTTTTCTACATTTGTAATTTCAGTCGAAAATTTTGCAGGCTCAACTGTCCATTCATAATTATAATTGTTGCGATATGCTATATCGGTAGTGTTGGTAAAAGTAACTTGCAATGGGGTGCAACCTTGGGTTTTTGATGCAATAAAATCAAAAGTTTGAGCATATATGCTTATAGGCAGTCCAATATATAATAAAATTATTTTAAGTATTGTGCTTTGTATGTTGGTCATTTTATGTAATTTTGAATCGCAAACAAATATACAATTTTATTTATTTACCGCATGCAACTAATTCTTTGCTTTTTATGTCTATAAAAAAATGTTAAACATGAAAATCATACGATTTATATTTTGTTTTATAATGACTCTTTTTACCTATGAAATGGTTGCACAGGATATTCATTTTTCTCAATTTTATGCAAGCCCTCTTACCTTAAACCCTGCTCAAACAGGTTGGTACAAAGGAGATATAAGAATAAGAGGAAATTATCGTACACAATGGAAAGCTATCGATAATAAACCATACTCAACCATTGGTTTTGGACTAGAAAAACAATTTCATTATTTTTCAAACACATATAGTTTTGGAATTGTTGCCATAAATGATGAAACCGGTTATGTAGGCCTCGTTTCAAATAAAATACTCATTTCAGGAGCATTTTCAAAAAAAATTAACGGACACAAACTTTCGGGAGGTATTCAAACAGGTATTGTTTACAAAAGCACCAATGTAATACGCTATACATTTGACGATCAATTTGATATAGGAGGCGATAATGTATTCAATCCACAACTGCCAACCGCCGAAGTTCCCGGCGAACCAATCTTGTATGGTATAGCAAATATAGGAGCTATGTGGAGCAAACGACTTTCAAATACAATAGAACCTGAATTTGGTGTTTCTATTTATAATTTGAATACTCCCAGGGAATCATTTTACGGATTAGATTTAAAGGAAGCCGATTTGCCAATACGTGCTGCACTATATGGTGGCGGAAAATTTTCGGCAACATCAAAAATAAATATCAATCCCCATATTTTATATATGACCCAAAAAAAAGCTGCCGAATTTTTGATTGGTGGTGAAGTAGAATATGTATTCACAAAAGATATAAAACCATATATAGGAACAAGTATACGATATGGACTTTCAAGAAATTTTGATGCTTCTTCATGGATAGGCGGTGTACAAATGAAAAACTTGCGTATGGGTATAAGTTATGATATAAATATTTCAACATTGCAGCAAGCTACAAACAACAGAGGAGCTTTTGAATTTTCGCTTATATATATTACGCCAAGTGTTCAATCCACATTTATTAAAATTCCTTGTGACAGGTTATAACCCATGAATAAAATTATTTATTCCATATTATTATTTGTTTGTATTCACACAGCTACATTTGCTCAACAACAAAATTTACAACAAATTCCTGCAAATAAACTCAAAGCTATGGGTAAAGCGTCGCTTCAATTAGGCGACACATATTCTGCAATTGACTATTTTGAAGCATATTGTCAAAAAAAGGTGGACTATGAAATTATGTATCTTCTTGCCGATTGTTATAGACTTGCTCGTAATTATCAGGAAGCTAAAAAATGGTATGAGAAGTCTTATAAAGCAAAACCTTCCAAAAATGTGTTAGCACTCTATTATTATGCTTGTATGCTCAAAACCGAGCAAAAGTATGATGAAGCAGGTCGTCAATTTAAAGCGTTCAGAAAACAATATGACGGCAGTAAATCTGAAATAGATTTTAAACGACTTGCAGCCTATCAAATTATAGCATGCGATACTGCCAAACATATAATAGATTCGGCTCTTTCTGTTGAAATAACCCATATAAACGGTTCTATAAACAAAGCTTCAATTGAATTTGCACCTCAATTCTTAAATGATTCAACTATTTTATACGCATCGTTACGAACCGACACTGCAGTATATAGTGTTCTTGATGGTGAAAACTCACATGTGCCGGTACGTCAATTTTATACAGCACGTTTCAAAAACAATGAATGGAATTATGTTGGAGAATGGGAAAATAAAACGCTTAATCCCGATAAACAAAATATAGGTAATGGAGTGTTTTCTGTAGATGGCAAACGATTTTATTTTACTCGTTGCGAACAAAACTGGAAATTTGAAACTATATGTAAACTCTATGTAAGCAACAAACAAGGTTCAAAATGGGGAGAACCACAATTATTGCCTGAAATAATTAACGCAAAAAATGTAACCAATACACAACCTGCTGTTGGAACCGAATCAAAAAATGGTGATGAAGTATTGTATTTTGTAAGTAACCGCCCCGGAGGCAAAGGCGGATATGATATATGGTTTAGCATATACAATCCGCGTAAAAAGCTGTGGCGAGAACCCAAAAATTGCGGGAATAAAATAAATTCAGCCGGCGATGAGCTCACCCCTTTTTATGATAATAAAACTCGAACTCTCTACTTTAGCTCTAACAGTTGGCCCGGATTAGGCGAACTTGACATTTTCAGTAGTATAGGCGAGATGGGTAAATTTAATCCTGCCGAAAATATTGGCTACCCAATTAACTCACCATTTGATGATTTATACTATGTACTACATCATGATGGTAAAAAAGGATTTTTTACATCAAACCGCCCCGGAACAGTTTCATATTCGCACCCAACCTGTTGCGATGATTTATTTTCTTTTAATTATTTAGGAGTAATAAATGTAGCTGTTACAGGTAAAGTATTTGAAGTATATAATAAAAAAATACATGATATTTTAAAATCTCAAATTGAAACAAAAAATACTATAGCAATTGATACAATACAAAAAAAATATATTGAAGGTTCAATTGTCACACTCTACTTGCATGATAAAACAAATAAAGAACGAACATTGTTGCAAAAAGATTCAACTACAAAAGAAGGACAATACTTTTTTGATTTGAAAGTAAACAAAGATTATATTTTGGAATTCCAAAGCAATAAAATACCACCTACTACTCTGGAATTTACAACTAAAGGAATTACAAAATCCGATACACTTGTAATACATGACGTAGGAATTGAATATTTATCGAATAAAGAGCCATTTATTATAAAAAATATTTATTATGATTTTGATAAATATAAGTTACGTCCAGAATCACAAAAAATCATAGATTCAACATTATTAGTTATTCTTCGTGAAGCTCCGGATATTATTATAGAATTGAGCAGTCATACCGATAGTAAAGGTGATGATGCATACAATATAGAATTATCGCAAAAACGAGCAGAAAGTGTTATAAATTATCTTATAAAAAAAGGAATTGATAAAAATCGTTTAGTTGCTAAAGGATATGGAGAAACACGCCCAATAGCACCTAACGAAAATCCTGATGGTTCTGATAATCCTGAAGGCCGCCAAAAAAACAGACGTACTGAATTTAGAATTATTGGTAATTTAAGTCAATATTCAGAGATAATTTATGAGGAATAAACAGCTAAAATGTAGTTTATTGTAAAATATTTTGTTTTTATTGGTAACTCTTAGTATATTTGAGCCGTATAAACATTCTCAAAGGCGTTATTATTTAAATTGATATAATATGGTACGTAAATATTTACTTTCGTGTTTGTTGCTAATTTTTTTAGGAGCATATTCACTACAAGCTCAAGAAGATTTATCGGTATATAGCACCGGAAAATTAAAAAAATTAGGAATAAAAGCTCTTCAAGATAAAGAACCGTATAAAGCAATACGATACTTTGAAGAATATTTAAAAATTAAAGAAGATCCTGCTATCATGTACCAATTAGCAGAAAGTTATCGTTTTGCACGTAATTATCCGTTTGCACAATATTGGTATGACAAAGCATATAAAACAAGTCCAAAAAAGAATGGTAAAGCTTTATACTACTATGCTACAATGCTTAAAACAAGCCAAATGTATGATGAAGCCGAAACGCAATTCAAAACATTCAAAAAAGAATATGTTGATTACGATGATTCTGAGATTTATCAAAAAATCACAAAAAATCAAATCATTTCATGCGATTCTGCCACAAGCATGATAAAAAAACCTGTTCAAGCTCGTATCACTCATTTAGGAGTTTCTATAAATACTGAGGCAATGGAATATATGCCTATTTTATTATCAAATACATCAATGGTTTTTGCAGTTGAACCTTTTGATACTGTAAGTTCAAGCGATGCAATAAAAGCTCCTGCATTATATGGTGCAAACAAAAGCGGTTTTAATTGGGTAAATTCTGGTGAATGGGATTTAAAAGCTGAAAATTCCTCGCCTATAGGTATGTATCATGGCGCATTTTCTCCTGATTTTCAACGTTTTTATTTTACAAAATGTGAAAAAGTTAAAAAAATGGGAGTAATTTGTAAAATCTATATGTCAAAAAATTCATTTGGTGTATGGCAAGCTCCCGAAGAATTACCTGAAATAGTAAACGGTAAAGGATTTTCAAACATTCAGGTTGCCGTAGGTAATGAATCCAAAAAAAATGATGAAGTTCTCTATTTTGTTTCAAACAGACCTGGCGGACAAGGTGGTTTAGATATATGGTTTACTATATTTATGCCTAAAAAGAACGAATGGCGTGAACCTAAAAATTGTGGAAATAAAATGAATACTGCCGGTGATGAAATGTCACCATATTATGATGTTGTATCACGTACTATGTATTATAGTTCTACCGGCCATGCAGGTTTAGGTGAGTTTGACATATTTAAAACAAATGGAGAACTTGGTAAATGGACTCCTGCAGAAAATATGGGATATCCAATAAACTCACCCTATGATGACTATTATTTTGTACTTGCTTCTGATGCAAAATCAGGAATTTTCGCCTCAAATCGTCCCGGTGGCGTAGTTGCAGGTCATGAAACTTGTTGTGATGATTTATACGAAGTAAGTTTTGAAAATGTATTTGAAATTCCAGTTACAGGTAGAGTTTTTGAAGTTGAAGATAAAGAAATTAAAAAACTTATCAATAAAAACTTCCAAACAGAAGGTATGGAAGCTAAAAAAGATACCGATGAAATTCGTTTTATTCCCGGTAGTACAGTTTCACTATTTATTGGCAATACCAATGATAAAGTATTTGTGTCAAAAACAGAAACAAACGAAAAAGGTGCATATTTGTTTAAAGTAGAGCCGGGCAAAAATTATGTACTACAATTTGAAAACGTTAAAACCGGACGTGCTTTCATCCCTTTCACAACTAAAGGTATTGACAAACCCGACACTATTAAAATTCGTGATTATGGTATTAACTTCATAAGTAAACAATCAATGGTAATGAAAAATATTTACTATGAATACGGTAAATACAAACTTACCAAAGAACAAAAAGCTGCTATTGATTCTTCTATAATTTCACTTATGAAACAAGCTCCAGAAATTGTAATTGAATTAAGCAGTCATACTGATAATCAAGGTAGTGAAGAGTTTAACCTAAAATTATCACAAAAACGTGCTGATGAAATTGTTGCATATATGATAAAACAAGGAATTGAACCAAATCGTGTTTCAGGTAAAGGATATGGATTCAGCATGCCTGTTGCAAAGAATACTAACGATGATGGTTCTGATAATCCTGAAGGTAGAGCAAAAAACAGACGTACTGAATTTAAAATAGTAGGTTCTGTTCAAGAAATGAATGAAGTAATTTATGAATAATAATTAAACAAAATAACGTCTAAAACCTACATAATACTAATTGTGTAGGTTTTTTTATTTTCTCTCATGAAATATTTTCCAATATCATCAGATTTATTTGCACGAAACAGAAATAAAGTACTTCGGCAATTGCCTCATGATTCTATTGCAGTAATACACTCAAATGACTTAATGCCTCGAAACGGCGATTTATTTTTTAAATTTAGACAACATTCCGATTTATTCTATCTTACCGGCATAGAACAAGAAAAAACAATATTAGTACTTATTCCGGGCGCATCAGACAATAAAGAAAAAGCTGTTTTATTTATATTAGAACCCAAACCGGAAATTGAAATTTGGGAAGGAAAGAAATTAACCATTACTCAAGCTCAACAAATTTCAGGAATTTCTCACATAGAATACGAACATACCTTTCATATATTTTTTGCAAAATTATTACAACACTACAATTGTATTTATCTCAACAAAAATGAAAATCCACGATTGCATACATTTGTAAAATCTCGCGATGATAGATTTAAACGTATTATTCGAAAACGATTTCCTGAAAAACAAATAGAACGCCTTGCTCCTATTATTACAGAATGCCGATTACGAAAAGAACCCGAGGAGATTGCATTAATTGAACAAGCATGTAATATTACAACCAATGCATTTAAACAAACAGTACCATATATTAAACCCGGCATATATGAATACGAAATTGAAGCTTTACTTACCAAAGAATTTATAGCCCATGGAGCATCGGGGCATGCATTTGAGCCTATTATAGCATCGGGAGCAAATTCCTGTTTTTTACATTATGTATCAAACAATACAGTATTACAACCTAACACCATAGTTTTAATGGACTTTGGAGCAGAATATGCAAATTATGCAAGTGATGCAACTCGTGTAATACCTGTATCAGGCAAATTTACACAAAGACAAAAACAAGTATATGAGGCTGTATTGCGAGTATTGAAACAAACAACTAAACTCATTATTACGGGTACAACGATTCTTGAATACCAAGAACAAACAAAACTATATATTCAAGAAGAACTTTTGCATCTTGGGTTGATTAAACAACATGATATTACTAAACAAACCAAAGATAAACCTGCATATTTCACCTATTTTATGCATGGTGTTTCACATTTTATTGGGTTAGACACGCATGATGTAGGAAACAAAGATACCGTTTTAGAACCGGGTATGGTAGTGTCATGCGAACCGGGAATATATATAGCTAATGAAGGAATAGGAATACGATTAGAAAATGATATTTTAATAACTGAAACCGGTAATAAAAACTTATTGGAACAAATGCCAATAGAAATTGAAGAAATCGAAGATTTAATGAATTCCTATTGGCATAATAAAAAAATTAATTAAAACTTTTTGTACGTAATACTTTTCTGTATTCTTCCCAATTTGTAATTGGATTGCGAGCTACTCCTGAATCAACAGCTGCTTTAGCTACCGCATACGATACATATTCACGTAATCGAGGATCATTTGGTTTTGGAATTATGTATTGAGCGCCAAAAGATATATTATCCCCATACGTTTGTTTAACTCTCTCCGGCACTTCTTCTTTTCCTAATTGAGCTATTGCATATGCCGCCGCAATTTTCATTTCTTCATTTATTTGTGTTGCACGCACATCTAAAGCACCTCTAAAAATATACGGAAATCCCAAAACATTATTTACTTGATTTGGAATATCACTTCGTCCGGTTGCAAAAATTATATCATTTCGAGATGCCATAGCTTTATCATATGAAATCTCGGGATTTGGATTAGCCAAAGCAAAAACAATAGGATTTGGAGCCATACTTTGTACCATTTGTTCGGTTACAATATCACCTTTTGACAAACCAATAAATACATCAGAACCTTTCATGGCAGATTCAAGCGAAGTAAAAGGAACATTCTGTGCAAATTGTTGTTTAGAAATATCTAAATCTTTACGATTTGTATGAATTACACCTTTACTATCAAGCATTATGATATTCTCTTTTTGAACACCTACTGAAATATACAAAAGAGCACATGAAATTGCAGCAGCTCCTGCACCATTTATTACAACTCTAACCTCAGATATTTGTTTTCCGGCAATTTCACATGCATTAAGCAATGCAGCTGCCGATACTATAGCTGTACCATGTTGATCATCGTGCATTACAGGAATATCAAGTTCTTGCTTAAGTCTTCGTTCTATTTCAAAACATTCCGGAGCTTTAATATCTTCTAAATTTATACCTCCAAATGTAGGCGCAATAGTTTTTACTGTTTGAATAAAAATTTCTACGTCCTCAGTATTTAGCTCAATATCAAACACATCTATATCCGCATATATTTTGAACAACATTCCTTTACCTTCCATTACAGGTTTACTTGCAAGAGCTCCAATATTTCCAAGACCTAACACCGCAGTTCCATTAGAAATTACAGCTACTAGGTTACTTTTTGCTGTGTAAGCATATACACATTCAGGATTTTGATGAATTTGCAAACAAGGTTCTGCTACACCGGGCGAATATGCTAATGCTAAATCATTTTGGGTTGCATGTGGTTTTGATGCAACAACTTCTATCTTTCCGGGTCTACCATTTGAATGGTATTCCAATGCTTCATTTTTTTTATTGTTCATAATCTATTAATTTTTTTTCAAATCTATATTGTATCTAAAAAAAAATATAAAAAAATGTATATGTTATTTTTGACATATAAACCCGTTATTTGGAATATATTTTTCTGTTATTTTACAGCTAAATGAAAAAACTGTTTGATTCAATAAACATTTATTGCAAAATAATTAACGAAACATGTATTTTTGTAAAAAATTCAAAGTATGGTACAGTCATTACAATATTTTTCAACAAACCACAAAGCGCCTAAAGTTACTTTTGGTGAAGCGTTATTACAAGGCTTAGCTCCTGATAAAGGACTTTATATGCCCGAACAAATTCCAACTTTTACACCGCAGGAAATTGCAAATTTTGCATCACAAGAATATTATGAAATAGCATGTGCAGTATTTTCAAAATTCTTACGCAATGATATTCCATACAATGAATTACTTGCAATGTGTAAAGAAGCATATACATTTGATATTCCTTTAGAACCAGTATACAACAGAAAATACATCATGCGTCTTGATCAAGGGCCAACAGCTTCATTTAAAGACTTTGCAGGGCAAATGATGGGACGTTTAATGCAATATTACTTACAACAAAAAGGAACACATAAGTTAATATTAACAGCGACATCGGGCGACACCGGGAGTGCCGTTGCTCATGCGTTTTACAATTTAGAAACTATACGTGTTGCAATATTATTTCCTCAGAACGAAGTTACGTTGCGACAACGAAAACAGATGACTACACTTCAAAAAAATATACATGTAATAGCTATAGACGGCAAATTTGATGATGCACAAGCTATGGTAAAAGAAGCTTTTTCTGATTCTGATTTACAATATCTTGAACTAACCAGTGCTAATTCAATAAATATTGGCAGATTAATTCCTCAAATTGTATATTACATTTATGCATATTCCCGATTAGCAAAAAAAGACAACAATGAACAAGCTGTTTTCTGTATCCCATCAGGTAATTTTGGTGATATGATGGGGTGTGTATTTGCAAAAAATATGGGATTACCAGTGAAAAAGATATTAGTTGCAACAAATGATAATAATGAATTTGAAGTACTACTTCAAACAAAAGAATACAAAAAAATTGAACCATCTAAAAACTGTTTATCAAGTGCTATGAATGTGGGGCATCCAAGTAATTTAGCAAGATTAATAGAATTATATGGTGGAAATATGGATGAAACAGGCACATTACACAAAACTCCCGATTTTGATGCTATGAATCGTGATTTTTATTCAATTAGCGTAAGTGATTCCGAAACACATAAAACAATACAACACGTATGGAATACATATAAAGTAATTTTGGAACCCCATGGTGCAGTAGGATGGAAATGTGTTCAAGATTATGTAAAACAATATGGTGAAAATGAAAACGAATTAATCATATCACTTGAAACTGCACATCCGGCAAAATTCCCCGAAGCTATAATTTCAAATATTGGAATAAACCCCGAATTACCCAAAAGTTTACAAGGCATAGAAGATAAACCTGAATCATTTGATACGATACCTGCAACATATTCGGCATTTAAACAATACTTACAAACTCAGTTCTAATATAATGTTGCATGGTTAATGAAAAAATAATTTTAGGAATTGACCCCGGTACAACAATTTTAGGATACGGACTTATATCTGTATCGGGGAAAACAATGAAATTATTAACCTTAGGAGTAATAAACTTACAAAAATTTGATGACCATTATATAAAACTTCAAAAAATTTATAAACGTTTACAAGGACTTATTCAAGAATATTGTCCTGATGAAATGGCTTTAGAAGCACCATTTTTTGGAAAGAACGTTCAATCTATGCTTAAACTCGGTCGTGCCCAAGGTGTTGCAATGGCGGCTGGTTTAGCATTTGATATACCAATAACGGAATATGCCCCTCGTAAAGTAAAAATGGCTATAACAGGAACAGGAACAGCTTCTAAAGAACAAGTTGCAGCTATGCTTTCGCGATTACTCAATACCGAAGCAAAACCCGAGTTTCTTGATGCTACCGATGCGTTAGCTGTTGCTGTATGTCATTATTATCAAATTTCTAAACCGGGAATAACTCAAGGAACATCTGCTAAATCATGGAAAGAATTTTTACACAAAAATCCTACAAGAGTTATTACTCCAAAACAAAAAAAAGACACAAAAAAATAATACCCTACAATTGAAGATGTTTAGCTTGGGTATGCTCTCGAAACCAAACTGTATATCCTATTACAGATAGTATAAAATAAACACTAAACAACACTACAGTACTATATAATTCTTTGTTCCAATATAACCAAATACTCACCCCGTTCACAATCATCCAAATAAACCATTGCTCTATATATTTATGAGCTAACATATATGTTGCAGTTATACTCAAAGCTGTAGTGAATGAATCCCAATACGGGACAGGAGAATCGGTATAATGCACAAGTATATATGATATAATAAAAAATATAAGTACAGTAATAATGGCCAACACCAAAGCATACACTATACGAATGTTTTGTATTTGTAATTCTGTATGATCTCCCCCCCCATGTTTCCACATAAACCACCCATACACACTTACAAACACATAATATACTTGCAATCCCATATCAGCATAAAATTGTGACTGAAAAAAAACAATGATATATAGTAACGATGTAATAATTCCGACAAACCACATTGCATTATGCTGCTTTACCTCGAGCAACACATACGCAAGCCCGAATAGAGTGCCGGCAATTTCAATCCAATGATGTATAATCCATTCTACCATAATTTACTTAAAATTTGGGGAGCAGTATCTGACAGCTGATACTACCCCCCCCCAAAAAAGAAATAAAAATTAAAACTGCAAACTCATTTTACACATATAATTAATCCCTGCTTGTGGATAATAAAAGCTTTGACTCTTTTCTTGATTTTGTTCGTACCAATTCCATCCATATGCATTTGAAATATATTGTGTATCAAGTATATTATTTACCATTAATTGTATAGTAAGCGATGTTTTATAGATAGGTTTGGTATATGCCAATATAAAATTATGAATAGCATATGCAGGCAATTTTCTTTGTTCGTCAGATGTATTATCATAAAACTGAGCTCCAATATATTTAGAAGTAAATCCAAAATATATAGATTTATCAGGATAAAACATAATACTATTTGAGGCTATAACATTTGGTGAATATGAAATATCTGTTGTTCCTAATTCTGTAATTTTGGGTTCTTCATCCCAAGTATCAGTATAATTAACAGAATATTCTGTATAATTGTGTATTTTATTTCGTGAAAGTGTAAGAGAAGCATTCCAAGCTATTTCTTTTACAGGTCGTGCTCCAACAATCCATTCAATACCACGCCGATAGCTATCAGGAACATTTTCCATAATAGGATCTCCTACATCATTGAGCTTACCAGTAAGAGTTAATTGATTTACATATTGCATATTATATACATTTATAGAAGCACTCAATTTTTGCAATGTAAGTGTATATCCTAATTCTGTATCATATAAGGTTTCATATGTTACCTGTTTTGCAGATTTTCCTGCATCTTTTAAATCGGTACGTGTTGGTTCACGATTAGCTACGGCATATGATATAAACACTTTATTCCGTTTATTTGGCATATAATACAACCCTACTTTAGGATTTACAAAATTCCATGAAAAATTATTGTGTAACGGTGTAAAATCATCATCTATTCCCACCATGGTATATAATATGTTGCGATATTGCATATCGACAAAAATAGATAATTGTGAAAACAATTTTTGTTGAACCTTAACAAAAACCATAACATCACGTTTTTCACTGTCATTATCATACCATGTATACGATTTATCAAAATCGGGAATCATCTGCACCCATATTACTTTTCCAAAATGATTTCCTTTGTATATATTATATGAATTTCCCAATGAGATTTCGGTATTATTTTTTGTATAAGTGATACCTGAAGTATATCCGTAAAATATATTATCTAACCATTTTTGACGGATTAAATCGCTCCGTTTTATAGTACTATCGGGGAAAATATACTGCCTTTGATTTATAACAACAACTGTATCAGACAACAAGACAACAGGAATACCATATTTTGAAAATTTTGCATTATCCTTATATTGCTCGTAAAATCCTTTACCGGTAGTTGCATGTGTTGTTAACGAAAAGGTTATATGTTTACTCAAAATACCTCCATATGAAAGCGAATAATGATTTTGCCAATAATTATCAGTTTCATTATCATAAAAAGCTTCATTTCCGAAATCATCATAATACAAACCTGTAACATTATATCTGCGGTTTGTAGAAAGCATGTAATCCGGTAGTCCTTCCCATGAAATCCCTGTTCGTTCTTTACCGAGAAGAACATTTGCTGTCAAACGATGAGAGCCTTTTAAATATGAGCCTGTAAGATGTGCTGCCGAATGTTGTGAAAAACTTCGTTCTACCCATCCATCAGAATCGAGCCTACTTACTCTAATACCAAAATACAAACAACTGTCTAATATACCGGTACCTGCAGACATTGTTTGTTTAAAAGTACCAAATGATCCTACTGAAGATGAAATTTGAGCATGTGGTTTTTCTTGTAGATCAACAGTTTGAAAATTAACCGATGCTCCAAATGAGGCAGCACCATTTGTTGATGTCCCCACTCCCCTTTGTATTTGCACTTCCTCTACTGACGATGCAAAATCAGCCATATTAACCCAAAAAACAGTTTGTGACTCTGCATCATTTAATGGTATACCATTTACAGTAATATTAATACGCGACATATCGGTACCTCTAATACGCATACCGGTATATCCCATTCCCGTACCATTGTCTGATGTTGCAACTATACTTGGGGTTTGTTCCAACACATAAGGTATATCTTTTGTACCATACTGTTGCTCAATTTCTTGTTTAGAAAGGTTTATTTTAGCAACCGGGGTTTGTTCTTTGGCTTTAATAGCAGTTAATACCACCGGTTCTATTGTTATTGCTTTTTGACTTAATACTATATCATACACCGTATTTGATTGTACAAGAATCTGTTTTATTACGTTTGTATAACCCATATAACTACAAACAACAGTATATGTTCCCGCCTGTAATTTTTCTAAACTATACTCGCCATTTGAATTGGAATAAGTTCCAATAAAAGAATTTTCAATATACACTGAAGCGCCCGCAAGACGTTCTCCCTGAGGATTTGAAACTACACCGGTTAGATTCCATTTTTGACCATATGCACTTATTGTAAACAATACAGCACATACTACAACATTCCATTTTTTCATATTTCTACATTTTAAGAAAAATTATATGAATAGGAATGCTGTGCTTGAGTATGCACGTTTAGACATTTCACCGAATTTCCTCCGCAGGTATTATCCTGTTCAGGTTCGAGGGTCTTATCTCAGCCATGTTTTACATCACGGCACCCCTATTCGTTATTTTTGACTGTACAAATGTATAAAAAATTACAAAAACAAATAAACTATATATAAATAAAAATGCCCCTGACTTGCAATCAGAGGCATTTTTGCGTGCATATAAGATACAGGCAAAGCCTGTGTAGAATTTACTGTTTCACTATACGAACAATTTTACTTGAACCATCTTGCAATGTTACGGTTACAAAATAAATTCCATTTGCTAATGATACTACATCGATACTTGCAGATTCGCCGTCTATTGATTTAGAAACCACTTGTTGTGCACCAATGATATTTGTAAGAGTAATAGCAGCAATTTCTGTTGAAGCACTCACTGTAAGTGAAGTAGTACATGGGTTAGGCCATGCTTTCACAGATACAATTACTATATCATCAATAGATGTTGGTACTTTAGAATTTTTATACGAATTTATAGCTGCTTGTAATAATACAACTTGTGCATCTATTTGAGCTTGAGTTTTAGTATTATCGTTATATGCAACACGAGCCGAATTGGTAGCATTATATAAATTAAAATATTCTAACTGTCCATATTCTCCGGGTTTAGTACCAATTACTGTAGTTTCGAACAATTCATCTGCTTCAGCAATTAATTCTGCTAATTGAGATTTATCAACCACTACAGGTACAACAGAATTTTCAAAAGCTTGAATTGCTGTGTTAAGATTAGTTACCGCAGTATTCAACTGAGCTTGAGTAGTTGCAGTAGCAAGTATATTTTCTGCAGCAGCTTTAGCAGCTATCAATTCATTTACTGCTGCTTGAGGATATTGTCCCGGTGCAGTACCTACATTATTATCAGCTTTAGCCAACGAAGTAGTTGCTTGAGTAATTTTAGTTTGTAACGGAGCTTTATCAAGAACTATATTTATTTGAAGTGACAAGAATGTATTTGTAGCATTTTGAAGAGCTGTTACAGCTTGGTTTACTTGTGTTTGTGTTGCAAGTACATTAGTATTTACACCTTGAGCAACAGTAATAGCTTGTTGTAAATTAGCTTTAGAACCTACAGGATATTGACCATTTAAAGTACCTTCTACAGCAGCATTGTATATAGCTTGAGAAGTTGCTATTTGAGTAACTAATGCGGATTTATCAACATGAATAACTTTTGCTTGGAACTCTGCAATTGCAGTTTGCAAATTAGTATTTGCAGTATTCACTTGCGTTTGAGTAGCCGAAGCATTGTTATTCACCGCTTGGGCAGTAGAAATTGCATTCAACAAAATATTTTTTGATCCACTTGGATACTGACCTTCTGCTAAGCCCTCAACAGAATTTGTATATAATGTTTGAGCTTGTGTTATTGAAGCTTGTAATTGAGTTTTATCAACAGGCCCAACAACAATTTGTGAATTTATAAATGTATCGTAAGCTGTTTGAAGAGCTGCTTTTGCAGAATTTACATCAGCTTGACTTGCCAATGGATTATTATTTACTTGAATTGCCGAATTAATTGCTGTTTGCAAAGTAGCTTTAGAACCAATAGGATATTGACCTGCAGCAGTTCCTTCAACAGCAAGATTATATGCTGTTTGTGCTTGAGTTATTAAATTAGATAACTCGGTTTTGTTTACTCCAATTACAGAATTTTGGAACGTAGTAACTGCAGCTTGCAAAGTACTTTGAGCCTGATCTATTTGAGCTTGAGTAGAACTAGGATTAGTATACACAGCATTTGCAGCACTTATAGCAGATTGTAATGTAGCTTTAGAACCTACAGGATATTGACCGTCGGCACTTCCTTCAACAGCAGAGTTATAAATAGCTTGTGCATTATTTATTGCCGATAACAATGCTGATTTACTTACACATTCTACTACAATAGCTTTACTTACGTTTGAATTACTTACCGAAGTTACAGTAATAGTTGCTGTTCCTTTTGTTACAGCTGTAATCACACCATTAGGATTAACTGTTGCTACAGCAGTATTAGTACTAGCCCAAGTAACATTTTTATTTGTTGCATTTGATGGTTCTATTGTAACACCAATTGCTTGAGTGTTTCCTATTTCAATAATTACAGATGCAGGTGATACCACAATATTAGTTACAGGTACATTACTTACTGTGATAGTTGCTCCACCACTTACTGTAGGTGCAGCAACACTAGTTGCTGTTATAGTAGCAGTTCCCGGAGCTATAGCAGTTACCACACCATTAGCATTTACCGATGCTACTGCAGTATTAGAACTTGTCCATGTTACTGATTTATTTCCGGCATTTGCAGGATTTACTTCAGCAGTTGCTGTTGATGTACTACCTATTGTAATAGATGCAGGGTTAAGTGTTACTACTATACTTGACGGAAGAATAGATGATACTTGTAAACTTGCAGTTCCACTAACACCCGGAGCAGCTACACTTGTTGCTGTAATTAAAACTGTACCTGCACTTATAGCAGTAATAACTCCTGTAGTTGCATTTACAGTTGCTATAGATGTATTTGAACTACTCCATGTTACATTTTTATTTCCTGCATTTGCAGGTGAAACTTCAGCACTTGCTTGTGATGTACCTCCAATTGACAATGAATTAGGACTCAATGTTACTAAAATACCTGTAGGTAATACTGTATTTACAGTTATAGTTGCATTTCCGGTTATATTAGAAGCAGCTACACTTGTTGCTGTTATAATTGCTGTTCCCGGACCTACAGCCGTTATAACACCATTAGAATTAACTGTTGCAACTGCAGTATTAGAACTACTCCATGTTACTGATTTATCACCGGCATTTGCAGGAGATATTGTAGCAGTAGCAGTTGTAGTAGCTCCTACAGAGATTGTTGACGATGTTAGATTAACAACAATAGATGTTGGTAATACCGAAGATACATTTAACGTAGCCGATCCTGAAACATTTGGAGCTGCTACACTTGTTGCTGTAATCACTGCAGTACCCGCAGCTACAGCCGTTACAAGACCATTAGCATTTACTGTAGCTACCGCTGTATTAGAACTACTCCATGTTACAGATTTATCGCCGGCATTAGCAGGACTAACCGTTGCAATTGCTGTAGATGTACCTCCAACAGATAATGAATTTGGAGTCAATGTAACTGTAATACCTGAAGGTAATACAGCATTTACTTGAACTTGTTTAGTTGCACTTACTGTTGGTGCAGCTACACTTGTTGCTGTTATAATAACTGTTCCTGCTGCTACACCGGTTACAACACCACTTTCACTTACGGTTGCAATAGCTGAATTAGAAGTAGTCCATGTAACCGATTTATCAGTTGCATTAGCAGGAGTTACATCTACAGTTAGTGTAGTAGTTGCACCAACACTTACTGACACTGCAGTAGTTGGTAATATAGTAATAGCCGTTGGTAAAATCGGACTAACTATAACTTGTTTTGTTGCACTTACCGAACCTGAAGCTGTACTAGTAGCAGTAATTGTTACTGTACCCGGTGCTACACCGGTTACAACACCATTAGGATTAACAGTTGCAATTGCAGGATTTGAACTTACCCATGTAACTCCTTGTTCTGTAGTATTTGCCGGAGTAAATGTTAATCCTAAAACTGTAGTTTGACCCGGTAAAACAGTTACTGCAGTAGTAGGTGTTATAGTTATTGCTGTTGGAACAACAACATTATTGCTAATTACAATAGATGCACTTCCGCTTACTGTAGGTGCACTAACACTAGTTGCCGTAATAGTTACCGTACCAGCAGAAACCGCTGTAATTACACCACTCGCACTTACTGTTGCTACTGCAGTATTTGAACTACTCCATGTTACATTTTTATTTGTAGTATTTGCAGGAGTCACTGTTGCTGTTGCTGTAGCGGTGTTTCCAACTGTCATACTAGTTGGAGCTTGTACACTTATTAATGTAGGTAATATAGCCGTTACTGTAATAGTAGCAGAACCACTTATAGTTGGAGCAACAACACTTGTTGCTGTTATAGTAGCCGTTCCCGGAGCTATTGCAGTAACTACTCCATTTGGAGTCACTGTTGCAACTGCAGTATTTGAACTGCTCCATGTTACGGATTTATCACCGGCATTTGCAGGTAATACAGTAGCTGTTGCAATTGCAGTAGATTCAACAGGTATTGATGTTTTATCTAATTGAACAGTTATTGATGAAGGAAGAATAGCTAATACAGTTACAGATTTTGTAGCAGTTATTGTTGGAGCTGCTACACTCGTTGCTGTAATAGTCACAGTTCCTGGAGCTATACCTGTTACTACACCAGTTGCACTTACTGTTGCTATAGATGTATTTGAACTGCTCCATGTTACCGATTTATCAGTTGCATTTGTAGGAATAACATCAGCAGATAAATTTGTTGTAGAACCAACATTTACAGAAACTGCAGAAGTTGGAGTAATTGCTATAGCAGTTGGTAAAATTGATGAAACAGTTATAGTTGCAGTTCCGGAAATTGTTGGAGCCGATACGCTCGTTGCTGTTATTACAGCTGTTCCCGGTGCTACCGCTGTTACTACGCCATTTGCATTTACCGTTGCTACTGCAGTATTAGAACTACTCCATGTTACATTTTGATTAGTAGCATTTGTAGGAGTCACTGTTGCTGTTGCTGTAGATGTTGCTCCTACCGCTATTGATGCAGGTGTTAATGTTACTGTTATTGCTGTTGGTAATACCGCTGTTACTGTTATTGTTGCAGTTCCTG
>Ga0116190_1000996_pt1 | contig 26014 bp, 19 predicted proteins | sample AD_JPNTR4_MetaG_FD_89808 | JGI IMG/M metagenome (GOLD analysis project Ga0116190, IMG submission 89808) | Active sludge microbial communities of municipal wastewater-treating anaerobic digesters from Japan - AD_JPNTR4_MetaG | ecosystem: Engineered > Bioreactor > Anaerobic > Digestate | place...
CCCAGGCAGGTATTGTAAATCCAGGTCGGATCGGTCGGCGTCCAGGAAAAAACGGAATGGTCCATCACCAGCGTGTGGTGCGTGACGTAGTACTTGCCCAACGCCATGTGCCACCACATATCGGCATCCACCGGATCCAGCGGGTAACGGATAAAAATCAGAACCGGCAAAAGCAAGATGACAACTCGGGTCCAAAAACGGGACGACCCCAGCTTTTCAGAAAAAGCGAATAAAGAAAATTTCCCCGGCGATAATCGGCTTGATTCGCCCCCCCCATTCCTGGCCGGAGAAGAATCCTTTTGCCCGTCATGACTGGCTTCACCCATGAAAATTTTCCTTTCCCCTATTGAACCAATTTATAAAAGTCGCTTATTTTTTCAGCGACAAAAGATACTTCCTCTGCCGTCATCTCATAGTAAAGCGGCAGGCGCAGCAAACAATCACTTACTTTATCCGTCACGTGCATTTTGCCGCAAGTCCTGCCGAATTTTTTCCCAGCCGGCGAGCTGTGCAGGGGAACATAATGAAACACGGCCAGGATGCCCCGATCCCTCAGGAAGCCGGCAAGCTTCGTTCGTTCTTCCAAAGACCTCGCAATGATGTAAAAAATATGGCCGTTGCTTAAGGAATTCTCCAGAACGAACGGCAGCTGGAGCAAGCCCTTATCCGCCAGCGGGCGCAGGGCTTCCCGGTACCAGGCGTAAATCTGGTTTCTTTTGGCGATAATCTGCTCGGCGTTTTCCATCTGGGCGTACAGAAACGCGGCGATGATGTCGCTGGGAAGATAAGAAGAGCCCGCATCCACCCAGGTGTACTTGTCCACCTGCCCGCGGAAGAATCTGCTGCGGTTGGTGCCTTTTTCGCGGATAATTTCCGCGCGTTCGATAAATTTCTCGTCGTTGACCAGCAGAGCCCCGCCCTCGCCGGAAATAATGTTTTTGGTTTCGTGAAACGAACAGGCCCCGAAATGGCCGATGGTCCCCAGCGAACGTCCCTGATAGGTGGAAAGAATCCCCTGCGCGGCGTCCTCAATGACAAAAAGATTTTTTCCTCCGGCGATATCCATGATGGCGTCCATGGCGCAGGCCACGCCGGCGTAATGCACCGGAAGAATGGCCCTGGTTCGGGGCGTGACCGCCGCTTCAATCAAATTTTCATCCAGGTTCAACGTGTCGGGGCGGATATCCACGAAAACCGGCACGCCGCCGCGCAGCACAAACGCGTTGGCCGTGGAAACAAACGTATAGGAAGGCATGATAATCTCATCGCCGGGCGTTATATCCGCGAGGATGGCCGCCATTTCCAGAGCCGCCGTGCACGAATGCGTCAGCAGGACTTTCCGGCAGCCGAGCCGCTCCTCAAGCCATGCCTGACACTTTTTCGTGAAAGGCCCGTCGCCGGCGGTGTGATTGTTTTCGATGACCGCCTGCGCGATATAAAAAAGTTCCTTGCCCGCGATAAAAGGCTTATTGAAAGGAATGGTGATTTCGGTTTTTTTCATGGCGGCCCCCTTCTTGCTCATGACGCGTCCTTTTATACAATCTCTCACCCCGCTTTTGCGGAAACGGCTCCTTTGCGGTCCAAAAACTTCCATATCAAAAAATGAATCACTCCCAAAAGCAACGTCACGATTCCGTAAATCCGGATGATTAAAGCGCCCGTCTGCGCCAGCGGAACGCTCTGTCTGAAATAAACCAAAAAAGAGGAAATGCCCACCTCGCTGATGCCCAACGACCAGGGAATCAAGCTGAGAATGCCGAGCAGCGTGGTGACGGCCATCGTCGCGGCGGTTTCAAAAAGACCGATGGAAATGGACACGCTGCGGAAACTGGCATACCACCCCAAAACGATAAAAAACCAGCCTGCGATCGTCAAAACCACGACAGTCAAGAGGAGTTTTTTGCTGCGCACGCACTGGTTGAAGGGCTGAAAAAATTTCCCCAGCGTGTTCTCCGGCGACAGGCGCTTTGTCGCCGCGAAAAAAACAACAAAGCTGATCAACATAAGCGCCGCGATAAAAAAAACGGCGACGGGATTCAAAAACCTGGAGATGCCGAAAACCACGCTCGTCAGAGCGATAAAAATGACGACCAGAAAATCCAGGATTCTTTCCGCCATGAAAATACCGTAGCCCGGAACTCTTTCCATCGAACCGGCCCGCTTCAAAAACTCCACTTTCAGCGCTTCCCCCGACTGGAGCGGCGTCACGATGGCCAGCGCCACAGCCATGGATCCGATCAGATACAAACGGCAAAAGTCAATCTCGATTCCAGCGGCCTTCAGCAGAACAAACCAGCGGACGGTCCGAAAAATCCAGAAAAAAATAATCGTTGCCGCCACGGCCAGTGGCATCCATCTCCAATCCACTTCCGCCAGAAGCCCGAAGATCACGCCCCATTGAAAATGATGGACAATATAATAAGCGCAAAGCAAAAAAATCAAGGCGCTTATGACGACACTCAGCAGTCTTTTAATTTTACGTCTCCTCGATATTTATTATCCCGTGTCGCGGCGGCGTGGATTGATAATGGCGGCCAGCTCAAAGGCGATCTCCACAGCCTGTTCGGCATTCAGCCGCGGGTCACAGTTGGTCTGGTAATTGAGCTTCAAATCTCTGTCGTGCAATCTCTTCGTCCCGCCGGTGCATTCCGTCACATTCTCGCCGGTCAGCTCCAGATGCACGCCTCCCGGAGACGTTCCCTCCGCCTCGTGGATTTTCCAGAACTGGACGATTTCCCGCAGAATATCCTGGTATCTCCTGGTCTTCCGCCCCTGCCGGTTGACATACGTGTTGCCGTGCATCGGATCGCAAACCCAGACAATCTTGAAGCCTTCCCGCTTCATTTCCCGAAGCAGCGGCGGCAGGAGCGCCTTGATTTTTTCCGCGCCCAGCCGGGTGATAAACGTCAGGCGGCCCGCTTCGTTGCGGGGATTGAGCACTTCCGCAAGCCTCTTGATTTCCGGGATGCGGTGGTCGGGACCGATCTTCACGCCGATCGGGTTGCAGATGCCCCGCATGAACTCCACATGCGCCCCGTCGGGCTGCCGCGTGCGGTCTCCGATCCAAAGCATGTTGGCGCTGGTGTCATACCAGTCGCCGGTGGTGGTGTCAACGCGCGTCAGCGCTTCCTCATATTCCAGCAAAAGCGCCTCATGGGAAGTGTAAAGAGAAACCTCGTTCAGCTGCGGATTGCCGTTTTTGATGCCGATGGCGTCCATGAACCGGATGGCTTTTTTGATTCCCCTGACCAGTTCCTCATACCTGGGATTCTCGGGAAACGCCTTGAGGCTGACCTCGCTCCACGAATGCACCTGATCCAGCGAGGCATAGCCGCCCTTGGTAAACGCGCGCACCAGATTCAGGGTCGCCGTCGCCCTGTAATAACCTTCCAGCATTCTTTGCGGATCCGGCGTTCGGGCCGAAAGGGTCGGCTCGGGACTGTTGACCATGTCCCCCCGGTAGCTGGGAATGACAAGCCGCCCCACCCGTTCATCGTCCGACGAACGCGGCTTGGCGTACTGACCGGCCATCCGGCCTATCTTCACCACCTTTTTTTCCCCCGCGTAGGTGATGATGACCGACATCTGCAAAATGACCCGCAGGAGATCGTGAATATAGGGCCCGTGACAGCGGACAAAATCCTCCGAACATTCTCCCGCCTGAAGGACGAACGCTCTGCCCTCCGCCGCCTCGGACAAATCTCTTTGGAGCGCCCGGCTCTCCCCGGCAAAAACCAGAGCGGGGAGATGAGAAATCTTTTTCAGGACCTCCTGCGCGACGCGAGGGTCGGGCCAGATCGGCTGCTGCTTCGCCGGAAAACCCCGCCAGCTTGATTTTGTCCATTTTTTCTGTTTCGGCCTTTTTGTCTTTGTCATATCCCCCCGGCTAGTTTTTGACGGGAATAAAATACATCACCGTTTCATGAAGACCATCGGTGTAGTGGCGCAAATACAAGCGATAATCGTTTCTGACGGCCATGATCTGCTCCGGAATCTTCCACAAATCCTCGACCCGGTGATAACAGCAAACCGCCAGTCGGGGATGGTCATTCGCAATATGGTTCTTCGCGCCCGAAAGGGCCGCCTCTTCGGCACCTTCAATATCCATTTTGATGAAAGAAATTTTTTCCTGGATTAAATCATCCAAGGCCTCCACGTTGATTTCGACATCGCCGTCCCGGCTTATTTTGCTTGCCGAACCGCCGCCCGAACAAAACCGCAACGTTTGCCTGCCGTCCGCCAGACCCATCCTGTAATAGTAAATCCGAGGGTGTTCCGACAAGTTTTTGCGCGCCAGTTCAAGATTCCTGGAATCCGGCTCAAAAAAATGGATGGATCGGTATTTCGGGCATCGTTGAATAAACGCAAGGGAGGTCAACCCGTCGTAGCCTCCCGCATCAACGAAGACTTCGCCGTCTCCCCATTCGAAAAAATCTTCAAAATACTGATGCTCCCGCCTGTCTTCAAAATCAAGCATGTAATGCAAATCGCCGGATGCCCTGAAATTGACAAGATTCATCAGAATCTTTCTGGACGCTGAATCCTCGAGGCGCTGATAAACCCACTGGTATTTCTCAAAATGATTCTCAAGATCCCTTCTGCTTTCCGTCAAAAAAGAAATTTCCTTCAGGGCCAGCCCGGAATATTTTAAAAACCGGAAATAATCAAGACTCTCCAGGCCGCGCGCCTGAAGTTTTTTCATCGCCGTAAGCGGCACGACAAAGATGACCGCGGATACCACCAGGCTGTCTTTCGGAACATCGTCCATTTTCAAAATCGGCTTGCCCAAAAATTCCATCTCCTGAGTGAAGTCATCTATAAAACCATCCAGATCAACCCGCCGGGCGATGCTCACCGCGTATTCATTCCTGCCCATAACATAACGCGGCCTTGTTTTTTCGCCGACGAAACGCCTGCAGAAATCAACCGCTTCGGGATATTCTTTTTCCGGATAAATTTTCAGCAAGGCAACCTCTTCATTTTCTATTCTTTGCCGCAGAAATTTTCTGCCAGCAGTGATTTTTCGCCGATCGGGATATGGCCTCCAGCATTTTCAGGCCTTCTTCGGCCAGTTGCGCCGTGAAAACCCACGGGGATTGATACCTGCCGGTTTTCCGAAATTCCAGCAAGGCATCCGCGATATCATAATAATGATTGGCGAAAGCCTCGATAAAACCGGCGGGGTGCCCGGATTTGAACCGGTTGTAGCGCGGCTGGTCGGCAATCTCAACGCAGGACGAAGCCCGGTCAACGATCTGCCGCTTGCCGCCCGCGTCATTCAAAATCAATTCCTCGGGGACCATCTGAAACCATTCCGCGCCGCCGCGATCGCCGTAAACCCGCACGCGCAGCCCGTTGCGGTGTCCCAACGCCATTTTGCCGTACCAGATCTGCGCGCGCATATCGTTCTCATAGCGCGCGAGACACATGACGTTGTCGATGACCGGCCTGAAAAAGCCGTAACTGGCCTGATCGGCCACAACCTCCAGCGGTCTTTTGGCCGTGAGGAAATAAATCATATTATGCAGGTGCGAACCGAGATCGAGGGACACGATCGGAACTTCCCGGTCCTGCAGACGCCAGGCCTGCGGCCTGACCGGCTTTCCCTGTTTGTCCAGGCGGATGTAACCTTCCTGCGGCATCTCAATCTGAATCAAATGAATGCGGCCCAGCCTGCCCCGGAGAATCATCTGTCTCAATTCCCGAAGCATCGGATAACCGGTGTAGTTATACGTAACGGCCAGAAATCCCCCGCGGGCCTCCACGGCGCGGCAGATAGCCGCCGCTTCCCTGCTGGAGGTCGCCAGCGTCTTTTCACAAATCACCGCAAACCCCTTGCGCAGAGCTTCAACCACTATTTCCGCGTGGATGGGCGTCGGCGTCAGGACGCAGACGGCGTCCAGCTTCCCCTTTTCCGCATCCAGCAGGGCGCGCCAGTCGTCGTAAACGCGGAATTCGTCAACCCCCCACTGACGGGCGGTCTCCCGGTTGATTTTCGTCCGCGTGCTGAAACATCCCGCTTCCAGGACAAAGCGGCAATCCATCTGGGCGGCGATCCGGTGCGTGTTGCCGACGGCGGAATTGATTCCACCGCCGATAAAACCGATTTTGAATGGAATTCGTCTCATGGGTTGTCCTTTTTGTTGAAAGATCCTCTGCCTGGCCATCGGCGCTACCTGGTCACGACGCGGATGAGTTCCTGCATGCGCTCGGTTTTGTCCAGCATTTCATCGGACGAAGAAAACCGGAGAAACACGATGCCGCACTTGGCCGTCAGCACATCGGAAATCACATCCCCTTTTTTCCACCACATGAATTTCTCGACGATGTTTTTTTCGATGCTCTGATCGAATACCACATCCTCCATCCTGCCCGCCGCCGCGCTCATCACGCAATGCCGCGTGAAAAACCCCTTCGGCTCGGCCTGCGTCAGTCCCGCACAGTCCAGTCCAGCCGAAGCTTTCACGATCCACGAGGCGTAATCAACGCCGGTGGCGATTTCCACAAATCTCACATACAAATCGCCGGGCGCGCGGCGGCAGATTTCGATGATTACCGGCTCCCCTGCGCGCAGAATATACTGAACATGGAAAATGCCGTCCTTCAGCGAAAGCAGGGAGGCGATTTTTTCCGCATCGGCGCAAAGTTGTCTTTTGGCCGCCTCCGGAACGAGGCCCGGCACGGACGCCGCCGAAACCATATAGGGATTCAGAAAATAATGTTCATTGTCCGAAAAATAAAAGACGACTTTCCCGCCGACCAGAAAAGCGGAAAATCCGTGCCTCGTTCCTTCAATAAACTCCTCGACGACGACTCGCTTCATCCGTGAAATCGAGAAGGCTCTCTCCAGCGCTTTGTCGGTTTCCTCGATGGTTTTAACGGTGGACATTCCTTTTCCGCCGGTCAGGTCAACCGGTTTGACGATGACGGGAAAAGCAAGGGACGCCACCTGACTCAGCGCTTCTTTTTTGTCGGAAAACCCCAGGGCTCTAGGCGTCGCGATGCCGTTTTCCGCGGCGAATTTTCTGTAGCGGTCCTTGTAATGAATCACCTGCGCGACATCGTAGGAATCGTGTCCCGGCAAGCCCAGTTTTTCCGCGGTGTAAGCACAGGACAGAGCGGAAAAATCGTTGCAGCAGGCGCAGATGGCGGAAACGTTCAACTCTTGAGCCAGTTTCCGGATGGCTTCCTTGTCGGAAAAATCCGCCAGTCGGTATTCATCCGAGTATTGATGTCCCAGCTCTTCCGGACGGTTTCCGCTGGTGATGACATAATACCCCAGTTTTTTGGCGGCCCGAATCAGTGGGATGTCGGCATACCCCCCGCCGGCCAGAAGAAGTTTCTTTTTTTTATTTTCCATCAACCATCCGCATGACAAAACCGCGACATTGTTTGTTTTAAGACAAACCGCTAGGTTGTTTTGTCATCAATAATGTAAAGAGGCCGTCCCTTGACCTGATTGAACACCCGGCCGATATAAATGCCCAGAATGCCCATCCCGACGAGAAGCAAACCAGACAGGAAAAACATGGAAACCATCACGCTCGTCCAACCTGCGGGAATGTAATCGAACAAAAAATAACGGATGAAAAGCCACGCGCCGTAGCAGAATGCCGCGAAAGCCATAAGAAACCCAAACTGTACGCACATCTTCAGGGGTTTGTTGGAATAGGAAACAATGATGTCCATGGCCAGGGAAAACCTCCGTCTGAAATTATAAGCGGATTTCCCTTCATTACGGCGACCGTGCTCCACTTCAACTGATTTTACTTCGAATCCCGCCCAACGGACCAGATGCAGAAACACGCGCGGCTGTTCGGACAATCCTTTCACCACATCAACGACCTTGCGGGAATAGATGCCGAAATTGGATTGCGTCGCGTCACTCTGCTGATCGGTCATATATCGGAATACCCAATGAAACAATCTGGAAAATACGCGCTTGAAAAAACCATCTTGTCTTTCAACCCGGCAGGCGGCCACAACATCGTTCCCTTTTTGAGCCTCCGCCCACAGCCGGGGAATCTCCTCCGGCAAATCCTGCAAATCGCAGTCCATGATGACCAGCCAGCGCCCCCGGGAAACATCGATTCCGGCCATAATGGCGCTGTGCTGGCCGAAGTTTCTGGAAAGTCTCAATCCCACGACCCGCGGATCTTTTTCGGCCAGATCACGGATGATCTCCCAGGGATTTCCCGGTCCCCGGTCATCCACAAAAATAAGCTCGAATGTCGCGGGAATTCCGGATATCGAAGCGGCCACCCTTTCATACAGCGGAATCAACGTGCCCACGCTGCCGTAAACCGGAACCACTACGGAAATATCAGGAACGTCAGCCATCCAAATCTATCCCCCGCAAAGCTTTCTTCCAATGACATGTGGCGCTTATCCTTGCATAACCGGCCTTTGTTTTCAACCATTTTTCTGCTAGGATCAGTCCAGAAAAGAACTTGATTCCCACATGCTTATGCACTGTCTATCCTCACAGGGTATGAGACGGGATACAGACGACATGAGAATTGGCAAACTAGGAAAAAAAGCCGCAACCCTCTTCGTTGTTTTCATACTATCGGGCTGCGCCTTCTGGTCGGAGCGCGTCCAGCTGGAAATCGTCGGGCAAAAACATCTGCCGCAGGCTTCCGCCGGGACTTTCATGGCGGGCGCAGCGAAAGAGGACATCACGCCGCCGCCGGGAATGCCGATGGCCGGCTACTCCCTCTGGGCAAACCAGGGACGGGGATTCCGCACCCGGCTCTACACGCGCGCCGTTTATCTTAAAGACGCCTCCGGCGCAGCCGTCGCCCTCGTGCAGTGCGATCTGCTTGCCGGATCGCTCCTGCTCAATCAGCGCGTCGCCGAACTCATCGCTTCCCAAACGGACATCGGCGCGGAAAATCTGATGATCGCGGGAACCCACACCCACTCGGGGCCGGGAAATTACTTCGACAGCAATTTCTACAACGATCACGCCTCGGGCGTCGTCGGGTTCCACCCCGAATACTTTGAATTTCTCGCCCGGAAAATCGCCCGCGCCGTCATCAGGGCCTGCCGGGAAAAAAGGCCGGCAAAAATCGCCTCCGGAAAAACGCAGATATGGAATCTGACGCGCAACCGCTCGCTGGACTCCTATCTGGCCAACAAAAACATTTCTCCGGAAAAGCCGCCGGACATCCATCAAGCCGTCAATCCCGATTTGTACCTCATCCGCATTGACGCCAGGGATGTTGACGGCCGATACCGGCCGCTTGCGGCCGTCTCGAGTTTTTCCATTCACGGCACGACCGTCTCCATGAAAAATTCTCTCTACAGCGGCGATGTGTTCGCCTACATCGAAAGAGAAGTCGAACGCGGCATCCGAAAACATTACCAAACGTCATGGAACCCGATACACGCCGCGTTCAACGGCACGCATGCCGACAATTCACCCCACTACCAGGAGCAGGGTTACCCCGAAGCACGGCGCATCGGAACGGCCGTCGGACGAAAAGCCCTGGAACTTTTCCTCGCGCTGGATGGCCAGCTCAGGGATGAAGCCGACATCCGTTATGCCGCCCGGCAAATCGATCTGTTTTCCGAGCGGTGCGCGGGTGAAATATGCCTTTGCGACAGGCCCGTGGTCGGCTCGGCGCTGGCCGCGGGAGCCGATGACGGGCCTTCTCCGGTCATCAGCAAACTGCCCTGGCTCAGGCAGGGTTCGGCGCGCTGGTTTTTCACCCAAACCTGCCAGGGGCACAAACGCACCCTGGCCGGTCCCCTGCAATATTTCATCCTGCCGAAAAAGGATTTTCCGCATCAGCTGTTTCTCCAGGTCATCCAGATTGACGAGGTCCTGCTGATTCCCGTTCCCTTCGAAGTCACCGGCGAAGCCGGCGCGAGAATAGCCGCCGCCGGCGCCGACTTTCAGCACCGAGTCGTTGTCAGCTGCGGCAACGGCTATTTCGGCTACGCGACAACTCCCGAAGAATACCGCGTCCAGCGTTACGAGGGCGGCCACACGCTCTGGGGCCCGCAGACCCAGCCTTTTCTGGCCCGACACATCGGTCTTTTGACGGAAAAAATGATTCGGGGCCGAAACGATTTTTCCTTTCCCGACCGCCGGCATTACAATCTGCGGGTGGGAAATTTCCCGAAAGAAAAAGCGTTTTCCGGATCGCAAAGAAAAGCTCTCCGGCAGCCGACGTTTGTTCCCTCCCGCAACAACAGTGAGCCTTACTGGTCTTTTTCCTGGGAGGATGCGCCTCCGCCAGCGCTTTCGTGGGATCAGCCGATGGTAAGAGTGGAAAAAAGCAAAGACGGCGCTGTCTGGGAGCCGCTCATCCTCGACGGAGAAAACGTCGATGATGAAGGATATGATCTTGCGGTCATCAGTATAAGTATGCTAGAGGAAGGCGCAAAAGGCCTCTACGAGGCGCGGTGGTATCATCCGCCTGAAAGCCCGCCGGAAGAAGGCGGAAACATCATTTATCGTTTCGCGGTTCTGCCGCAGCCGGGGCGGGATGTTCTTTATTCGCCGGCGTTTCCCGAGGCCGCGAAATAACGGAGCAATCATCATGGGCAAACTGTTCGGCACCGACGGCATCCGGGGAACGGTCAATCAATATCCGATGACCGCGGAGATGATCGTAAAAATAGGCGAGGCCATCGCGCGGATTTTCGTAAAAAAGGGACACGTTCCGCGCATCGTCATCGGCAGGGACACGCGAATCTCCGGAGACATGCTGGAGGGCGCCCTGGTCTCCGGCATCTGTTCGACGGGAGCGCAGGCCGTCGCCGCTGGCGTGATCCCCACGCCAGGCGTCGCTTACCTGACCAAAGACATGCGTGCGGACGCCGGAATCATCATCTCCGCCTCCCACAATCCCTGGACGGACAACGGCATAAAAATCTTCAACGGCTCGGGCTTCAAATTGTCCGATGAGCAGGAAAACCGGATCGAGACGCTCATCCGCTCCGGCAGGAAGACCGGTCGGCGACCCGCCGCGGCGGGAAAACTCCTGCGGCTGGATGACGCCGCGGGACGTTATGTTGATTTTTTGAAATCCACCTTCCCGCGCCGGCTCAATCCGGAAGGAATGAAAATCGTCCTGGACTGTGCCAACGGAGCGACTTGCCGCGTGGCGCCGGAAGTTTTCTCGGAACTGGGCATCGAAGTGGCCACCCTGTTCGACAAACCGGACGGCAGAAATATCAATCTCGACTGCGGCTCACAGCATCCGGAGACGCTCGCCAGGGAAGTCCTGAGGCGGAAAGCCGACGCCGGTTTCGCCTTCGACGGAGACGGCGACCGCGTGATCGCCGTTGACGAAAAAGGAAACATCCTCACCGGCGACCGGATGCTGGCCATCTGCGCCGCGGTGCTGAAAAAAGAAGGAAAATTGAAAAATAATCTCGTCGTCCGCACCGTCATGAGCAATCTGGGCCTGACCGTCGCTTTCCAGAAGCTGGGCATAGATTCCGTCTTCACCGGCGTGGGCGACCGATTCGTCCTGGAGGCCATGCTCGAGCGGGGAGCCGTTATCGGCGGAGAAGACTCCGGCCATTTGATTTTTCTGGAACACCATTCCACCGGAGACGGCCTGATCACGGCGCTGCAGGTGCTTGCCGCGATGAAGAAGGAAGAAAAGCCCCTGTCGGAACTCGCGCGCGTGATGAAGGTCTTTCCGCAGATGCTCATCAACATTGACGTCCGGCGGAAACCGGAAATCAAGACGGTGCCCTCCATCATGGAAGCCGTCAGGGAAGTGGAGAAAGCCCTGGGCGACCGGGGACGCGTCTTGGTGCGCTACTCCGGCACTCAGAATATGTGCCGCGTCATGGTCGAAGGTCCCACCAAAAAAGAAACCGAACGGCACTGTCGCCGGATTGCGGAGGCGGTGAAAAAGGCGCTGGTCTAGTTTTTTAGGCCTCCACGCGGATGAGCATCGCGTCGCCCTGGGCGTGCCCCGAACAGATGCCGCAGACGCCCCATCCGCCGCCGCGCCTCCTGAGCTCGTAGCCCAGCGTCATCAAAATCCGCGCGCCGGTCGCGCCGATGGGATGGCCGTAGGCGATGGCTCCTCCGTTGACGTTGACCTTTTTGAACATCTCCTCCTTGGTCATCCCCAGAATCGAGCGGCAGCTGACCAGAGCCACGGCGGCAAAGGCCTCGTTGATTTCAATCAAATCCACCTGCTCAAGCGTCATATGGTTTTGTTCCAGGACCTTTTTGATGGCCAGGCCCGGCACGGTCGCGATATCCTTGGTGGGCTGGGATACCTCGGCGTAATCCACAATCGTGAAAATCGGCTTCAACCCGAGCTCATCCGCTTTTTCCCGGCTCATCAGCAGGCACACATCGCCGCCGTCGTTGACGCCCGGCGCGTTGCCCGCCGTGACGCTACCGGGTTTGCCGGTCACCGTGCTGACGTGATTGAACACTGGCGGCAGTTTGGCCAGACCCTCCATCGTCGTATCGGGCCGCGGTCCCTCGTCCCGGTCCATGATGAAAACCTTTTTGCCCTGTTTCACCTCGACGGGAAAAATTTCATCATCGAGCCGGCCTTCATTCATCGCGCGCACCGCGTTCTGCTGGGAGTGACACGCCCATTCATCCTGTTCTTCCCTGGTGAAGCCGAACTCATCGGCCACCTCGGAGCCGTGGATGGCCATGTGCCGGTCGTAAAACGCGTCCCACAGGCCGTCGTAAACCATCGAATCAATCACGCGCCCGTTGGGCAGGGCCATCTTCGCGCCCCAGCGCATGTCCGGCAAAACGAAGGGACAGTTGCTCATGCTTTCCTGACCGCCGGCGATGCAGATTTCGGCGCGCCCCAGCAAAATCATTTGAAAAGCGAGATCTACGGTTTTGATGCCGGAGGAACAGACCTTGTTGACAGTGATGCAGGGAACGGATTCCGGCACGCCCGCAAGAATGGCCGCCTGCCGCCCGGGAATCTGGCCGCAGCCCGCGGGAACCACCTGTCCCATGAAGATATAATCCACCTCCTGTGGTTTGACCTTCCCCTGTGTGCGCCGCAGAACCTCCTGGATCGCCAGCGCGCCCAGCTCCATTGCCGAAAAATCCTTCAGGGCTCCGCCCGCGCGCCCGTAGGGCGTCCGGCAGGCTTCCACGCAAACCACTTCCCGGAAATTTTTGTGAACGTTTTTCAGACGCCGGCCCATGGTCGAAAAATCCGGTTTTCTTTCACCGAACCTGGCAACCCTGGCGTCCCGGTAAACATCGGCTCTTTTCCTTTCCAGCTTTTGCGGCACTTTCGACATAAACCACTCTACCCCCTGACACTTTATTTCGATAATGATCAAACGGTCATGGAATGATTTATGCCCGTTTATACATAGAGTATTTTCAATGTCAACTTTTTTGGTTGCACATCAAAAAAAATCGTCGCTGAACATTAGGATTGACGAAAGCTTCTTTCTGCTATAGAAAAACTTAAAATTTTCCACTTACTACATTCTTTAAGGATTCTGCTGATTCATGAGCAAACACCTGATATTGAGAACATTTTTTCTGCTCATCATTGTTGCTCTTTCCGTTTACCTTTTTATTCATTTCGATCTGCATCATCTTTTCCGCGACAGAGAAAAACTGCTTCATCTTATCCGATCCTATCCATACGACCAGATCATTTTTATCATCGTTCAGATTATTCAGGTGGTGGCCGCGCCGATTCCCGGCGAACTGACCGGTTTCATCGGCGGTTATCTTTACGGACCGTTCTGGGGCACTCTTTATTCCACCATCGGACTGACGGTGGGTTCCTGGATCGCCTTCATGCTGGCGAGATTTTTCGGCGAGCCGCTGGTTGAAACCATGGTCAAAAAAGAAGTCTTCGAGAAATTCGACCACTTCATGGAACACCGGGGCTTGCTGATTTCTTTTCTGCTTTTTCTGATTCCCGGATTTCCCAAGGACTATCTATGCTACATCATGGGCGTCAGCCGCATTCCCACGGGAACCTTCATTGTGATTTCCACGGCGGGACGGGTCTTCGGCACGATCATGCTTTCCGTTACCGGCAATGTCGCCCGAAACGGCCAGTATATCGCCCTGTTGGCCATTTTCATTTTGGGCGTGGCGACGTTTATCGCGGCCTATTATTATCACGATAGGATTCTGGAGTTTCTCAAAAGAAGGAAACATCATTAATCCGCTTCCGACCCCGGCGCGACGCCTAAATGTTTCGCCGATCCAAAACCTTCTGAATCTTCCCCTGCGGACGCGGGAGGCTCTGGGCTTCCACCAGCCGCACCCCGACGTGGATGCCCGTCACCGATGTTATCCGTTTTTGAATTGTTTCCAGAAAAGATTTCTGCTTCTGCAAATCGGTGAAAAATATTCTGTCTGTCACTTCCATGACCACCTCCAACGAATCCATCGCGCCTTTTCTGTCCACCACGATCTGATAGGGAATCTCCCCGCCCGCCGCGGTGAAGAGGGCTTCTTCAATCTGCGCGGGGTAAACACTGACCCCCCGGATGATGAGCAGATCATCGCAGCGCCGGGTGACTCTTTCCATGCGCGCCAGCGTCCGGCCGCATTCACACGGCGCATAATTCAAGCGGGTAATATCGCCGGTGCGGTAGCGGATGACGGGATTCGCCTCCCGGATAAGCGTTGTCAAAACCAGCTCCCCTTCGGCACCGGGCGGCAGCGTTTTACCCGTTCCCGGATCAACGATTTCCGGTAAAAAGGCGTCTTCGTAAAGGTGCAGGCCCCTCCGGAAAGAACATTCTCCGGCCACGCCGGGGCCCAAGACCTCGGATACGCCATAATTGTCCGTTGCTTTGAGGAAGAGTCTTGACTCGATCTCCTCGCGCATTTTTTCCGACCAGGGTTCGCCGCCGAAAAGTCCAATTTTCAGGGAAAGCGATTGGGGGTCGACTCCGATCTCCTCCATGCGCTCGGCCAGCGCCAGAGCGTAACTGGAGGTGCTCACCAGCACCGTGGTTTTGTAATCCTGCATGATCATAATCTGTTTGTCGGTGTTGCCGGTACCCATGGGAATGACCGACGCGCCGATGGCTTCGGCGCCGTAGTGAATGCCGAAGGCACCGGTGAAAAGGCCATAGCGGAACGTGATCTGGATGACATCATCATGCGTCACGCCCGCGGCGGTCATGAAGCGCGCCGCCAGATTCGCCCAGTTCTTAATGTCGTTTTTCGTATAGCCCACCACAATCGGCTTGCTGGTCGTGCCGGAGGAGGAGTGAATGCGCACCACCTCCCTCAGGGGAACGGCGAACATGCCGTAGGGATAGTTGCGCTGCAGGTCTTCCTTCGTGGTGAAGGGCAGCCGGGTCAAATCGGCCAGCAATCGGATATCCTCGGCCACAATACCCTGCTCGTTGAACACTTTTCGGTAGTGCTTGACGTTTTTATAAGCCCTGTTGACGACAGCCTGCAGTCTCTCGAGCTGCAGCTGCTCCAGCTCATCGCGCGACATGCACTCATGCGTTGCATCCCAGATGTTCATAAAAAGACCTCCCGTCTGCGGAAATCATTGAAAGCCGGTTTTTTCCGAAAAATCATCTTTCCCATATCTCCTTTTTGTCCTTGCCGAGATAGGCTCTCTGCACGTCTTTATTTTCCAGCAACTCCGCGGCGGTGCCCTCCAGAATCATCCGGCCGTTTTCCAGGACGTAGCCGCGGTGGGCCAGCTTCAGCGCCGCCCTGGCGTTTTGTTCCACCAGAAGAATGGTGGTTTTGTTCTCCCGGGACAAACCGGCGATGACGCGGAAGATTTCCTGGACAATCATCGGCGCGAGCCCCATGGAAGGCTCGTCCAGCAAAAGCAGTTTCGGTTCGGCCATCAAGGCGCGGCCGATGGCCAGCATCTGCTGTTCGCCGCCGGACAACGTTCCGGCCAGCTGGTTTTTCCGGTCGTGAAGCTGCGGGAACAGATCATAGACCCATGCCTTCTTCCGCCGGATCTTCTCCCTGCCGCCCAGGAATTTCTGACTCAAATACGCGCCCAGCTCCAGGTTGTCATCCACGGAAAACGGCTTGAAAACCTGCCGGCCTTCCGCGACCTGCGAAATGCCCAGGCGGACGATCTGATGCGGCAAAAGGGCGTGAATGGGAACATCCTTGAAAAGAATCTCGCCGCTGCGGGGAGGCACCACGCCGGAGAGCGAATTCAAAAGCGTCGTCTTGCCCGCGCCGTTGGCGCCCAGAAGCGTCACGATTTCACCTTCCGTCAGATGCAGGGAAACGTTTTTAAGCGCCTGCGCCTTGCCGTAGAAGGTATTGATGTTTTTTATCCTGAGCATAATTGTCTTTTCCGGAAGGCTCACCCGCCGTCAATCCGTTCCCAGGTACGCCGCGATGACTTCCGGATTCCCCTGAATTTCAACGGCCTTTCCTTCAGCCAGCTTTTTCCCCAGATTCAGCACGACGATGTGCTCGCAGATATCCATCACCAGATCCATGTCGTGCTCCACCAGCACGACGGTTATGCCGGATTCCCTGATTTTCGAAATCAGCGACGCCAGCTCCAGCGTCTCGCGGCTGTTGAGTCCGGCGGCCGGTTCGTCCATCAGAATGATTTTCGGCCGGGCGGCCAGCGCCCGCGCGATTTCCAGCAGTCTTCCCTTGCCGAAGGGAAGATTTTCCGCGGCCACATGGGCAAGATCTTCCAGGCGGGTGAATCGCAGCCATTCCATGCTTTTTTCGCGGATATATTTTTCCTCCCGCCGGTGTCCGGGCAGTTTCAACGCGCAGGACAGGATTCCGCTGCGTGTCCCGTTGTGCATCCCCACCATGACGTTTTCCAGAACGGTCATCCTTCCGAAAAGTTCGATGTTCTGGAAAGTCCGCACCAACCCCAGGCCGGCCAGTTCTTCCGTCCTGCAAAAGGAGATGTTTTTCTCTCCCAGAAAAACCCTGCCCGACGACAGCGTGTAAAGACCCGTCACAATATTAAAGAGCGTGGTTTTGCCCGCGCCGTTGGGGCCGATGACGCCGGTGATCGAGCCATCGGCGACGGCAAACGACACCTGATCCAGCGCCGTCAGACCGCCGAAATTTTTGGTGATGGCATCAAGCCTGAGCATGCCCGCCGTCCCCCTTGAAGATTTTGGCCATGACATGGCGGAGCCCCGCCTCCATGCCGCTGATCAGCCCGCCGGGCATGAACATCGTCATCAGAATCAGCATCAGTCCATAGACGATGATATCCCAGTCCTGAAAGACGCGCAGAAACTCCGGCAGCGTCGTCAAAATGGCCGCGCCCAGAAACGACCCGTAGATGCTTCCCAGACCGCCGACGACAATCATGGTCAGAAGCTCCACGGAAAAATTAAAGCCGAAAGACGCCGGCGCGATGAACGTCATCACGTGGGCGTAGAGGCTTCCCGCCACCGCGGAAATCACGGCGGAAAGCGAAAAAATCTGAACCTTCAGAATCCGCGCGTTCACCCCCATGACCCGCGCAGCGACCTCCGAATCGTGAATCGCGCGCAGGGCGCGTCCGATTCTCGACTGGACGAGATTGATCGCCAGAAGCATCACAACCAGCGTGAACATCCAGACCAGATAATAGTTGCGCAGGTCATTGTCAAACACCAGCACCCCGATGCGGAGACTGGGAATGCCCGGCAAACCCGACGGCCCCCCCGTGTAGGCCACCGTCTCGTTGAAAATAATGTACATAATGATGCCGAACCCCAGCGTGGCCATGGCCAGGTAATGGCCCTTGAGTTTCAGGATGGGAAAGCCGATGACAAACGCCAGCGCCCCGGCCAGCACGGCGGCCAGCAGCATGACTCCGAACGGATCCACGGGAAACCGGGACGTGATGATGCCGGAAATGTAGGCGCCCATCCCGAAGAAAGCCGCGTGCCCCAGGGAAATCTGCCCCGCGTATCCCAGAAGCAGGTTGAGCGCAACGGCTAGCATCGTGTTGATGCCCACGAAAACCATCACGGTCAGCAAATAACTGCCCTTCAGAAAAAAAGGCGCCGCCAGTATCCCAGCCGCAAAAAGCATGAAAAGGATCATCTGTTGCTTTCTTCCCGTCATCGGCAATTCCTAATCAAATAAGTCAACGGCATGAGGACACCCCTTCCCGGATTAAAACCTCTCCGATTCCTTCCTGGCGAACAGGCCCTCGGGCCGGATAAAAAGAATCAAAAGCAGAATGATGAAAGCAATGGCGTCCTTGTAGCTTGCGGAAATGAAGCCGGCGCCCAGCGATTCCAGAAGCCCCAGCAACAGACCGCCCATCACTGTCCCCAGGCCGCTGCTCATGCCGCCGATAATCACCGCGCAAAAGCCCTTCAACCCGAGCATGATGCCCACGTCGTAGGAGGTCATCGTCAGCGGCGCGATGATGATGCCCGCGAGCGACCCGATCGCCGCGCTGACCATAAAGGAAAGCATCACCATGTTTTTGACGCTGATCCCCACCAGTCCCGCCGCCTGCGGATTGTAGGAACAGGCGCGCATCGCCTTGCCCATGATGGTGTGATTGAAGAACAGCCGGCTGGCAAGGATGATGAGAATCGTCACGCCGAAGATCCAGAGATGCTGGGGAAGAATCGTCGCTCCCGCGACCGCCAGGGGTTCCTGGCCGGAAAAAGCCGGCAGCGCATGCGTGTCTTTTCCCCAAAGCAGCATGGCGACGCCGCGGATAAAGATGCTCGCGCCGATGGTGATGATGATCAGGCGCAGCGGCTCGGCGTTGCGCAGCGGCCGGATGGCCAGGCGTTCAAAGGTCACGCCCGCCGCCGTGGACACGGCAATCGCCAGCAATATTGCCGGCGCCAGAGGCATCTGCAGGACCGTCAGAAAAAAGACGGTCAGCATGCCTCCGAGCATGACAAATTCGCCCTGCGCGAAATTGATGATACCAGTCGCGTTGTAAATGACGGCGAAACCGAAACCGATGAGCGCGTAGATGGCGCCGTTGGAAAGTCCCGAAAGGATATATTGAAACAGTTGCCGGAAGTCTGCCATGCGCGTGATGCTACCGAATTTTTGGAATCAAGACTGGCGCGGCGCGGGTTTCAAAACCCGCGCCGCGGAACACAACCAGAGATCTCTACAACGTCATTGACTACTTGATCAGCTTCCAGTCGCCCTTTTCAACTTTCACCAGAACAAAGGCGTCGCTGGTCAGCCCTGCGTGATCTTCCGGAGAGAAACTGAAGGTTCCGCCGATGCCGGCGAATTTTTTGATTTTCTCCAGATTGTCGCGGATGCCCGCTGGCGTGAAGCCCCCTTGTTCCATGGCCTTCTTCAGCAGCATCACCGCGTCATAGGCGTGGCCGCCGAAATGGTCGCCTTCCACCTTGTAGAGTGCCTGATATTTCTTGACGTAATCCATCAGGGCCTTTTTCTGCGGATCGTTCTTGGGCAGCTGGTCGGCCACAATCACGCGGCCGGAAGGCAGAATGATGCCCTCGGCTCCTTCTCCGGCCAGTTCAATGAACTTTTTGGAGGAAACGCCGTGGCTCATGTACAGGGGAAGTTTGATGCCCAGCTGTTTGGCGTTTCTGGCCACAATGGCCGGACCGGGATTGGTGCCCCAGCAGATGATCGCCTGGGCTTCGCTGTTTCTGATTTTGGTCAGCTGCACGGTCATGTCCGTGTCTTTTGGACCGTAGGTTTCGTCGGATATGACTTGAATGTCAAATTCCTTGGCCAGCAATTTGAGCTGTTCCCTGCCGGAAGAACCGAAACCGTCGGAAACCGTCAGAATGGCGACCTTGGAAATTTTCTGTTGCTGGAGATGTTTGTAAATTTTCATGACGGCCAGCGAGTCGTTTTGCGCTGTTTTGAACACCCATTTTTTGACCGGGTCGGTGATTTTGATGCCCGCCGCGCAGGAGATGAGGGGGATTTCCGCCTTTTCGACCACGGGAATCACCGCCATGCTGTCGCCGGTGGTGCTCGGCCCGATGATCGCCACAACCTTGTCGTCCTTGATGAGCTTATTGACCGCCTGAACCGCTTTGGTCGCGTCGCCCTGGGTGTCGTAAACCACCAGCTCCAGCTTGCGTCCCTTGATGCCGCCGGCCTTATTGATCTCGTCAACCATCATCACCGCGGTGTTGCGTTCCGGCTCGCCCAGAAACGAGGCGGGACCCGTCACCGAAAACAGAGCGCCGATCTTGACCACCGGAGCGGCCCACACGGCTCCGGCCGCCCAAAGACTGAAAAGCAAAATAAAAACCGATCTGAAAATATTTTTCGACATACACACCTCCAGATAAAATTTTTACAAAAAACCGTTTCCGGAAAATCAGGCCGTTTCCCCAAATCTTTGCCGATTCGTAAACCACGGTTCAGGCCTGATGTCAAACGAAAAATAACCGACATCTTTGACGAATTTTTTCAGGCGACCACGGGTATCTTCACGGTAAACGTCGAGCCCGCGCCCACTTCGCTTTGGACGGTGATCTCGCCCTTGTGCCGCTGCACGATGTCGTAGGTGATGCTCAATCCCAACCCCGTTCCCTTGCTCGCCTCCTTGGTCGTGAAGAAGGGTTCAAAAATTCGGCTGAGGTTCTGACGCGGAATGCCCACGCCCGTGTCGGAGACCTGCATCCAGATGAAGCCGTCTTCGTGCCACGTCCGGATGGTGATGACACCCTTGTCCGCAATGGAGTTGACGGCGTTGATCAGCAGATTGACAAACACCTGGTTGATCTGCCGCGGATAGCACTTGGTTTTCGGCAGGTCCCCGTATTCTTTTTTCAAGGTCGTTTTGTATTTCAATTCGTTCCACACAATCGTGATGGCGCTGTCAATGCATTCGTTGATGTCGGCGATTTTATAGTCCTCGTCGTCCATCCGCGAAAAGCTCTTGAGCTCCTGAACGATTTTTTTCACCCGGTCCGCCCCGTCCAGAGATTCCTTGATCAGCAGTTTCGCGTCCTCGAGCACATGGTCCACTTTCAACTGGCCGCGTTTTTCCATGACCGTCTGCATCACGCCGGGATCCTTGACGGATTCAACCGCGGCGGACAGCGTCCGGATGAAGTCATCCAGGCGTTTGATATATTTTTCCAGCGTTGAGAGATTGCTGGCGACAAAGGACATCGGATTGTTGATTTCATGAGCGACGCCGGCGGCCAGCTGCCCGATGGACGCCATTTTTTCCTGCTGCAGAATTTTCATCTGTGACGCCTTCAGCTCCTCGTAAGTCTTTTTCAATTCCGCCAGCGCGGCCTCCAGCTTTTCCCTGCTCTCGTCAATTTCCCGGTTCTTTTTGAGCAGTTCTTCCTGATTTCTTTTCAGTTCCGCTTCCATTTCGCGGCGGCGCGTGACATCGCGGCCCACGCCGCGGAAACCGATGACAACCCCATCCACGTCCCGGATCACGGAAACCATCGCCTCATAGACAATCCGGGCGCCGTCCTTCTTGCGCGCCACCATATCCAGAAGATGAACCGGCTGGTCTTTCTGATGCAGATCCTCCACCGCCTCCTTGAGCAGCTTGGCCACTTCCTTGTCCATCAGCGTCCAGTATTTCTCGCCGATCAGTTCGGCCGGTCCATACCCCAGGGCATCGCACATCGCCGTGTTGACCACCGTGAAATTGCCCAGCACATCCACTTCAAAATAGGCGTCCTTGATGTCCTTGAGCAAAACCCTGTATTTCTCCATGTGTTCGCGGATGGCTTCCTGATTCTGCTTGCGCACATCCGACCGGCGCTCGAACTTTCTTCGCTCGCCCTGGCGCCGATCCGTTGACCGACGGTCCTCCTGCCGGCGCTCGATAAAAACATCATTCATACATCATCCTCCCGCTGCTATGCTTGTCTGATTTTATTTTCAATGCTCAACATCGTCTTCGGAAACATTCTCCACCAAAACCTCCCGCGTCTCCGGAACCTCCGGCAGGGACTCCACGGCCCTAAGCTTGCCGGAAAGCACCCGCGTCCGGCGCTGCGCCTCGTCCACCGTGCTGGCCGCCTGGTCAATTTTTTTGCGCACGGCATCGAGCGTCTCGCCGAACTTGGCGAACGCGGTCTTCACCTCGCCCAGGACCTTCCAGACCTCGCTGGAGCTCTTCTGAATGGCCAGCGTCCGGAAGCCCATCTGGAGACTGTTCAAAAACGCGGAGACGGTCGTCGGCCCGGTGATGGTCACCCGGTAGTCGCGCTGAATCCGCTCAAAAAGACCCGGCATCCTGAGCACTTCGGCAAAAAGCCCTTCAAAGGGAAGAAACATGATGGCGAAATCCGTGGTATGGGGCGGATCGAGATATTTGCCGCTGATGTCTTTGGCGAATTTTTCAATCTTCGAGCGGAGGCTTTTGGCGGCCGCCTCAATCTCCGGGACATTCCCCGCCTCGTAGGCGTCCAATAGCCTGGTGTAATCTTCCGTGGGAAACTTGGCGTCGATCGGCAGCCAGATAAATTTGGCCGAATCTTCCTTGCTGGGAATTTTCACGGCAAACTCGACGTGCTCGCCGCTTCCCTCTTTGGTGCGGACATTTTGCTCATATTGGGCGGGCGTGAGAATCTGCTCCAGAATCGCGCCGAGCTGGCATTCCCCCAGCACCCCCTTGGTTTTGACGTTCAGAAGAACTTTTTTGAGGTCGCCCACGCCGGTGGCGAGAGACTGCATTTCTCCCAACCCTTTCTGCACCTGCTCCAGCCGGTCGCTGACCAGCTTGAACGCCTCCCCGAGGCGCGTCTCCAGCGTGCTGTGGAGTTTTTCGTCAACGGTCTGACGCATCCGTTCCAGCTGGCGGAAATTGTCCTCCTGAATCTGCCTGAGCTTCTCATCAACGGCAGCGCGGACGGACTCGATTTTTTTCTCCGAGGTCAGGGTCAGTTCCGCCAGGCGGTTCTGCACCCCGTCGCTGAAGGATTTCAAGTGCTCGCCGAGCTCCGTTCTTTCCCGGTAAGCCTGTGTTTGCACCTCTTCCCGCAGGCGCGCGATCTCCTCCCGAACCGCGCGGTCGGTTCTTTCCTGCAGGTCGCGCAGATGATCCACTTGACCGGAAACATTCGCAAAACCGGCAAAACCGCGCCCCACCCGCCAGTAAACCAGGGCAAAGCCGGCAATCACCACTATTCCAACGGCAACAATCAATATTTCCATCGAACCACTAAAGACCTGTCAGACAACACGATTGGTGGCAAACAGGAATTAACATTATTTCGGGCAAAAGAAAACAAAACGGATTTGCGGATATATAACGATGAAACAAAACGCATGTCAAGTAAAATAGGGATTCTCCGGAGAGAATTCCCCGTTTTTTCGTCCCGCAGGAAAGCCCGCCCATTTTTTTTGTAAAAAAAAGCATTTGGCGGTTGCATAATTCGGCGCTTTTGGATATAAACCCTCGTCCGCCGCGAGAGAGGCGGACCATCATCCGCCGATCAGGATTTACTATGGCCAGCAGAATCGAAGTCGGTTTCAAAAAAGGCATCCGCGACGCCCTGGGGGAAAAAATCAAGAAGCGCATCGTCGAGCATTTGGCTCTGCCTGTGGAGCGGGTTCAAACCATCGAGGTGTACACCGTGGAAGGCGCACTGACGCCTGGGGAGCTCCGCCTGGCCGCGCAGGGGCCGCTTTCCGATCCCGTCATCCAGCGCTTCGCCGTTAACCGGCCGCTGGCCCGGGAGTTCGACTGGCTGATTGAAGTCGGCTTCCGTCCGGGCGTGACCGACAACGTGGGCAAGACCGCCCGCGAGGCCATCGCGCTTCTGCTCAAAATCAAAAAGGGCGAGCGGAGCCTCAGCGTCCACACCTCGCGCCAGTACCTCATCAGCGGGAAAATCACGAAGGCTGACGCCGAAAAAATCGCGTCGGGGCTTCTGGCCAACGAGCTTATCGAGCGTTGGCAAATCCTCTCCGCCCGGGATTTCGATTTCTCGCGCGGTCTGCCCGCCTACGTCCCGCGGGTTTCCGGCGCCCCGGATATCGTGGTCGAAGAAATGGACCTGACCCGGGCCGACGACGGCGAATTGCTCCGCATCAGCCGGGAGCGCATCCTGGCGCTCAATCTCGAGGAGATGCGCGCCATCCGCGACTATTACCGCGACAGCAAGACCCTCGCGCGGCGCGAAGCGGCTGGACTGGGCCGCGCGGCGACGGATGTGGAGCTCGAATGCCTGGCGCAGACCTGGTCGGAGCACTGCAAACACAAGATTTTCAACAGCCTGATTCATTACTCCGCCGGCAGGCAAAAGTTCACCATCAACTCCCTTTTTAAAACCTACATCAAGGGCTCGACTCAAAAAATCCGTCGCGCGAAGGGGAAAAAAGATTTCTGCCTCTCCGTTTTCACGGACAACGCGGGCGTCATCAAATTCAACGACCGCTACAATCTGGTTTTCAAGGTGGAAACGCATAATTCTCCGTCCGCTCTGGATCCCTACGGCGGGGCGCTCACCGGCATCGTGGGCGTCAACCGCGACCCGTTCGGCACCGGCCTGGGCGCAAAGCTCATTTTCAACACGGATGTTTTCTGCTTTGCCTCGCCGTTTTACAAAAAGAAACTTCCCCCCCGCGTCCTGCACCCGCGGCGAATCTATGAAGGCGTGCGCGAGGGCGTGGAGCACGGCGGCAACAAGAGCGGCATTCCGACCGTCAACGGCAGCATCGTGTTCGACGACAGGTTCCTCGGCAAGCCCCTCGTGTACTGCGGCACCGCCGGCATCAGCCCGGCGCGCATCAACGGCAGGCCGTCGCACAAGAAAGAAGTCCGGCCCGGCGATTTGATCGTCATGACCGGCGGCCGCATCGGCAAGGACGGCATCCACGGCGCGACCTTTTCCTCCGAGGAACTGCACGAAGGCTCGCCCGTCACCGCCGTGCAGATCGGCGATCCCATCACGCAGAAAAAAATGACCGATTTCCTTCTGATCGCGCGCGACCGCGGATTGTACCGCGCCATCACCGACAACGGCGCGGGAGGCCTTTCTTCCTCCGTCGGAGAAATGGCGACCCTCAGCGGCGGATGCGAACTGGACCTCGCCCGCGCGCCCTTGAAATATACGGGCCTTCAGCCCTGGGAAATTCTGCTCTCCGAAGCGCAGGAGCGTATGACGCTGGCGGTGCCCCCCCGGAAAATCCGGGAATTTTTGTCGCTGGCGAAAAAAATGGACGTGGAGGCGACCGTCCTGGGCGAATTCACCGACTCGGGATTTTTCCACGTGCGCTACGGCGCGAAAACTGTGGCTTATCTGGAGATGAAGTTTCTGCACGAAGGCGTCCCTCAGATGGTGCTTCGCGCGCGCTGGAAGCCGCCCGGACACAAAAAACCTGATCTGACGCCCGCCCGCGACCTGGGAACCGAGCTCAAAAAAATGCTTGGCCGGCTCAACATCTGCTCCAAGGAATCGGTCGTCCGCCAGTACGATCATGAAGTCCAGGGCGGCAGCGTCATCAAGCCGCTCACCGGCGCCCGAAACGACGGCCCGTCGGATGCCGCGGTGATCCGGCCGTTGCTGGATTCGATGGAAGGCGTCGTCGTCGCGCACGGCATCTGCCCGCGTCTGGGCGATCTGGACACCTATCACATGACCGCGTGCGCCATTGACGAGGCGATCCGCAACGCCGTCGCCGTCGGCGCCGATCCGGACTACCTGGCGGGGCTGGACAACTTCTGCTGGTGCGATCCCGTTTTCTCCGAAAAGAATCCGGACGGCGAATACAAGCTCGCCCAGCTCGTCCGCGCCAACCAGGCCCTCTACGATTACACGACGGCCTTCGGCGTGCCCTGCATCTCCGGCAAGGACAGCATGAAAAACGACTACCAGATCGGCCGGACGAAAATCTCCATTCCGCCGACGGTGCTCTTCTCCGTCATCGGCACGATCAGGGACGTGCGCAAGACGGTCACGATGGACGCCAAGAACCCGGGAGACCTTGTGTACGTGGTCGGTGAAACCCGCGAGGAACTGGGCGGCTCGGAGTGGCTGGCGATGAAAAACCTGATCGGCGACGGCGCGCCGCGCGTGGACGCCAAAAAAGCGCTGAAGACCTACCGCGCCCTGTTTAAGGCCATCGGGAAGGGACTTGTCGCCTCCTGCCATGACTGCTCCGACG
>Ga0116190_1001025_pt1 | contig 25633 bp, 22 predicted proteins | sample AD_JPNTR4_MetaG_FD_89808 | JGI IMG/M metagenome (GOLD analysis project Ga0116190, IMG submission 89808) | Active sludge microbial communities of municipal wastewater-treating anaerobic digesters from Japan - AD_JPNTR4_MetaG | ecosystem: Engineered > Bioreactor > Anaerobic > Digestate | place...
CTTCGTTCTTCTGGCACTACAACCTCGAACTGATCTCCTGGTCCGGATCCACCGGTGCGCCAGTTCCCATCGGAACGCAAAAGAACTATGGTATCGAGCTGGAGGCGTATTATCATACCGACAAAACGCGGTTCGGCATTTCACACGGCTTTACCAAGCTCTATGAATTTGATCTGGCAGAGGGGCAATCAACCACCCTCACGTCTGAAGCGTACGGCGCCGGAGAGGACTCGGCCCTGTGGTCCAAACATGTTACCAAATTAACGGCGTGTCACAAGCTGACAGACCAGTTAACCGTCGACGGTTCGCTGCGCACCTATTGGGGATTCAGCGGGATAAAGGACCTGGAACGATACCGCCTAAGCCAGAACCCGAACCATCCGATCGATCCGGACTGGGAGCGCGGCTACCGAGGCAATTACTACCTCAATTTGGGTCTTCAGTATCAGCCGGATAAAAACCTGACCTTCCGTGTGGACGGCATGAATCTGCTGGGTATTTTTGACAAGGATTTGAATAAACGCAACTACGGTTCCTCGGGCGCCTTCCGTTCGCACGCCCCGGCAGTGGCGGTCACGATGACATATACGTTTTAGCGGCCGGCTTGACGCTGTGCCAAAAGCTGCTCCAGAAGCGGTTTCATCTGCCGGATGGCATGGCCGCGGTGGGAGACTTGGTTTTTGCTGCTGTTGTCAAGCTGTGCGGCGGTTTTGCCCAGCGACGGAATATAAAAAATCGGGTCATAGCCGAATCCGTTTTGCCCCCGGGGCTGGTTAATAATGACGCCTTCGACGGCGCCCGTTGCCTCCAGCAGGATTTGCTTGTCGTCGGCCAGCGCCAAGTGGCAGAAGAACCGGGCGGTACGCTGCGAATCCGGTATATCTTTTAACAGGCGCAGGACTTTTTGGTAATTGGCCTTATCCAGCGTTTTGCGGTCGGCAGCGGGGCATTCATCGGCGGCAAAGCGGGCACTGAGAACACCGGGCTGACCGTGGAGGGCATCGATGCACAAGCCGGAATCATCTGCCAAAGTCCACAGGCCTGTCGCTTGGGCATAGCCGAGGGCTTTTTTGCGGGCGTTGTCGGCAAAGGTCGCCCCGTCCTCGACGATTTCGGGCAGACCGGGAAAATCCCGCAGCGAGACCCATTCAATCCTGCCTGCAATATCTCCCAGCAGCATCGACAATTCCTCCAGCTTGCCGGGATTGGTTGTCGCAACAAGAATTTTCATCAAACTTGCCTTATTCCATCAGGTATTTCAGGAGGGCACGCTGGAAGTGGAGGCGGTTTTCGGCCTGATCAAAGACGATTGACTGTTCCGACTCCATTACCTCATCGGTAATCTCATTGCCGCGGTAAGCCGGCAGGCAGTGCATAACCTTGACCTTTTTGGCGGCCTTCGACAGCAGTGTCCTATCCACCGCATAGCCCTGAAAATCCCGTATCCGCTGGGCCTTTTCCTCTTCCTGCCCCATGCTGATCCACGTGTCCGTATAGACTATATCGGCATCGCGGACTGCTTCTTCAGGACAGCGTATCTGAACGGCACAGCCGGCAGTCACGGCGTTGGCTGCCTCCAATGTCTGTTTGTCCAGCTCATAGCCTGCCGGCGATGCACACACAAAGGCCATCCCCAGTTTGGCACAGGCAAATGCCAGCGACCGGGCGACATTGTTGCCGTCGCCGATATACGCCAGCTTCAGCCCCGCCAGCTTGCCGCAATGCTCCTGAATGGTCAGCATGTCCGCCATCGCCTGACAGGGATGCGACCAGTCGCTCAATGCATTGATGACCGGCACCGTCGCCCACCGGTCCAGCTCCAGCAGCGTCTCATGGGCAAAGGTCCTTGCCATAATGCCGTCCACATACCGCGAAAACACGCGGGCCATATCTTTGGCCGGTTCGCGCTTGCCGATGATGCCGATGTCCTCGGGCTTGAGATAAATGGCTGTGCCGCCCAAATCGCTCATCGCCACCTGAAAGCTGATGCGCGTCCGCAGGCTGGTTTTTTCAAACAGCATCGCCAGCACCTTGCCGGACAGACACAGATCGCGCCCGCCGCTTTTGTATAGACGCTTGAGTTCGCTGCTGAGCGTCAGCAGTGCTTCCAGTTCGTCCCGCGAACAATCGGCAATGGATAAAAAGCTTTTCATGCTTGCTGTCCCTCTGCTAAAACCTCATCCAGTATGGTTATTGCCTTGTCGATCTCCGGCTGCGTAATCGTCATGGACGGCATCAGCCGCAGAACAGTCTCCTGCGTGCAGTTGATCCGCAGGCCCTTTTCCAGACACCGGCTGACAATTTTGGCTCCGGGCATGGTCAGCTGAACGCCAATCATCAGACCCTTGCCCCGGATATGGTCGATAATCGGGTATTTTTCCCTTAACTGTTCCAGCCGGGTCCGCAGATAATCGCCCATCGTGTGGGCATTGTCCAGCAGATGTTCTTGCTCGATGGCTTCAATGACCGCAATGCCGGCGGCGCAGGCCAGCGGATTGCCGCCGAAGGTGGAGGCGTGGGTGCCGGGAACCAGCGAGGCGGCGATTTGCGGCTTTGCCATCATCGCCCCGATGGCAGCCCCGCCGCCCAAGGCCTTGGCCATCGTGATAATATCCGGCGTGACCTCATAATGCTGGTAGGCAAACCACCGTCCGGTGCGTCCAAGACCTGTCTGTACTTCATCCAGAATCATCAAGGCGCCGTGTGCATCGCACAGCTCCCGAATCGTCTGCATATATTCGGGCGTTGCCTCATGGATGCCGCCTTCCCCCTGAATCGGCTCAATCATCACTGCGGCCACTTCCTCATTGAACGCCTGATGCAGGGCATCGATGTCGTTATAGGGCACATACACAAATCCGGGCGGCAGCGGCAGGAATCCCTCGTGGTATTTGGGCTGTCCGGTAGCGGTCACAGTCGCCAGTGTTCGTCCATGAAAACTCTTTTCGGCGGTGATGAATTTGTATTTTTCCCGAGGCGTATGCCGCCGGGCCAGCTTAATGGCTGCTTCGTTGGCCTCAGCACCGCTGTTGCAGAAAAAGCATTTGCCGCCGAAGCCCCGCTCGGACAGCAGTCTGGCCAGCTGGCCCTGCTGGAGCGTATAAAAGGTGTTGTCCATATGCAGCAGTTCCCCCGCCTGCCGGCGAATGGCCTCTACGACTTTGGGATGGCAGTGGCCGATGCCGCTGACAGCCCAGCCGGGGAAAAAGTCCAGAATTTCATTGCCCTCAAGGTCCCAGAGTTTGTTGCCCTGTCCCTTGACAATAACCCGCGGCAGGCGGCCGTAATTGCCGATTACATAACGACTGTACATTTCGATTATATCTTGAGTCTTCATTGCAGGTGTCCTTATTGTGACGGCCTATTTGACAATTTGTGTTCCGATGCCTTTATCGGTATAAATTTCCAGCAGCAGCGAATGCGGGATGCGTCCGTCGATAATATGGGCCTTGCCGACGCCTCCGTCCAGCGCTGTCAGGCAGGCCTCTACTTTGGGAATCATTCCCGACGAGATAACGTTGTCCGCTATCATGCCGGCAATTTCCTTTTCACTGATGCTTGAAATACAGCTGCCCGGATCGCTGACATCCCGGCGGATGCCGTGGGTGTCGCTGAGAACAACGAGCTTTTCGGCTTTTACCGCAGCTGCTATGTGGCCGGCTACACTGTCAGCGTTGACATTGAGCTTGCCGCCGGTTTTGGCGCGGGCGACGGGGGCAATCACCGGAATCACTCCGCTGCCGCACAGTGTAATCAGCAGTTCGGCATTGACCTCCGAAACCTTGCCCACAAAGCCCAGATCAATTTTCCGACCGTCGCCGTTTTCCAAACGCAGCGGCTCAGCAAATACAACGCAGCTGCTCAATGAATGCAGCCCCATGGCCTTGATGCCCATTTCCTGCAGCGTCTGGCAGATGGGCTGATTGACGGTTTTGATTAAGGTATGCTCGGCGATGGTCAATGTGCGTTCGTCAGTATACCGCCGCCCGTGAACCCATACCGGTTCCAGTCCCGCCTCATTCATCGCTGCGGTAATGGCTTTGCCGCCCCCGTGCACCAGAATTGGACGCATCCCGACGATCGACATAAACACAATGTCGGTCAGAAGATTTTTCTGAAGTTCACAGTCGTCCAGAATGCTGCCGCCCAGTTTTACGACTACGATTTTGTCCCTGAACCGGCGGATGTATTCCATCGCTTCTATTAAAGCACCGGCCTTTTCAATCGCCTGTTCCATCAAATATCCTCAACTGTCAAGGTTTTATCCCAAAAATACAAAAAAGCCAACGAAGGGATTTGAACCCTTAACCGCCGGTTTACAAAACCGGTGCTCTACCGTTGAGCTACGTTGGCGTAACTGCTTACTTAGAAAATGATTATACAGCGATGGGAAGGTGTTCTTCCAGCATCTTCTGCAATTATAATAACACTAACTCTCCTGCTGTCCGGCTGGCAAGCTGCCATGCCAGAAAGCGGCTGTCAAACCATAACAGGTCAATAATTTTTCGATGACTTTACAAAAAATAACGAACTTTTGCAAGAAAATTATAGACTCCTCAATTGTTACAGACACTCAAACACTGCAGCCTGCCCTGCAAGGCAGCTGAAATGTTTTTATCTGCACATTGCAAACGGCAAAGCGGATGCTGAATATCCAGAGCAAGCCCAGCGGCATCGGCGACAAATGTTGCTGCCGGAGGAGATGGGAGCTCTGGAAGGCAGTGAGAGCATACGCCAGATAGAGTATGAAAGAGTAATCAACAATTATCAACAGCTCTGGATTTTTACACTAAAATCAGTGTTGTCGTCGACAATACTGGATAACACTCTAATTGTCCGGTGTTGTCGATGGTATTTGACGGCCTCAACAGGCACACCGCCGCCTTTGGAACAGTATACCGGATGCCGTTATGCAGGAATTGCCGGCCGGATAGGCAGTGCGGATTGCCGCTGCCGGACGATGTTTACGGGGTATGAGGGTGTAGATCATCAATTTCAGAAATTCTGGATTGTCATCAAAATAAATCCAGAATTTCTGAATTTACAGACCCTGCCGGACCTGCGGGAAAACTGAAGCTGCCGGGTAAAAAAACATAATAACTCCCGACAGTGCAGAAAGCCCCGTTCTATGTACATGGATTTTGAAAAACCTGCCAGCAGGGGGCAGGTCCTTTCTGGGCGGTGCTTTTTGCGTTTTCGAAGTAGCGAGCTGCCTATGCCGAGCAGGGCCAGGGTGGCCGGTTCGGGGTAGATGAAGTTGATGTTGGTCCATACGGGATCGTAATCGAAGTCATTAATGAACTCAATATGTAAAGGCGAGCCGTCATGCCACTGTCCCTGAACGCCGAGCAGGGGATTGTCCAAAATCCACGAATGGCCGAGCAGAACATAAAGGTCAATGTGCGGGTCGGCGCCTATCTTGGTTGTATATTGCATACTCTTAATGTAGTTGATACTTCCACCCCGAAGAACTGCGGTAGCGTTGCTCCCGCCTATTAGGACCAATTCGGTCAGGCCATCTAATCTAAATAGAGCAAATGGCCATTTAAAAGCAGAATATCATAAACGCCGCTAACATATCTTTGTAATGGTGTTGAGGTCGATTGCACAATCAGGCGACCGTTGTCTCTGACGGATATGTCGTACGCCCCCCCCCATTGACAATCAGGGGCGGGTCGTTAGACCGCCAAGTAACACCAAATTCATATTCGCCCGCCGTAATAAAACCATCGCTGTAACCGGCAAAGGAAACAGACACATAGAATAAAACCCCAAACAGGGTCGGCATTAACCTTTTCATCAAAGACACTCCGCCTGTTATTTATTGTTTATTCTATCGAAAACATCTTCTTATGTCAAGATTTTTCACTTTTGGGTTCGAATGCCAACCAGACAGTCCTCTAAAACGCTTTTAATTCGTAAAAATCCTCGATATTTTCCTGTTCCGGCTCCTGCCGGATGGGTTGTCTGCTGGATTCAGCTGCTTGGCATCGGCAGGGATGTTAGCCGCCGGAGCGGTATTTGCCACAACGGCTTATAAGCCGGCAAATGCAGAATTAACCGGTCAGCTGCTTAAAGCGATTTTCTGTGGTAATGCTGGGTCATTCCTTGCTTTAAGGATTTAGAGGTTGTATAATGCTAATTTTTCAATCTAATGGGACATTTATGAAAGAAGTGGATTTAGAACGGATAGAGCGAGCGGTTTTGGAAATTCTGTATGCCGTAGGAGAAGATCCCGGCCGGGAAGGGCTCAAAGACACCCCCCGAAGGGTTGCCAAGATGTATGCTGAATTGCTGGAAGGTCTTCGCCATGAGCCGTCCGAACACGTCAAAAGCATTTTTCACGAACAATATGATGAGATTGTGCTGCTTAAGGATATTCCTTTCTATAGTATCTGTGAACACCATCTGATGCCGTTTATCGGCAAGGCCCACGTAGCGTATCTGCCGGACGGCCGAGTTCTTGGCGTCAGCAAATTGGCTCGTGTTGTCGATTCGTTTGCACGCCGGCTGCAGCTTCAGGAGCGTCTGACAAACCAGATAGCGGATTTTCTGATGCAGAACCTCAAGCCGTTGGGAGTAACCGTAGTTTTAGAAGCGGCTCACAGCTGTATGACAATTCGCGGCATCAAAAAACCCGGTGCCACTATGATAACCAGCGCATTGCGGGGTATATTCAAAAAGGACCCTCGCAGCCGGGCGGAGGTAATGACCCTGATGCATGGGGACAAGCATTTAGGATAAATATGCATATCCTGACCCGACAGGTTCGCTTTTCAATAGCCCCTTTTTTGTCCGACCAGCCGACGGGTTTTAATTCCTATGCCTCAAAGCCTGCCGGCGGAGATGGATTGAGCGTGTTTCTGGCTTTGTGGGTAGATTTGGAAGGTCCGGTCGAGCAGCAGACTGGTTTTGTCGTAAATGTCTCGACAATCGATAAAGCGGTCCGCCAGCATGCTGTCCCTGTTTTTACTCGTTCTGTTCAAGATGCGTTTAGACATTGCAGAACCTTGAAGCTGGAAGAGCTGGCCGGACTTTTAAAACAGGTTTGGAAGCCGATTCAAGAGGTCTTTGCGGCACAGATTCTCAGGCAGCTGCGTTTGGATCTGAATCCCTATCGATATCTTGCTGTTCAGGCGGAGGATGCTGATATGCTGATTTACAGTGAAAAATTTGAGTTTTCCTCGATGCACAAATTATGGAATGAGGCGTTTGATGCCCAGTCTAATTTTGAGCATTTTGGAAAATGTGCCAATCCGGCCGGACATGGGCATAATTATATTCTCGAAGTTCGGGTCAGAAAAAAAATACCGCAGGCGGAACAAGATTGGGTCTGTGATTTTCAGAAGGTTGTTGCAGAAGAATTTCTGGATCTTGTGGACCACAAAAACCTGAATGCCGATGTGCCAGAGTTTAAATCGTTAAATCCAACCGTTGAAAATCTTGCCTTTTTGGCTTGGGAAAAACTGGAAGGAAAATTTAAGAACGTTACACTATGCAGCATTACAGTCTGGGAAAATGACAGGACCTATTGTACTTACAGCCGGTAATTTGCCCGCTGCAGGCAATTGAACCGACCGGCAAAAAGGGCGTATCGATTTTATGAAAAACCTCTATTGAATATCTAAACTCTTGTTAATACAGCTGTAATGAATAGCCGATAAAAATGATAACCGTGTATGTTTTTTACTGAAACACGGTGTTTGGTGCTTGGGAGGGTGACTGCCTTCCGAAGCCGTGAATACGCGGAAATAATCCTATTTTGATGCTGAAAATCGGTTTTCCAGCATTCAGCGCAACCGACGGGCACGGAGTGTAGATTGGACTAGTTGTTTTAAGCTGTTTGGCCGTTTTTTATTGCGCTGTTTGAATTTTTATAAGAATTTTATCTATAAGGATTTAAACTATTGAAAATTGCTGTTGCAGGCGTTGGTTATGTCGGTTTGGTAGCAGCTGGATGTCTGGCCGACGGGGGCAACCATGTTATCTGCGTTGACAACGACGCTGTAAAAATTGAAAATCTTAAAAAAGGTATAATCCCTATCTATGAACCGGGATTATCTGAAATTGTTCAAAAGAATGTCAAGGCAGGGCGTTTGACATTTACAACAAATCTCAAAGAGGGAGTAGATAATTCTCTGATTATCATTATCGGCGTTGGCACACCCAGCGCCCCTGACGGTTCTGCCGATATATCAGCCGTATTGGATGTAGCCGAAAAGACGGCTCAATATATGACCGACTACCGTATCATTGTCACCAAAAGCACAGTCCCAGTCGGTACATACAAAAAAGTTACCGATTTGATGGCTTCCAAAACGAATGTCCCCTTTGACTATGTAAGCAATCCGGAATTTCTTAAAGAGGGCTCAGCTGTAGAGGATTTCCTCAAGCCGGACCGGGTAATTATCGGAACAGCCAATCCGGCGGTTATGGAGCTGATGAAGGTCCTTTATGCACCGTTTATGCGTAAAAGCAGCCGTATCTTATTTATGGACCCAGCCAGTGCAGAAATGACCAAATATGCCGCCAATGTGATGCTGGCTTCACGCATTTCATTTATGAATGAATTAAGTGCGCTCTGCGAGGTGTATGGAGCGGATATTGAATTGGTACGAGCCGGCATAGGCGCTGACAGCCGGATCGGCAATGCCTTTTTATTTGCCGGCGTCGGCTATGGCGGCAGCTGTTTTCCCAAAGATGTTCGTGCCCTCATTCATATGGGGCGGCAAAAAGGCGTCCGGATGGGTATTGCTGAAGCTGTCAATGAGGCCAATTATGCCCAGCATGACCGCTTTGCTAAAAAAGTTATCGATTATTTTGCCGGCCGAAACGATGTGCAGCTGGGCATCTGGGGGCTGGCGTACAAAGCCCGCACCGATGACACACGTGAATCCCCGGCGATTTACTGCATTCAAAAGTTTCTGGATGCCGGGATGCGGATTATCGCTTTTGACCCCGAAGCCAGCTGCGGACCGCTGGGTGACAAGATTCAAAAAGCAGCGGATGCCTACGATGTGCTGGCCGGCTCAGAAGCCCTTGTCATTTTTACCGATTGGCAGGAGTTTCGCTCTCCGGATTTTGATGCCATAGCCAAAAAACTCAACAGGCCGGTCATCTTTGACGGCCGGAATCTTTACAATCCGTCTTTTGTTCGAAAGATAGGTATTGAATACCACAGCATCGGTCGGCCTTGACTGCCGTCGGATTTGGCACATCTGACAGCCGCCGGCTTGCAGAAAGCAGAAAAAAGCAGTTACTATGTCTGAGAAAATACTCGTAACCGGTACCGCAGGATTTATCGGCTTTCATCTGGCCAGACGCCTGCTGGAGCGGGGCGATGAGGTCGTCGGACTGGACAGCATCAATGATTATTATGATCCGGCGATCAAGTACGCACGGCTTGAGCAGACCGGCATTCATCAGCAGGCAATCGAATACAATAAACCTGCTGTCAGCTCGACCTTTGAAAAGTACCGGTTTATTCAGCTTCATCTGGAAGATAAGCCGGCTGTTGAAGCGCTTTTTGCAAGGGAAACATTCGGCAAAGTCTGTCACCTTGCCGCACAGGCAGGTGTTCGCTACAGTTTGGTGAATCCAAGGGCCTATATCGATTCCAATATTATTGGTTTTTTTAATATTCTTGAACTGTGCCGGCAATACAAAATAGGGCATCTGACCTATGCCAGCAGCTCCAGCGTTTACGGGCTGAATGAATCCATGCCGTTTTCGACGAGCCACAATGTGGACCATCCGGTCAGCTTGTATGCGGCCAGTAAAAAGTCCAACGAGCTGATGGCTCATACTTACAGCCACCTGTTCGGCCTGCCGACGACGGGCTTGCGTTTTTTCACAGTATATGGGCCTTGGGGCCGGCCGGATATGGCTCTGTTTCGCTTTACACAGGCGATTTTGGAAGACAAGCCGATTGATGTGTACAATTACGGACAGATGCAGCGGGATTTTACGTATATTGACGATATTGTGGAAGGCATTGTCCGCGTGCTCGACAATCCGCCGCAGGGCAATCCGCATTGGACCGGCCGGACGCCGGACCCTTCCAGTTCAAAAGCGCCTTATAAGATTTACAATATTGGAAACAGTGCGCCGGTCAAACTGACGGATTTTATAGAGGCAATAGAACAGGCACTGGGCCGAAAAGCCAACAAGAAAATGCTTCCGCTTCAGCCCGGTGATGTGCCGGCTACGTGGGCCGATGTCAGCGATTTGGCTGAAAACTTCAATTACAGGCCTGCTACAGCCATTCAGGAAGGCATCAGCCGGTTTGTCGACTGGTATAAAGACTTTTATGGTGTTTGACAATCAGAAAACGGAGTGATACATGCAGGTACCTTTGCTGGACTTAAAAGCGCAATATGCGGCAATCAAGGATGAGGTTTTGGCAAAAATCAATGAGGTGCTCGATTCCCAGCGCTGCATCGGCGGCCCGATGGTCGAGGAGCTTGAAAAGGCGATTGCACAGGTGTGCGGCTGCCGCTATGCAGTGGGTGTTTCCAGCGGCACCGATGCACTGCTGGCCAGCTTGATGAGTTTGGGTATTGGTCCCGGCGATGAAGTGATTACAACCCCCTTTACCTTTTTTGCCACCGCCGGCAGCATTGCCCGCCTCGGAGCTGTGCCGGTGTTTGTGGATATTGATCCCAAGACCTTTAATATAAATCCGGCCCTGATAGAGCCGGCCATTACCGCTAAAACCAAAGCCATTATGCCGGTCCACCTGTTCGGCCAGATGGCTGATATGGATCCGATTATGCAGCTTGCCGGCCAGACCTCGCTGGCGGTTATCGAAGATGCTGCCCAGGCGATCTCGGCTACCTACAAAGGCAAAAAGGCCGGTCAGATGGGCACGTGCGGCTGCTTCAGTTTCTTTCCCAGCAAAAATCTCGGCGGCATCGGGGACGGGGGGATGGTTGTTACCAACGATGAAAAACTGCATCATCAGCTGTTTATTATGCGCAACCACGGAATGGAACCCAAATATTACCATCACTGCATCGGCGGCAATTTTCGGCTTGATCCTATTCAGGCTGCGGCGCTGCTGGTCAAACTGCCGCATCTGGATGACTGGTCAAATGCCCGCCGCCAAAACGCCGCCTACTACAATAAAAAATTCAGGAATTCTGTGGTGCAGACGCCTTTTATCGCTGAAGACTGTGTGTCGATTTATAACCAATATGTCATCCGCGTGCCCCGCCGGGATGCATTGGTCAAGCACTTGCAGTCCAAAGGCATCGGCTGTGAGATTTATTATCCTGTGCCGCTGCATCTGCAGAAGTGCTTTGCCTATCTGGGCAAAGGTCCGGGCAGTTTTCCGGAAGCCGAAAAGGCGTCCCGAGAAGTGCTGGCTTTGCCGATTTATCCTGAACTGACCAATGAGATGAAAGACTATGTTGTCCAGACGATTTTGGACTTTCTGTCGTAAACAATCAAACTGCGTAGAACATCTGCATGTGTAAAATGCCGATACAAACTCTATAACTGCATCAAACAGCTGACAGAATTAGGAGAACAAGATATGGCTAAAAAGCCAGCTTCGCTGGAACAGAAGATTCAAAGCAAAAAGGTGGTGGTGGGAGTACTTGGATTGGGCTATGTAGGGCTGCCGCTTGCACGGGAATTTGCATCCGCCGGCATTCGGGTCATTGGATTGGATATTGATGAGCCGAAGGTCAGGAAACTCAATGCGGGCAAAAGCATTCTTAAGACCGTTTCTCACGAATCGGTCAAAAAGATGGTGCAATCCGGCAAATTCCGCGCTACCGCTGATATGTCCGAGATTCGCAAGGTGGATGCTGTCTTGATTTGTGTTCCCACGCCGCTGACAGAAAACCGCGAGCCTGACATGCAGTATGTCGAAGGAAGCTGCCGCACGATTGCCAAATATCTCCAGAAAGGACAGCTGATTTCGCTGGAAAGCACAACCTACCCCGGCACAACCCGCGAGCTGATGATGCCGATTCTGGAAGCGACAGGATTAAAAGCCGGCCGGGATTTCTATCTGGCCTATTCCCCCGAACGCGAGGATCCGGGCAATAAGCAATACTGCACCCGGACGATTCCCAAGGTCGTCGGCGGCCTGACGCCCACCTGTCGGGAACTGGCCCGGCGGCTGTATCTGCTGGCGATTGAAACAATGGTGCCTGTGTCGTCGCTGGAAGCCGCCGAAGCTGCCAAAATTCTTGAAAATACCTACCGCTGCATCAATATTGCACTGGTCAACGAACTGAAAATGCTTTTTGATCGGATGGGTATCGATGTCTGGGAGGTTATTCGTGCTGCCAGCACCAAGCCGTTCGGCTATCATCCGTTTTATCCCGGTCCCGGTTTAGGCGGCCACTGCATCCCGATAGATCCGTTCTATCTGACTTGGAAGGCCCGGCAATATGGGATGCCGACGCGGTTTATTGAACTGGCCGGCGAAATCAATACCGATATGCCCCATTATGTTGTCCATCGGGTGATGGAAGCCCTCAACACCCGCAAAAAGAGTTTAAACGGCTCCAAAGTATTGGTTTTGGGATTGGCTTACAAACCCGATATCGACGATGTCCGCGAGTCGCCCTCGCTGGAGCTGATAGAACTGCTCAAAGCCGGCGGCGCCAAAGTTGACTACAACGATCCCTATATTCCGCAGACGCATAAAATGCGGGAATACGATTTGAAAATGAAAAGTGTTCCGCTGACGGCGGCCCGGCTGAAAAGCTATGACTGTATACTGATTTCCACCAATCACAGTGAATACGATTACAAATGGATTGTTCAAAACGCCCGTCTGGTGGTGGATACCCGCAACGCCTGCGCTGCTGTCAAGTCGGGCCGCAGCAAGATAGTCAAGGCGTAAAAGCCGGCGTTGAACGGATTTGCTTTAGGGCTTGAAAGATTTTCATTCGAGGTATGGATTCCGGCCGTTCGGAATCTGCAGCAATAACTTCTGATGAAAAATGGAGGACGATGTATGGACAAGAGGGTGGTGGCGGTGATGGCGATGAGTGTTTTATTTTCTTCACTGGCCGAGGCGGATTTGCCGGTATTCCCAATCTGTACGGCTGCCGGCGATCAGGTTCAGCCGGATATCGACGGCGACTGGATTGTCTGGCATGACAATCGAAACGGCACAGCCAACGATGACATATTCGGCTACATCCTGTCCGAACCCAATGAAGTGCCTATCTGCACCGCCGCCGGACGGCAGCGGTATGCCAAAGTCAGCGGCTCGATTGCAGTTTGGCAGGATGACCGCGACAGCCAGCGTGATATTTATGCCTTTGACCTTCAAAACCGCCTGCCTCTGGAGCTTTCCGGCATGCCCTTAGGAGATGGAATCCAGCAGCGGTATCCGAAAATCAGCGGCAGTTATATCCTGTATGAGCATTTGGTAGACGGGCTCTTTAATCTGTTTGTATATAATCTTTCAGCCGGCACAATATCACCGGTTTTCTTATCCCCTTACAGGCAGATAAACAGTGCTATTGAGGGTTCGATTGCAGTCTGGATGGAAGACCATGGTTCTGTGTTTCAGGTGTACAGCTGCGATGTCAGCCGCTCGGCTCCTGCAACAGCAGTCAGCCCCGGCAGTTTCGCTCAATGGTATCCGGCCATAAGCGGATCTGTGGTTGTTTGGGCTGAAGACAGACAGCTTGGCACAGGATTGGATATCTATGGTTATGATTTATCCGAGGGCAAGGAGTTTTCAATCTGCAGCGCATTGGGCGATCAAAATTATCCCGACATAAGCGGTCGATTGGTTGTCTGGCAGGATCTCTCCAAAGGCCCATCCGATTCGGATATCTGGGCATTTGACTTGAACAAAGGGTTCTTATTTCCAGTTGCCGCCGATGGACAAAACGACCAATACCCGGCCATTTCCGGCCGCCGTGTGGTTTGGCAGCGCGGAATTTCCGGCAATTTTGATATCTATATGGCTGAAATTCCGCAGCCCCAGTCAATAGCAATACTTTCACCCAGCCCCGGCCAGCAGATTTTGGCAGGTTTGTCAGTTCCGGTTGTCTGGCAGATGCTGGAAGGGACGCTGCCCGGCGAGGTCAAAATCGAGTTTTCAGCCGATAATGGAACTAACTGGCAGCTTATTGAATCAGCCGTGCCGGCTGATGAGCCGTACCAGTGGCAGACGCCGACTGTTGATTCGCAAGATTGCCTGATTCGCGTAAGCGACCCGACAGCCCCAGAACTTGCTGCTGTCAGCGGCTCCTTTACCATTTTCCGATGCAGTCCAGAACTGACGGCGGATATTACCGGAGATTGTTTTGTCGGGCTGGATGATATTGCCATGCTTGCTTCCCAGTGGCTTATCTGCGGCAATCCTTATAATCCCGATTGGTGCGGCAATCACTGAATATCCGGTAAAATTATGTCTCTTTTATAAGGGCTGTTATTTGTCCGGCAGAGTGAATAGTTACTATAAAACTTCTCAAATATGCGATTACGGTAGCCCCCGTCCTGTTTTACTTGTTATATTTTATGAGCTGAAGCAATAAACTCACAGTACGGGGTATAAACGATGAAACATTATAGGACATACATCACGGCGGCAGGCGTTTGTTTGATAGCAGTTGGTGCATTTATAGTGAAAATTGCATCCGAAGACGGCCAATCGGCCGTTAGGCCCGCGGCTAATGCTGCACCGCTGGCAGCCGCTCCAGCTGCCGCACAGCCTATTGTAGATACGGCATCGAAAACTTCCGCTGGAGAGTCTTTTCTTGCGGCGATAAATGTTCAGCCTGCACAGACACCTCTTCAGCCTGTCGATATGCCTGTTTTTTATGAAACAGGCTGGCAGACGTATGATGATTATACGTGGACCGGCTCGCCTGATAATGTAGTTGGCTATTCATCCTCATCGGGCTCAACGGCATACTACGCATCAGCAGAAGGCGGTATATTGGGCAGCCCTTCTTCTTCTTCTTCTTCTGCTGCTGCTGCTGCTGCTGCTGAAACAAATTCCGGCGTATCTGGAGGCAGCGAAGGTTCTTCCGGCATTTCCGGCGGTTCTGCCGGCGGAGCATCTTCCAGCTCCGGCGACAGCTCTTCTTCCGATACCAGCCAGACGTCCGGTGATTCGTCGGCTGATACATCTTCCGGCGGCACAACGCATACCTCCGGCAGCGGCGGGGCGGTTAATCCGTTCAGCAATATTGCTGTGACTGTTGTGTCGAGTATGGAACGGCTATTGCAGGACGATATTTCCGCTCCTGGTGAAAATTATGCTGAGATTTTCTGTGCTAAAAATGAAACCGAATCATTTCAGATTCTTATTACTAATCAATCCTATTCTAAGCTGCTTGATGTTGAACTGCACGTTTCAGATTGGCAGGGTCCTTCTGGAGCCCAAAAACCGAAATTAACACTTTTTCGAGAACATTATGTTAAAACGACGGTTCCCTCCTATAGCTTGTCGCCGGATACTCCTATCGGTTGGTACCCCGATGCTCTGATTCCGTTTGTGGATCCTTACACGGGCAAAGCGATTACAACGGGCCTCTATCAGGCCAATCACCAGTCTGTGGCTCCCCGTAAAAGTCAGGGCTACTGGGTTGATGTGCGGGTGGATTCGGATGTGCCTGCCGGCACTTACACGGCCAGCATTTTGGTAACTTCTTCCTCCCGCCCGGTGGCTGAAATCCCCGTAACACTGACGGTTTGGAATTTTGCATTGCCCAAACAGCGCGACTGGACGGCATGGTTTTCGATGATTACTAATCTGGGAAAAGTTTATGGATTGGTCGATAATAAAGGGGATGATTTTGAATTGCTGTTGCAGCGCTATCAAGATATGCTGTATGAACATGGTGTTTATCCGACAATGCAGATGCCGCTGTATCCGATTGTTGACACGAAGACTGGGGCGGTTAACTTTGACGGCTACAATCGATTTCTGCCTAATTTTAAAGCATTTGTCAAAAGATATGGTCCAGGCGTATATCGGATTTTGGATCATTTCCCTAATGAGTTTGATAAATATGGAAATAATCCAAAGCTGTCTAAAACATTGTCTGATTTTCATCATTTTCAGACAAAATACCCCGAATTAGGACAATTCTTTTACATTATTGACGAGCCGTATTCTGATGAAGGAGGACGTAAAGTTATTGCTGTCGGCAGGATAATCGATCGCGTGGCGCCTTCAATTAAATTGCTTGTCAATGGGGCATGGTTTATTTATTATAAAGATCCATCCGTTACCGAGGCGGCGGTGGAAGCGGCTATTGATATTCGGAGTATCTATAGTCTTAACTATCTTTCCACGCCAGAACAGCTTGCTGCAGTGGAAAACTTTATCAGCGATGGTAAAGTGGTCTGGGTTTGTCAAGGCACCAGACTGGATCGTCCCATTCTTCATCATCGTATCGGTGCATGGCGCGGGTATTGTCTGGGGGCAAGCGGCCAGTTGGAGTGGCGGTCGTCAGTATCAGATCCTGCAATGGACCCCTGGGTCAATCCAGTTACCTACACCGATGACTCCGGCAAGCAGTATAACGGCAACGGAATGTTTATCTATCAGGGAACACCGAATCGCGTCGGCCTTTCCGGTCCTGGTGGACCTATTGCCAGCATGCGGCTGAAGGTCTTTCGGGATGCAGTGGACGACTATGCCTACTTTAAGCTGGCTGAGGCATCGGCTGGCCGGCCTGCGGTGGTATCGCTCGTGGATCCGGCGGCTCCTGATTTTAAGACTTCTAAAAGCCCGGCTGTGTATGCCTCTGTCCGAAAGGCTGTGGCGGCGTTGATTCTTGAAAATCAGTAGAAGTTAATTTTCGACTTGCTGTGTCGATGCACTGGAGCAAAAACAGTGAAAAATTGCTCCTGATTATTAAGGGCAATAGCTGGCCTCTACACCGGATATTTAACCCACTCTAAGAACCTAATAACGAATGATGGAAAACGATAAACCCCTCAATATTATGATTGTCAGTGGGAATTATATTGGCAAAGGGGCTGAAGCCATGATGCTGGTGGTTCGGGATCAGATCAGCCGTCGATATCCAAACGCAAATTTCTGGCTGATCCCCAATAGTGCTGATGAGGCTGAAAAATTAAAACAAGATGGCTTCAAATTAATTTATCAAAAAAAAGGGAGACGATTTATTAAGCTTCTGCAGTTGCTGTGTGGTTTTTTGGGTATTCAGCAAAAAACCGGTTTGTCGGCTGTTGAATCTGGTCAAAGCTTGATAAATCCATTCATGGCTACCGATGCAGTTGTTGATATTTCTGGATTTGTATCCAGCGACCAAATTGGGGGTCGGGCGGCAAAAGGGAGGTGGTTGAACTATATGTGGGCGGCTTATGCGGGAAATAAGATTTTTTTTATGCCGCAGTCATGGGGACCCTTTGAAAATAAAACCGTTAGGCGATTTACCAAATGGCTGCTAAAGAAGGCTAGTTTTATTTGTGCCAGGGAAAAGATTAGCTTTCGCTATCTGATAGATTCAGGCTGTGCCAAAGCGAATTATGTTTTACACAGTTATGACATTGCATTTCTATTTGATGTTCATGGCTCTGAAAAGAGGGCTTGTGATCTATTAAGCCTGATTGGCCTGAAGGATAGTAATTTACCGTTTATAACGATCACGCCTAATATGAGAATATATGAAAGAGTTCAGGGCAAAGATGGCAACAATAAGTATATTGCTCTTATTCTCGAAATCATTCGATATTTTTTAGATCATACAGATCATAATGTTATACTTATACCCCATGAAGCTTCACTCAATAGGCCCAATGACCCGGAGTTGTGTATGTTGCTTAAAGAGTTGGCGAGGAACCCTGATCGTGTTGCAATGTTGACTGGAAAAGAATCAGCCCTTGAGGTTAAGTCTGTTATTGGCCAGTCTGATTTTTTAGTGGCAAGCCGTTATCACAGCCTGGTGGCGGCACTTTCGATGCGGACACCGGTTGCTGTGATTGGCTGGTCCCACAAGTATGACGAGTTGATGCAGGTTGTCGGCTTATCCGATTATGTTATTGATCCTGTTAGAAATCTTGAAAATAAAGATGTCATAGAAATGGTCAAAAAGGCGTATCAGAAGCGACAAGAGATTGCTTTCCAGCTTAAGGAAAAGTTGCCTTTAATAGAAAATAATGTTCACGTTGTTTTTGAAAAAATTATGGCTATTTTAGATCGTTGAGTTTTTATGCGTATTCGCACCCGTAGCATTTTAATCATGATGTTTCAGGGGTTAACGCAGGCGACTCAGTTGATCCTTGGGATGGTGCTGGTGCGCCTGATCAGCAAGGAGATGCTCGGCAGTTACCGGCAAGTTGCCCTGTCTTACGCCCTGATCGCGGGTATCTTTTCACTGCAGCTTGAAAGCAGTCTATACTATTTTATGCCCAAGCTGGGGCCCCAGCGCCGGCGAGAGCTATTGACCCAGACCCTGCTGACAACAGGACTGCTTTCACTGGTGATCAGTCTGGCGATGTTTCTGACGGCGGGTCTGTTTGCCGCCCAGTTTAAAAATCCCCAGCTTGCGACCTGGATCAGGATATTTGCCTTATTTCCGCTCTTTGAGCGGATTATCCAGCTTCAGCCGGCCTTTTTGATCAGTCTGGACAAGGCCCTGTATTCCGGTCTTTACAGTATGCTTAGTTCGCTGCTGATGATCGGAGCGGTGATGAGCGTCTTTGCCGCAGGATACGGGGTTACAGAGGCCGTTTGGGCCAAGGTGTTTATCGGAGCGTTGTCTGCCGCAGCGGGTATTGTACTGATGGCGGCTTTTTCACGAGAAAGCCAGTGGCGATTCAGTAAGGAATTGTGGCTGGAACAGGTCAATTACTGCTGGCCCCTGATGGCGACAACGATTGTTGGGATTATTAATCTCAAAATGGACGGCGTTTTGATATCCTCCTATTTCTCCAAAGAAGTTTATGCGGTGTATTCGACGGGGGCGATGGAACTGCCGCTGCTCGCCCTGTTTACCTCCAGCTTAGCCTCAGCGATTATGCCCAATATGGTGGCGGAGGCCGGTAAGGGGAATTTATCGGGTGCGCTTAATCTTTGGCATGAGTCCACCCGCAAAAGCAGTCTGCTGATCTTTCCGACCTTTGTGTTCTTTCTGGTGTGCGGGTATGACTTTATTGTCTTGCTCTATACCCCCGACTATTCCAATGCGGCATGGCCGTTTTTGATCTATCTAGCGCGTCTGCCAGTTCGGGTGGCTATTTACGCGTCGATCTTCCGCGCCATCGGTCACACCAAACCCCTTGCGGTGGCGGCCTTGCTGTCCTTTGTTTCCAACATGATTGTCAGCGTTATACTTCTGTTTGCAGGTCGGCACGGGTTTTTGTCCTACATTGGTCCTGCTATCGGAACATTCTTTGGCACGGCGGTGTCGGTCACTTTTTTGCTGCTGCTTCTGTGCCGCAAAATGAACATTCGGTTTGCTCAGGTGATGCGATGGAAGGAGTTGGGGCGTATCTTTGGGCTGGCACTGCTGTGCGGCGGGCTTTTGTGGCTGATCCCGATCCCGTTTGAGTCTCTGCTGCTAAAGCTGATCGGCCGGTTTATCCTGTTTATGCTATTCTACATCTGTGCCTTAATATTCACAAAAAGCCTAAAACCGGATGAATGGGAACTGCTGCTGCTCCCGCTGGCGCTGGTCCGAAAAATTATCAGAAAAGAATCTTAGACATGACCCCTTCCGAATCTCCTAAAAAAAAGGTCCTGATGATCTGCTATCAGTTTCCGCCCGATATGGGCGTTGGCTCTTTGCGTTCCAGAAAATATGCTCAATACTTGGAGGATTTTGGTTGGGAATGCTCTGTCCTGACCCGGTGTTTTGGCCGCGACAGAAAGGTCCATTTTCCCGGCACGGTGACGATTACCTCTGTCTATGCTCCGGATCTTTCTCAATGGCTGGGTCAACTGGTTAGGATTGTGCAATCGCTGAGGCGATGGCTTAGAAAGAAATGTTCAACCGTTGGCTCCACTAACAACCCCTCTGCTGCAGCGGCCTTATCCTCGGATGGTATGGGGATGGCGACCCAGATTCAGCGGATGTTTTTGCTGCCGGATACACAGTTTTTGTGGATTTTGGCGGCAATTCCTTTTGCATTGTGGAAACAGCGCGATTGTCGAGTCATTTACACCTCGGCATGGCCAGTTAGCTGCCATGTTCTGGGGCTGTTGGTGCATAAACTAACCGGCAAGCCCTGGGTAGCCGATTACCGAGATGAATGGACACTGAACACACAGTGGCTTCCGCCAACGCGGTTTCATCGCTGGCTGGGAGAAAAGCTCGACGCGGCCTGCGTGCGAAATGCCAGGTTTGTGGTCAATACCACGGAAATCCGCACCCAGAACTTTATCCACAAATTCGGCGGTAATCCTAATAAATACGTAACGATCCACAATGGCTATGACCAGCAGGATATTGCGCCTTATCTTGCATTAACGCCGCCGGCAGAGGTATTGACCCTGACCAGCATTGGCAGTTTATACGGCGGTCGGGACCCGCGGCCCCTGTTAAACACCTTGGCTGATTGCGTTCACAGCGGCCTGATCGATAAGCAGCAATTGCTTGTCCGTCTCATCGGCGTCCAGAGCGAGTCGCTGCAATCGCAAATCGATCAATTAGGCATAAGTGAGTGCGTCCATGTGATCCCGCGAATCCCCCAGCTGCAGGCTTTTGAGCATCTGGCACAAAGCCACATTGCATTGCTGATCGGCTCGGAGATGGAACGCTATGCGATGACGACCAAGCTGTATGAATATGTCGGGATGGGCAAGAAAATCTTTGCGTTAGTGCCGCCCGGTCCGGTGCAGGAGTTTGTCGTCCGCTGCGGCGGGATTTGTGCGATGTACAACGATACGACTCAGATCAAACAGGCTTTAATGGTAATCTTCGACCAGTTCCGTCAGGGCTTGCTAAGTCAAAACAGTCCACCCAACCAGACCTATGAACGGCGAAATCTTGCGGGTCAGTTCGCAGCGCTGCTGGATGCGTGTTTAACTGCTGCTGAATAATATGACAAGGGTTTTCTGGTATTTGCTGTATTATGGTTTTGCGCGGCATTTGCCGGTGTCGTATAAGCCCTATGCCTGCGGAGCAAAGCGGATTCGGTATTGGATCTGCCGACATTTGTTTGCTCGGCAAGAATGTCAATATCGAACACGGGGCAGATTTTGGTTCAGGGCGGCATATTGAAATCGGTGACAATTCTGGCTTAGGTGTTAGATGCTGGATAGGTGCGGCTGTTATTGGAAATGATGTAATGATTGGCCCCGATGTTGTGGTTTTATCTGCCAGTCACAAATTTGATAGAACTGATATACCGATGTGTCAGCAGGGCGGAGAGCCGCTAAGACCTGTTTATATCGGCGATGATGTATGGATTGGTACCCGGGCAATTATACTGCCGGGGCGCAAAATTGGTAAGGGTGCAATTATTGGAGCTGGGGCGGTGGTGACCAAAGACGTTCCGGAGTATGCCATTGTCGGCGGCAACCCGGCACGTGTTATCAGATATCGAAATCAGCAGCAAATGGATGAAAATTATGCTTGAGCAGGACTATTATCTGGAAGGTTACGGTCAGCCGGGATTGACGGAAACGGTCAGCGAGGATTATTTGCGGTTGGTGCGGTGTTTTTGGGTGTTTGGAACCGCTGCGGTTATCGCTGCGGCAGTATTCGTCTTTACCGGTAATCTTGCTCTGGCAGGCGGTATTTGCGGTTTTGTGGGTGTGGTGCTGTCGGTGTTTCATATACCGTTTGGACTGTTTATCTTGTTTTCCCTGTTGTCGATTGAAAATGCAGTCCAACTGCATCCCTACTTTACGGTCAGCAAGGCGATGGGGGTTGTGGTATTATTTAGTTTTCTGCTGCATATGTTTCGTGCCAAGCTCATTTTTGATCGCAACCTGAATTTGATGGGAGCGTTTGTGCTCTGGGGTGTATGTACTTCAATCTGGTCCAAGTCGCCCTATTGGGCATTATTGAATTGTTTATCCGTTGCATTGAGCATTGGGCTTATTGTGATTATGCTCAACACGGTACAAGACAAGAAAAGCCTGTTTCTTGTGCTGAGTGGCTTTGCTGCCGGGGCATTTGTGGCTTCATTTATGGTTGTAACTGGACGGGTGGCCGAACGAAGTTTTAGTTCGCCAGATATTGAACGGGCAACCTTAAGCGAGGGTGCCAATACCTTGGTGTTGGCATTGGCGCTGGGGCTTGGCTTTCTGGTGGTGTTCTATATGTTTTTTATGCCGGGTAAACTTAAAAAGATTGCGGCTATCGGTTTGCTTCCATTGATTTTTCTGGCAATGGTTAAGACCCAAAGCCGTATGCCGACATTTGCAGCGATATCGATACCGGTCTTTGCGCTGATTTTGGGGTCCAAGAGTCAATATCGCTTTCGGTATTTTTGTATCGCTGTGATTTTAGGTTTAATTGCATATGTTTCTATCAAATTGGTTATTCAAAGCGACTTAATGACCGAGGCGGCCAGAAAACGATTGACCGAACAGGGATTTGGAGAAAGCGGACGATTGCAATTTTGGAAATGGGGTCTTGAGGCCTTTGTCTATCGTCCGCTGCATGGATATGGATTTAACAACTTTCACTTGATCCCGAACAACGTAGGACAAAAAGCTGCTCACAATACCTTCATTGCGGTCATGGTGGATACAGGGTTGATTGGCTTGTCGCTGGCGATTGCGATTGTTATAACACTTTACAAACAAGTCATGCGGCTATCCGATGTAGGGCTAAAATGGCTGGGGCTGGCGATGCTGATGTATCCGATGATGACAGGAATCACAGTGACCAACTATATCAAAAAAGACTTTTGGTATGCGTTGGGCATTGTGGTTGTTGTGATCCATATTGGAAAACTGCAGGAGGAACGTGCCAGAGAACAGCTTGAATATCCTTTGTATGATACGGAGCTATTTCAGAAGGCCAATGGATGAGAATCCTTGTTGTTTCGAATTTATATCCCTACCAGAGCAATAAAGTGTATGGTATTTTTACGGCGCGTCAGTTTGCCATGGCTGCACGGTTAGGGGCGGATGTGACGGTGCTGTTTACGCAAGTTTGGATACCGTCGATCCTGCAGCGGTTTGGACCATTTAAAAATTACGATTGCAGCCATACCCCTATCGACTATCCGGGGATTCGGGTGATTCGTGTGCCATGCGTGCGGTGGACGCGGGGGATTGGCGGATTGCGCTGGGATGGGCTGATGTTCTATGCATCTGGCCGTAAGGTTGCCGAGCAACTGCATCGTGAAAAGCCGTTCGATATTATTTACGGCAAAGGTGTGTTGCCCTGCGGAGATGGGGCGGTGCGGCTCAAAAAGCTGCTGGGTATTCCGGCGGCAGCCGAGGGTATTGGCGGTGATGTCAATATCGCCCCGGACTACAGCCCGGCGATGTATCGGCATTTCTTGTGGGTCACACGGCAGTTGGATGGTGCGGTGGCAGACGGTAAGGGTGTAGCCGACCGATTGTCCCGAGTGATGCAGAAAGAGGTTCCTACTATTCATGGGCTGGTGGATATGGAGATATTTAAACCCATCAGCGACAAACGCAATAAATTAGAGCTCCGACGCCAATTAAATATTCCCGAGCAATCGCCTGCGATTCTATTTGTCGGCAATCTTAAGCGTGAAAAAGGGCTATATGAACTGCTGGAAGCAATGGTTCGGATTCGCGGGCGGATTGTCGGGGCGACGCTGACGATCTGCGGGCGGGGCAGCGAACAAGAGGGGCTCAAGGCCAAGATTGCCGAGTTAGGACTGGGCGATAGTGTGCGTCTGGCTGGGGCGGTGGATCCGGCAGATATGCATCGGTGGATGCAGGCAGCGGATATCTTTGTGCTGCCGTCGTACACAGAAGGGATGCCCAATGTGGTAATGGAGGCGATGGCGTGTGGTCTGCCGACAATCAGCACAACCGTCGGCGGGCTGCCGGATGGCGTCGGCGATAGTGAGGGGGCAATTCTCGTGCCGCCGCAACAGGTTGAGCCGCTAACTGAGGCGATATTACGGGTCTGTGGGGATAAGCTATTGCAGGACAAGATGTCTGCTGCTGCACGGCAAACGGCCGAGCAAAAGTTTGGGCTTGAAAACAATGTACGCAAAACGCTGAACCATCTGCAATCGATTATTGTTAAAAGGAGAACTATAGCATTATGATTAAAATTATCTGTGTTTGCGGGGCGCGGCCGAATTTTATGAAAATTGCCCCGATTATGCGTGCCTTCAATCAAAGCGGCAAGTTTCAGACATTACTGGTGCACACCGGCCAGCACTACGATGCCAAGATGAGCCAGTTATTTTTTGATGAATTGGCTATCCCTAAGCCGGATGTCAATTTGGAAGTCGGCAGCGGTTCGCACGCGGTGCAGACGGCCGAGATTATGAAGCGGTTTGAACCGGTGGTTTTGGATTTTAAGCCCGACTATGTGCTTGTGGTCGGCGATGTCAACAGCACCATTGCCTGCGGGCTGGTGGCGGTGAAACTTGGCGTTAAGCTGATTCACGTCGAGGCGGGGCTTCGCAGCTTTGACCGTTCGATGCCGGAGGAAATCAATCGTATTTTGACCGACAGTATCAGCGACCTTTTGTTTGTAACCGAGCAATCCGGCGTTGACAATCTCAAGCGTGAAGGTGTAAATTCGGATAAAGTATATCTCGTCGGCAATGTGATGATCGATACGCTTTTGGCAAATCGCAACAAGGCCGAACAATCGCCGATTTTGGAGCAATTGGGGTTGGAAAAGAGGAAATATGCGGTGATTACTCTGCACCGCCCGAGTAATGTCGATTGTCTGGAAGGACTGGAAAAGATCATCGCGGCTTTTGAGGTGATTCAGAAAGATTTAAAGCTGGTCTTTCCTATACACCCCCGCACGAAAAAGAATATCGAAGGTTCGGCCTTAAAAGGACGTGTGGAAGCGATGCAGAATTTGATTCTGCTGGAGCCGGCGGGGTATCTGGATTTTCTCAAACTGACTGCCAATGCGGCACTAGTATCGACGGATTCCGGCGGCATCCAGGAAGAAACGACAATTTTGGGCATACCCTGTCTGACACTGCGGGAAAACACCGAACGGCCTATTACGATCACCGAAGGTACCAATCAATTGGTCAAACTGACGACACAGGATATCCTGCATGCCTATACTAAACTGAAAGAGAAGAACTTTAACGTTTCCGGAAGAATCCCCAAATTCTGGGATGGCAAAGCGGCCGATAGGATTGCGGAAATAATAATCTGCAAAAATGATTTTTTTGAAAGAATAAGATAATGAATAAAAAGAAAGTTTTAATTATATACCCTCAGCTTTTTCGTTATCGAATTCCTATTTTTAATATTCTTGCAGAAAAGTATGATTTAACAGTCCTCCATAGTGGTAAAGAGATTAAAGAAGATACTGATAAAATCAAACAAATAGTCGTACCTATTAAAAAAATAGGGCCATTTATGGTATTCCCTTTTAATCTTCACAAGATTTGCAAGCAGTATGATGTTGTGATATCTGAGGGGACTACGCGCTATTTAGACCGAAATCTGTTGATTCTGAATAAATTTCGCCGATATAAGTGGATTAACTGGGGAATAGGAGTATCTGCCTCTTATGATAAAAAATTTGAC
>Ga0116190_1001036_pt1 | contig 25529 bp, 14 predicted proteins | sample AD_JPNTR4_MetaG_FD_89808 | JGI IMG/M metagenome (GOLD analysis project Ga0116190, IMG submission 89808) | Active sludge microbial communities of municipal wastewater-treating anaerobic digesters from Japan - AD_JPNTR4_MetaG | ecosystem: Engineered > Bioreactor > Anaerobic > Digestate | place...
TGATCTAAACAATATGTGAATTCTCTGTTCTCAATAAAAAAAATTAAACTATGATTATGATACTACTGAAATATAGTAAAATTTAAAATAAGATTAGATTTATGATATGCTGTTTTTGAATGAAAGGTCGAAAAAGATGCTAATTGAGTAGAATATTTAGTTTGGCAAAATATTGCAGGGCAACAGCCATGATTATGATTAATTCCTTTTGGGTTCTGAAATATATGATGATGAAATTCTTTGAATGAATATATCGCTAAAGTTTGATTATTAGGGATACCTATATGAAAAAAGTGTTCTTATTACAAACTATCAATAGAAAATATAGATAACTTTGATCTTAATATTACAGGGATATCAGTATTAACTGAATGATGAAACCCTTATATAACTCCTGCAAACAATGTATTTTAATTTATAATTTTTAAAAAATGGCTACAGCTACTTCTACGCAAACCTATAAAAACCATACCCTAACTTTAACCATAACAAAGGTATGAACAACGTCTAAATGAACAGTAAGCTGTTCTTGACCTTTAGTTGGTTGAACAAGACAAACGGCATCATGACTAACAGATGCACAAATATGACCAGCGATGCAAGCTCTAATCGCTCAATTTAAGTCTGAGATAGACCAAGCAGAGGCTAATCAAAATACTTGAGGAACTACTGGTTGAACTACTTGAGGAACTACAGCTACTTCTACGCAAACCTATAAAAATCATACCCTAACTTTAACTATAACAAAGGTATGAAGCACATCTCAATGAACAGTGAGTTGTTCTTGAGCGTTAATTAATTGAACAAGACAGACGGCATCTTGACTAACGGATGCACAAATATGATCAGCGATGCAAGCTCTAATCGCTCAATTTAAGTCTGAGATAGACCAAGCAGAAGCTAATCAAAATACTTGAGGAACTACTTGAGGAACTACTGGTTGAACTGCAACATGAAGCCAACCATTCCCTACAATAGTTTTTTGAGAATTAGCATCACCACCTGCTGCTTGACCAGATTATCAAATAACAAGAAATAACCATATAGCACAACAATTCTACAATCAGATGATAACACAAGTTTATACCACTTGAACACAAGCAGCAAACGACTATTATCAAAGGCTTATGTCTATTGTTAATTCTAATTGATGAAACATACAAATAAATTCTTGAACATGAGAGATAACTTCTGACAATAAAGAGGCATATCAAAATACTTCTTCCTGGATAAGAAACAAAATATGGCAATTGGCTTGAGTCGGAAGTTGGGATCAGTTTGCATTAAAGACTCAATGATGAACTGGTACAGGTACAGGAACAGGTACAGGTACAGGGGCTTGAGAATTGGGTTCTTGAAGCGCGGCAGCTGACCAAACTTTTAGTGACATACAAAATACAGCGGATCAGATGAATACATGGTTGGACACAAGCTTTAACCAAAGTTTAAGTGAATGGCAACAAAGATTTGCTAATACTCCAGATTTCCAATGACAAATAATAGATAGATTAACTTCTATGAATACAGCATTCCAAACGGCTGCATGAAATCTAAAGGCTGCTTGAGATTTAGAAAAGAAAGCACAAGCGATATATTCAAACGAAAACATAGCTAAGATGAATCAACAACTACAACAAAAATGATTTGATGTGTCTAAGGCTTGACCTGCGGTATTCTTTAAGGCTATGAAAGATAGGGCACAAATGTCAGCTGAAATATATAAGCTACAGGCTGACCAAGAAAAAACATTAGCAACGCTTGAAACACAAAGGGCACAACTAGTTGATGGGATTAAGGCTGCATGAATGGAAGCTGATCAATGGACATATCAACAGCTAAATGAGATAACAAAGCAAATAGAAAATTTGAGAAACAATTATGATACACAAAAAATGAATGTTCTTTGACAATACACATTAAAGCCTATGTTAGATGTAATGTCATGACAGTTTGAAGCAGATTTCCAGAATATAGTTGCTAAATACCAGGACACTTTTTTAAATGCTAATCCTAGCCAAAAAATAGTTGCTGCTGCAAAAATATTTAGCAATGATTGGGTATATGTTTCGGCTGCTGTTGCATTAAGTGCAAACAATTTAGCTAAACCTTTTTGAGAATATTTGGCTTTATGTGCAGAATCTATTAGAACTAATAAGGTCGCTGCAGAGACACAGATAGCTTGAGCATGAGCGAGTAATATAAATGTGGCAGGGTGAGCTGGATGAGCTGGATGATCGGCGTATGCTTAATATTTAATATTTTAAATAAACACAAATATGGCTGAAGAAAAAAAGAATCTTTTTAGTAGAATTTTTGGCAAAAAAGACGACGAAGACGAGAAGGTTGTTTGAAACAATTTCGATTTTGCCCCTAAAGTAGAAAGCACTAAGCCTAAAGAAATAGATTTATCAACGCTAAAATTAGCACAAGACAAGAGTAAATATGAGTTTATTCCTTTTGAAGAGCGAGAAAAAAATCAAGAAGAGCTACCTGAATGAGAAAAATATAGGTCTATTTTTGTAAAAAAAAGATGATCGGAAATAAAAAAATTCTTTCAATGATTCAAAAGAGATTTAGATATAGAGGATGATATTTATCAAAAGAACGATGATTGAAGTTATATTGTATGAGATGATTGAGAAAGGGTTAAAAAAAAATGAGCATGGATGCAGCTGCCTCGAGCTTGAATAAAGGCTACTGGTAGGGTTTTGGCAACACCGTTTTATGTTTGATACAAGTGATATCAAATGTGTAGAGAATATGTCTCACCAGAAGATGAATTAAAAAAGAAAATATATAGAGAAGAAAAAAAGGTCGAAGAAAAAAAGAGAACAGATGTTTGATACATAATGTCTGAAAAAATAGCATTGAATTTTGATGAGCATTGAGGATGAAGTGTAAAGGAAGAAATAGATAAGATTGTGGAAGAGAATAAAGATGAGCTAGAGGCTTACAGTAAGGTTACTTATGAGTTGGGGTCGATAACAAAAAAAATAGATGAAATAAATAAGATCAGGGAAAACGAGGATTTGGACAAAAAGACAAAAAAATATTTAGACGAAAAAGAAGAATATTTGGTTAAGGAGTATACAAAGCTCTATCTAGAATATTCTTTAAATACAAAGTTGGAATGAGAAACCCTAGACGACATATTTGATTCTGTTAGGGGCGTTTTAGGGGTTAATTATTCTAATGATCAGATATGGAACTGAAATATAAAATGAATAAATAAAAGAATAAAAGCTATCGAATCGATTATAAAAGAGATACAAGATTTGGAGATAAAATATAATATGAGATCAGACTATAATGTGGTTTGACTCACGGTTGATGCTGTGGCTGACACATTAGAGCATTATTGAGTTATTATGTCTGATGCTGCTAAAAGTGCTATGTTTTCTCAGTCACATTGAGATTTAGATGATAGGCTTAAAAAAGCAAGGGAGCTGTGATGACAAGAGGCGGTATATAAGGAAAAGATAAAAATAAATATTTTTAATGAGTTCACTATGTGAGCAGCGGACAAAATTCTTATAACAGATGGGGACATGAGTGATTGAAAGAAGCTGTTGAGCAATTTGTTGAATTCTGATGAATTTCTATGATTAAAAAGGGAAATATTGGATTGAGACGCTATTAATTGATATTTTGATGAAAAATGAAATTTTGATTATCCTTGATATGTAAAATATCTTAAATCAACTGATGTACTATCAAAATATTGATGACTATTAGATGCTCTGAATGCAGAATCAAAAGCTAGCAAAAAATGGAAAAGAGCTGATGAGTCTGGAACTTTGATAGAAAAATGAGCACATAGTTTTTTTGCTGGGGTGTATGATAATTTAATTAAGGAGCAAGAACAGCAATATCGAAAATACTTAGATATGCTGGATGAAGAAAAGGTTGATAAAAGGATGGTTAAACAAATAGAGAACCAGTATCAAGCTAGAATGTGATCTGTTATAGACCCAACCCTAACGTCGTTGAAAAAAAAAGACTTGGCATATTCTATGAATTCTTATTATGCGATATTAGATAATTTAAATAGTTTAATGAATGTTATACAAAACAACCCACTAGAAACCGCATGAGTGATTTTATCTGTTGCGTTACCGTTATTGTGAACGGCTTGAAAAATCACATCAGCAATAAACATCTGTTCTAAGTGAATAAGTTCGCCATGATTAAGAACTCTATATAAGGTATGAGCAACTGTTGCAGGAGAAGTGACTGAGGGGCTTGCTATGTCCACACTTATAGACTCTATGTGATGAGTTGAGGCGGATATAAGATATAATCTTATAGATTTTGGTATATGATGAATAAGATCTGTTTGAATAATAAGGAACTGAATCACTGCGACTAAAATAAAAAATGATATTTCCAATATCACGAAAGGATTGAATTTAACTAACTCTGCAGATTTAACTAAAATTAATAATGACTTTTATTCAAAGGGTTATGGATTTTTAGTGCAGCAAGATTGAAAATTGTGAATACAGTCTTTTATCAAAGGTTGAAAAATAGATTATAATGAGTTGGCTAGGTCAGTAGAGATGTGAAGATTGAAATTAATGTGAAGATTGAAATTAAAATGAATACCAGAAGCAAAAATACAAGAGCTATTATTAAAAGACAGCTTGGATATATTGTGAGAAAAAAATATTGATATATTATATAAAAGAGCTGCTGGCGCTTACTGAGATTTAACAGAAACAATATTAAAGCAAAATAACTGAGATAAAAAAGCTGTTGTTGCTAGATATTTAAATGACCAACAGGCAACTTTAGAGAAGGCGGCAAAAAATAAATTAGCAGCTTGAATTTTAGAGCTTTCAGAAAAAGAGTGATTGAATTGAAAGCTAAATGAAGTGTATAATAAAACTTTAGAAAACTTAACAAACGCAGAAAAAAGCGCTACACCAGAAGGTATTATTAAAATACAAGAAGCAAAAGACGCGCTACATACATGGAGAGCGGAGATGAGGATGTTACCATTACAAATGGCTGAACAATGATTTTGAAATATAGTTAAGATGGCTGAGATAAAAACAATAAATCTTAATAAGAACTTCTTGAGTAAGGTATGACAAAATATTAAGGAATGACCTATAGAGCTGGCTTCTTTACCAAAAGAGATTTTGGACAACATTTGAGATCCAAAAAAACTTTCAGAGATTATTTTGTGAGATGAAAAAAAATATGAAAAATTTTGAATAAGAACATATGATATAAACGATTATTCAAAAGAGGTTGTGTGAGTGTCTATAGCACCTCTTAGTGATTGACAAAAAGCTAATTTGTCGCAAATATTAGATACGATTGCTGACTTAAATGCAGGTAATTTAAAAATTATAGAGTTGCCAAATTCGTTAAAAAACAATATCAAATGAATACAATGATTTACAACATTCGTAGAGGAATGATGAAAAACGGATATGGTTATATGAATGGTTGGCGGGCTTGTCTGAACAATAAATAAATGAAAAGGTGTTGCAAAAAATTCAGATATCATAAAAGTCTTAGCACATGAGCTTTGACATAATATTATGATGTCTTTAAAACCTGTGATAAAAAACAAGCTTATGAAATATATTGATGGTTTTGTTTGAAATAAATTTTCTGTAGACAGTATAAAGGTTTTGTTTGATAATCCTAATAAAAAAAGATTAGAATATTTATTAAGTTTAGCTGATAATAAGAAAATTTTTTTAGAAGAGTTGTCAGCAGATATAATGTCAGATGCTATAGTTACCTGAATTTTTTGAGACAAAAATTGAGTTGCAAATATCTGAGAAGCTATATTATCAAAAATACAAAAATGATCTAATGTGTCTAGTATATCATGAGCTAACCCATTCAAGGTTCTTTGAAAAAGGTTTGTTAATATGGTGGAAACTATGTTTATGGCTATGCAAATTGATAAAAATGCGGATGATTTGAAATGAACGCTATATTATTTGGCAGCGAGCATATTAGACTGAAATAAAAATTTAATAGATATCTGAGGACAGGCATCTAAAATGTGAGAGAAGTCTTATAGCTTAACAGAGCAATTGAAAAAATTTAGAGAGCTTTGAAGAAAGTTATCTTGAACCGATATATCTTATTGAAAACTAAAGGAAACCGAAAATATCCCAAAGAACGTAGAAAATTATAAGGCTTGGGCAGATGAAAAGTGACGAGGTGAAGAGTGAATTGATTATATAAAAGTTTGAGACAGATTAGAGCCTATATGAAAAAGGGTTGATGTAGATAGAAAACAAGAGCAATTATTTTATATGTATAAAGAAGAGTGAGACAAATTTGCTACTATGTCACAAGACATAAATACTTTTGAAATATCAAAATTGTATTCAGACAACCTGGTTCTTACAAAAGTTTATGACGATACTGTAGGTGCGGAAGAATTATGAGCGCTATTGTCGCTAAACTATACGGACGCTAATGTCTTGAATAGAATGGCTGATGAGTTAAAGGAGTGAACAAAAGAATGGAAAAAATTTAATGAGGCTATACAATTTTCTCAGACAAAGCATTGATTGGCGGTAGCAAATCTAAATAAGTTTTATGATTGAGATGTTATAGATTTTACAAAAAAAGTAGATTGATTCACTTTTTGAGAAACATTACTAAATGTTTCAAGTCGTATAACTAATCGTTGATATGTTGAGTTTGCATGACAAGACTTTATTAAGTACCTAAATTATGCTGATAAAGAAACATATAATAAGATATTTATAGAATATATAAATTGAATAGCTGAGAATTATGATCCAAAAGTTCTAAGGGAAATAGAATGAGTTTTTGATGCGGTTTGAATATGAAAAGCTCCTGAAGTAGATACTTCTTATAGAATATGACATCAAATAGATACCAAGAAATCAAGTCCAATAACATCAATAGATTTAAAAAAAATAGATACATTTGTAGATGAATTCAAAAGGCAATATTGATATCCCTCATTGAAGAGTAAAGAATTGAATAAATTTAAGGAGATAATGAAAAATCCAGAAGCTGATGTAAAAATATATAGGGCTTCTCCAAAGAATGAATTAAATCAATGAGATTGGGTAACTATAGATAAAACTTATGCCAATGATATAAAAAGACAGAATTGATGAAAAGTTTATGAATATACTGTTAAAGCTAAAGAATTATTGTATCCCAATACTGTAGAATGATTTAATGAATTGCCATCTCTTAATAAACGATGAGCATTTCAATATAACGGTAAATGACTAAAGCCTAATGAGTGACTAAGCAATCTATGAAAAACTTTTTGAGAAAAATATGTTGTATTTTCTAATATGGTAGAAAAAAGAATATATGATGCAGCATTGGTGGCTAACCCAAAAGAGGTCGCTAAAGAAATATCGCAAGATATAGTTTCTAGATTATTCGTTTGAGCACAGGGATATATGTGAAATATATATTATAATGCTAGGAATATAGACATCCCAAAATTTATAGATGAAATGGCTTATGGTATTACAAAAAGAAGTAAAAATGTATCAAGCGTTTCTAAGTATAGTAGTATATATGAATCGGTTTTAAAGTGATTTGATAATAAAAATATCAATAAATGATTTGCTAAATGACTTTGAAGTCTTAATTGATGAAAAATTCTTAATTGAAATAACAAAAGCTTTCAACGAAATTCTTATAAGAAAAACTTTTTTAATTATCTTTCTGCTAGGTCTGAAGAATATATAATCGGTTCTTTGAAAAACCTTGATAGGCCTATAAAGATGAATATAGAGCAATTTTCATCATTTATAAACAAAATATCTTGATGACCTACTAGATATGAGGTAGCAATTAACAATAGATTAAATAGGTTGTGAGTTTTGTCTGACATAGATATTTCTTGAGTTTGAGTTAACAAAACTAAAGAGTGAATTATATGAGCATATAAAAAAGTTATTAGTAGTGCTGGGTCTAAAAAGGATATTATATTAAAAATATGAGAAGACTGATATAATAAATTACTATTAGATTTAGATGATTTACAGAAAAACTGACTAAATAGCGAAGATTTAGAACATTTTTTACTACAATCAGAACGTAGTTTGTTAGCTAATTCTCCAGATGCCTCACCTGATATGTATTTTAGAAACATAATGTCTAACGACAAAATAGTTGATTCACGAAAAGATATAAAAGAAAATTCTGTTTTATGATTGACTCCGGTTATGAAAACAGAAGACTATGAAAAAATAATGGATAAAATGTGAGAAGTTTCTGTTCAAGAAGCAATAAGCGATACAAATAGATTAATACAAGAATATGGTCTTATAGCTCAGGAGATAAGATCTGTTTGATTTGACTGAGTAGCAAAGAATCTTTTTGATAATGATCTATTAAGGCCATTCTTTAATATAGAATGAAATATCTCATCATTAAAGGCTGATGTTCTAAGGTGACGACAAAATAAATATAAACTAAAGTTTGAAAATAATCAAGCAAAACATAAGTGAAATTGGTTAACAAAAATTATATGAATGTTTGTAAATCCTGCAACCGTAGCTGAGTCAGATGTGAAATTATGAAAAATATTATCTAAGTCTTTAGATAATATGGGTAAATGATTTTATGTCTGAGATTGAGCAATATGATGATTATTAAAATCAAAAAAGCTTGAATGAAATTTTATAACAAAAAAAGCTTTTCTAAAAATATTCCAAGAAGAAGTTGAGACACACATATGGAAGTGATGACTTACTTATGAAAATCTAGTAGATGACATATCAAATGCTTATGAAAAAAAATATCTAAAATCTCGTAAAGAAATGAAAGTAAAAGCAGTAAATTATTCTTCATCTTCGCTAGATTGATATAAAGATTTAGTTGATTCTTATGTAGAGCTATTATCAAAAAGGCATAAAGATTTTTGATTTTTTAATGAATGAGAATTAAAAAAAATATTTAATGATATATGAGATACTTCTACGTCAAGACTATTTGCTGGTGCTAGAAGCAAAAGCGAGTCTGCTAGTAAGGCTATGTGACTACAATGAAATTGGGTATGAATGTCTGTATCGGATATAAAAGCACTAAAAGATGAGGCAGCGATATATCACCCAAAAATGTTTAATGACTTTTTGTATAAATCTTTTGCCACTTCCGATGTATCATATAATGCTATAGATAAATTAATGAAGGCAGGAAGGGTTATAGAAAAAACATCGGCGAACTTTATGTATGCTACATTTTATAGTGTGTTTTGAGCATGATACCCAGCAATGACACAGCAGCTTTTTTCTAATGCGTTTCATAAGTTTTGAAAACAGGCAGCTGCTTTTTGATCGGAGTCAATAGATGCAAAAACTTTAAAATCGTTATTTAATGTTGCTGATGAACTTATACCAACAGAATTAATGGGGGTTGATGTTTTTGCAGATAGACCAGAATTATGAAGAGTGACACTTAAAACATGAAAGATCAGAAAGTTCCAAAGACAAGTAAATAACTTGCTACAATATCAATCAACATTAGCTTGGGCAGATAAAAGTATGGAGGCGCCTGTAAAAAAATATGCACTAGCATCTGCTATGGCTGAAAAATGATACCAAGCGGATTCTGCAAAAGAACTAATGAATAAAGTTATGGGTGTTATGGAAGAATTTGACGCAAAGGGGTACTCAGAATACATAGATATAAATAATTTAGTCCGCTTTTGAGATGATGCTACTATTTGAGCAATAGCAAGAAAATTAAACAAAGCTGTTGAATGATGAAAGCTTACCTTAGAGGAATCTATGACGATACTGTCTGACATTAAAAAAATGAACACAGAATTAAGGCCCTTCAAGGAGATAACAGAAAATGCAAGAATAAAAACAATAACATTTTTTCAAATGTCTAGGACGCCAGAACTTGTACAAAATTTCATAAGTTGATATGCATGAACAGCTAATATGAGGTTTTTAAATCGGGCATCTAGGAAAGCGTGAGATTATTGATACAAAATAGCAGACGCAATAGTCTCAAAAGATCCAGAAAAAATCATGAAAATTTTAACACAAATAACTGCAGAGTGATTGTATGCTTCTAAGGTATATTGCTTTATGAATAAAGCAGCTGAGTGAGGGACTGATTATGAGGCATATATGTGATCTATGTTTCTACCTTATGTTGTAATGAATATGTCGTTACTGAATATGCCAGAGAATATGGTAAGACTTGTTTCTTGATGAGAGGCTTGGCAAGAACCATTGTCTGAAAAGGTATTCAGAATGTTTTATGATACTTCAGATAGACTGCAATGACGTATCTGAACGGCACCGCTATATTGGGCAACACAAACATTGAAGCTATTAGAGTGATGAAATAGGTTATCTGAAAGGGAATCAGCTAGCGACTACTATTCTACAGCTATTTGATCTGTACCGGTGTTTTGATTTATTGCAGAAATTTTCTCTGATACTGTGTCTTGAAGAATATGAAGATATAAAACAGATATGACATCTTGAATATATAGGGATTATTATAATTCTGTCGATAATAATTATTTTTTGAACTTTATATCTAACGCAAAAATAACCAACGACATAAAATGAGCAGATAGATTAAAACAAGCTATGTACAATCTAACAAAAGAGGATAGTTCAATCTATGATTTTTGACTAAAGCTATTTAGATACTCTTCTAATAACAGGATGGCTGTTATGGCTGTTGATAAATATATGAAAGAAAACTGACTATATCAATTGAATTGATGAGTATATGCTCCACAGGTTTTAGATAATTTAGAAAGATTATTAGACAATGCTGCTGTAGAAAAAACATTATTGTGAATGTGAGAGGACTACGAATTGGTCCAGGACATGATAAATCAAGACACAGAGCTTGCTTGGAACGAGGAGTGAATAACATCTTGAGAGGCTAAATCTCTTGCTGATCATAAATATAAGGTATTTTCGGTAATAACTTCTTATGCCCTAATGAATTCGTCTTCTTATGACAAGGCTTTGGTTGAGGCGGGAAAATGAATTACAAAAGAAGATAGAGAAAAACATAACGATAATGTGCAAAAAATAATAAATCAACTGACTGAAGAGTTGATAGAAAAAGAAAAAACATCTCCTTGATTAATTAAGGCTGCTGCTTACGATCCAGAAAAAATATTAAAATTAGTTGATAATTGAAAGTGAAGGTTTTGAGAACAGGAAAGAATTGGGATTTGAATGAGGGCACTGTCAAACGCTAATAGAGCTATAATAAAAGACACATACAAAGCAACCGAATGAAAAGATTGGTACAAAAAAAATTCTAAAACTATGGCTTTCAAAATACAGGTAGAAAAAGAAGCTGCCGTATTCGATAAAGAATTGACTCACAATATGTATAATACAGTGTTATTGTGAAATCAAACAATGGCTAAAAATCTACAATATATGTATATGAATGCTGATAAAAACACTCCGCTATCATCGACGTTAACCGACTATTCGTCACTATGAACCTATGTTTGACAAGCTATGTTGGAAAAAACAATAGCGTCTGAGTGATTGTCTTCTTTGTGATTTAATAATCCTTATGCAGAATGGAATTCTAGGATATGGAATTGGTATGATTGATTAGAATCAAAAGATAAGGCTGAGTCTTTAGATAAAATATTGGATTATAAAAAAACATCGGTATGATATATGAAAGAAACAACAAGTCCTGTCCAAGCTGTTAATGTGTTGGCGTGATATGTCTCTCATGATATAGATCATTTGATTGAAATATGAAAAGACCCAGAACTTATGGAAATGTTAAAAGACCCAATAAAAGATTATATAGACAGAATAACTGTTTCAGAACCGCTAACCGATGATGCTGTTCTAGATTTAGCTAGAGACACTATGTTCAAAGAACCATGATCTGGTAAGAAAAAAAGAGGCAGTATTTGATTTAACAAGCTTGTTGACAACCTTAATAAATTCTCTTGATTTAAATGAGCTTTTTATGAGAATGTATTAAAACAAAAACCATTAGAGTATATACAGTATAGGGCTAAATGAAATAGAATTATACCTATAAAATTACCTGAGGCTGAGGCGAAAAAAATTATAGCAAAATATGACTTTATAAAACCTAAGGCTCCAGTTTCTGAAAAGACACCAGACATAGTTGTTCAAACAATAAAGACAACAAAAGCATCGTGAAGATATTCTTGAAAAAATATTAAATGACAAAATGTTTATATTGTTAAAAAAACAAAGAGATGAAGATAGACGAATGAACGATAGTTAATATGGAAAATATAGAAAATGTAGACAGTGTTGAAAATACATCACTGTCTACTTTACATAATTGAAAACTAAGTCCTCAAGAGGAATTTGTACAAAGAGTTCTGGAAGATTACCAATATGAAGAGACTTATACTGATCCAGAAACATGAATAGAAACAACAAGAACGGTAAAGGCAGACCCGAAGTCGCTTCTTGAGGATATCATAAAAGAATCTAATAGAGTTATTACTCAAAACGCAAAATGAGATATAATACCCGATTATGCGGCAAGAGCGAAATTAAAAATGGAGCTTTTGAAAGCAGCTGGTATTATAAAACCAAAAACGGCAGAAGTAAAAATTAACTTCTTATCAATTTTATTCGGCAAGTGATAATTCCATATTGTTTGAGAAATTTAGTACCCAATATTTGTGATGGATTTTGCTATAGTAAACAACAATACTATTTCATCAATTTTCTTTTCGTTTTCTTAATCAAAACTTTTGGTTAGGTCTAAGTAGATTATAAACATCTACTTTTTTCTTATTGTTTCAAACTTTTATCTCACATAGACAAGTATATCAACCTAATCAGATCACGGCGTCGCAAGGTTTCGCATCTATAGACATATCAGATATTTTGTGTCGGAATCATCAATTACTATGTATTTGCCTTCAAAACCGACTAGAAAAAGTTTTTTCATCAGCAAAATGTTTTGAGGTCTGAATTGGGAACACTAATTTCTCTTTCATTTTTGTTAGGTCGTAACTGGTAAATAGTTGTGTTGGCTTCTCACCTAGCCACTTGATTTTTTAATTAAAATCATTATATACATATTAGTTTTATTTGCAAATAAATTATATGGCATACAATAGATTTCAAGTAGATAATTTCTTTGTGACAACAATAAGTAGCGATCAGACACTAACGCCAGGCGTTGACTGAACTCTTAACTTAGTAAATGTGCCAAATATAGAGGATGGTAAGATTTTTTTTGTTGTATTCAGGGTTAATAATCCAGCAACAAGAATAGTGATCCCAGTATATATGGACTGATGAAGTGTGAAATATAAATGATATAATCTAACTGAGGTTATAGAGCTTTTTAAATATGATGAAGTCGCTATAAACGATCTAGCTGAGAATTTCAATACTATATTTGAATTAACAGATGATATATGAAAAGTGGTAAAAAAATGAGGACTTGATATATTGGTCTATTGATGAGATTTAATTAAAGGTAATGAACAGATAATTCTTCCTGACACAGATATTACATTAGAAGATAATAAAACTTTGTTTATTATTTTTGATTATTCAGATGATACATTAAAAGCCGTAGAAACACTTCCTTGAGCTTATTATCATTTTGCTACAATAGTTACTTCTTGATGAGAAATAACTTCTGTTTCTTGGAGAAGGGCTTTCAATGTCCAAGACTTCTTTTCAGCATTATTTTTTGAAAAAGACGCTAATTGAGAGGTTATTATAAAAGATGAAGCGATAAAATGATTACAAATAGATTTTACAAGTTTTGATGCAGACGACATATTTCAATGAGCAACACACTTGTTTTTAACCCCTGCAGAAAGGGTAGCAATAGCTGCAAACACATCTGCCAGACATACACATAGTAATAAATCGTTATTAGACACATATACAGTATCTAACGCACAAATAGTCGATGCTGTTGCAAAAGCTCACGCACATGCGAACAAATCAACATTAGACCTGATACCAACAACCGTTTGAGTACCAGATAATTATGTTATGAAAAAAGTATGATCTACTATAATTTGGTGACCAGGTGGTTGAAGTGGTTGAGTGTGAACTGCTGCATATACAGACATATTTGTTTGAGATTGAGTTAATAATACTTTTTTATTATCTCATACTCCACTAAACGACGACCTAGTTTTTATGACAAACGATTCTTGACAAACATATTTTAGTTGAATAGATTATTCTAGGGTTGGGCAAGAGATAACTTTTGTGGCTGTCCCAGACGCATGAAGACTGATATATATTAAATATTTTGAACAAGCTGACATAACGCAAGTTTGAGAAACTAATACTATGCTTAATTTACCATGATCTTGAGTTGGGGTTTATAAACAAAAATCTTGAGTTCAATTCCAAATGAGAAGGGTTAGATGAATAAATGGAATCACTGTTACACAGGTTTGAGATGAGTTGGTTGTGGATTGACATATATCTGTTTGACCATGAGGCGAGGCTAATACAGCAAGTAATGTTTGAATATGAATATGATTATTCAAATTAAAATCTTGAGTCGATTTACAATTCAAAACAATTAGCTGATCTTCTACCATAAACATAATAGAGAATGATGATGATATTTCAGTAGGAGTAAATCAGGCTTGACTAAATAAAAATTACTACAGACATTTTATGTATTAAATATATTAAAAAATGACAGAACAATTATTAAGGATAGACGCATCTTCAGTTAGGGAGTGAGTATATAAACATTTATATACTGTGCCTACTTGACACACTTTTGTTGTTTCTAGGATAAACACAACTTCTGCTAATGTTGTTAAACTTAGAATTAATTGAAGAGTTATTACTGAGTCTAGAGAGGATTGAAAATCATCTAACGATTTTTTTTGATGATTAGTGTTAAACGAGGACGATAGTGTAGAAATTACACATGCGTTTTCTTGAGCACAAGAATATATGACAATGAGTTGATCTTTAGTTAGTAACAGTTAATAAATATGTCTTGAACAAGACTTAGTTTAAAAGATTTGAATCTGAAGCTGTATTTGTCGACATGAACAAATGTCGCTTATGAGCTTTCTATAGAGAGGATTTCTGAGTATACTGACAGAGAGGTTTTTTTCATAGATTTTCATACAGCTTGTTGAACCAATGCAACGCTAAATATTAATGGCTTATGAGCAAAAAATATAACAGTTTGAGGGATTAATGTTTCGGCTTGAACTATAACAGCAAATTCCTGATACTTAGTAAAATATAGTTCGTTATTGGATAAGTTTGTTATTGTTTGATGAGGTAATTGAGGTGGTTGAAGCCCGTGATCTGTTTTTATAAACTGAACACGACAAGAGCAAACATTTAATCACACTATACCAAGCTCTGATGTTTGTTTGCTAACAAAAACGCCTATAGACGAAAATGCTATATTTGTGTTTAAAAAAGACTCTTGATTATCTTGGTTTAACACAGTTGATTATACCTATAATGAAACAACTAATGTGGTTAAATTAAACACCCCACTAACCTATCCTCAGGAGGTACTGATTAAATATATGATTCAACAGAGTTCGTTTGAACCAATAGAACAGACACCAAACACCTCTTGAATCTATGGTTGAATACCACAAAAACCACTTATGGTTTATAAAAATTGACTATATATGCACGAAAATATAGATTATAGTTTTTCATGAACAACATTAACATTTGTTGAGCCAACTCGTTTGACAGATACAATAATTTTTATTATGTAATAAATTAAAAAATGGTAACAAAAATTAAGCCATACGACATTGATCCTATGTGAGCTCTTAATAAGCAAGTTTTAGCATTCAATTCTTTAACTTGAGAATTTGAGGCACAAGACCAAATTTGATGATGATGATCTTCTGTTTGAAGTAATGTTATTTGGATATCCCCGCCACAAAATCATATTATTGGGAATGTTGCGACGTTTATTCATAATGCCAATTTTTCTCAAGCTGATATTGAATCTTGAAGATATGAGTTAAAATTTGTTTATAGGGTTGCATCTACTCCTGCTTTTTGAATTGATTCTTGAGGTAATGATATATTATCTTGAGTTACAAAAGTTGTGAAACATAAATGGGATGCTTCTGATCCAACTGATGATGCAACAGTATGTCATCAAGGAAACTCATTTAAAGTACTTTCATCAACACGATGAGATAATATACAAATGTTGAGGTGTATAATAATAGATAACAATATAGTTTGATGAGAAATATTGCCTCCTCGAACAACTACTTATTTTACTAATTTTATTGTTGAAGATTCTTTATGAGCAGCGATACCTGACGCTGTTATAAGATTTAACGGATTTACAAATAATCCATGAGACTATAATTTTGAAACTAATTTATGAACATTTGAGTATGAGGTTAGTAGACCTTGATATTGAACTGAAACTTGAGAAGTTCTTGTAGATTGAATAACTCCACACACAATAGTTTTAACATCAACATGAGCAACATTACACGATATAGTGTTTGATATTACTTCCGACACTCTTTGACCACTATCTGATGCTGTGGTTACTTTGGGTGGTGTAACATATCCTGTTTGACAGGCAGTTTTTTCTATGCCAGATGGCACATACTCTTATATTATTAATAGATTATGACACACTGCAGCATCTTGATCTATTGTTGTGTCGGGGTCTGATGTTATAGAGGTTGTGTCTATGGTAGCATTACCACCATTATATAATATGAATTTTATAGTAGAAGATACTTTTTGAAACCCTATTTCTGACGCACGAGTAACGATTTGATGAAACACATACCCAGCTTGAACATATGATTTTATTACAAATGCTTGAACATATAGTTATGTGGTTCATAGACGATGATACGAGAGTGTTTCTTGATCTGTAACGCTATCATCTAATGTAGATATAGATGTAATTATGTCTCAAACGCCTAATACACAACTACACAACACTATTTTTAATATAGAGGATACTCTTTGAAGTCCTATATCTAATGCAAAAATAATCCTAAATTCAATTATATTCCCTGTATGACAGTACTCTTTTAATTTACCAACCTGAATATATTCGTACATTGTTTCTAAAGATTGATATGTTTCTAATTGATGACATATTGTTGTTTCTTGACCAACATCAAAAATTGTGGTTTTGGAAGAAGATGTTGTGTCTCTTTTACATAGTGTCACATTTGATGTTTCTAGCTGATGAACACCTATAACAGATGCTATAATAGTTTTTAATTGAGTAACATACCCGGCATGACAATATGTGTTTAGTGGATTATCTAATGGGACATATTCGTATCAGATCCATAAACAATCATATATGCCAGTTTTGAACTGATCTGTTTCTGTATCTTGAGCAGATGTGGTTACTGGTGTTTCATTGTCGTTTAACCCAGCTGTATATACACTGTTGTTTAGTGTTAGTGATGGGGTTAATCCTATAACAGATGCAACTATAACTTTTAATTGAACAACATATTCTCCTTGAGTTAACGTATTTAGCCTATTTGATGGGACATATTCATATGCTGTGCAAAAAATATGACACGAGGCAGTTTTCTGATCTGTAACCATATCTTGAAGTAATGCCACAGAAACAGTTATTCTTACGCCTAATCCTTCGCTTTTAACATATACATTCCAAACGGCGGTGTTCTGATGATGAATGATTTTTGATGCTTATGTAAGGCTGAATGGGGTGTTATTTCCTCAAGGTAATTATGTCTTTTCTTTACCATCTTGAATCTATAATCGAGAAGTTTGAAAGACATGATACTGAACAGAAACAGGAACAAAAAACCTTTTAGCAAACTCTATAGAGGCTGTTGTATTAACTCCTGTTTGAACAACATATACCGTTACATTTAATGTGGAAGATACTTTATGATCGCCTATATCTGACGCTGTTGTAACATTTAATTGAGTTACAAATGCTGCCTGAAATTATGTCTTTACTGGTGTTTCTGCTTGATGACCATACAGCCGAGATGTTGTTAAGTCTTGATATGTGACAGCTACATGAACACAGTCAGTGTCTTGAAATACAACAGTTAATGTTCAATTGAGTGTTGTATCAGGGATGATTAACGTCTGAAATGTAAGTACTTGAAAGAATCCATACCAAATAGCGATCTCTTGATGATTCGCTTATGTGACTTGTACTGGTTCAAACAGAGTAGATAAAATCAATCTATCTACATTTACCGTTGTTTGAAATGTAAGTACTTGATATAATCCATACTGAATAGCAATAGATTGATGATTTGCTTATGTGGCTTGTACTAGTTCAAACAGAGTGGATAAAATCAATCTATCTACATTTACCGTTGTTTGAAATGTAAGTACTTGAGGTTATCCACGCTGAATAGCGATCTCTTGATGATTCGCTTATGTGGCTTGTACTAGTTCTAATAGAGTGGACAAAATCAATCTATCTACATTTACTAATGTTTGAAATGTAAGTACTTGAAGCCATCCGGAATGAATAGCTATAGATTGATGATTCGCTTATGTGACTTGTTATGGTTCAAACAGAGTAGATAAAATAAATTTAAGCACATTTACCGTTGTTTGAAATGTAAGTACTTGAGGTTATCCATACTGAATAGCTATAGATTGATGATTCGCTTATGTTACTTGTTATGGTTCTAATAGAGTGGACAAGATAAATTTAAGCACATTTACTAATGTATGAAATATAAGTGTTTGAGACCGGCCATACTGAATAGCTATAGATTGATGATTCGCTTATGTGACTTGTTATGGTTCAAACAGAGTAGATAAAATCAATCTATCTACATTTACTAATGTATGAAATGTAAGTACTTGAAACGGTCCATACTGAATAGCTATAGATTGATGATTCGCTTATGTTACTTGTTATGGTTCTAATAGAGTGGACAAGATAGATTTAGGACAAACATAAATTTATCCAAAAAAAATCAGAGTCACGCATAATTGCTTGGCACAATATACATTGTGTGGCTCTGATTTTATGGGGAGCAGCCTACTTGAAAAAAAATACAAAATCATTATAACAACTTTAGTTTTATAACTTATATACAAACATGTGAGAAATCTATACTTCAATGGAGTTTAAAAAATTTATGGCAGAAGAGTTGACTGTATGAACAGACAAAATCACATACTTATGATATGCTGATTACGCTGCCAATTCTTTTAGGGATAGTAAAGATTGATACAAGGTAGATGCTGATAAAGGAAGACCGATACGAAGAATAAAAAAGATAGTTGAGAACACAACTACAAAAGTTACAGAAACTTTTTATCCAGGATGAGACGCAAGAAAACTATATGCTTGGAACGATAGAGCATCACTTACTTATATTTAATATATAACCAATTTTCTTATGATTGATATGGCACAAAAGATAAATCCTAGAACGTGATTTTTTAATATGTTTCCAGATCCAGATTCGATTATTATACCTGACGGGATACCTGCGCCACGAGATGCTAGTTCTTGAAATTTCCCTGCAGCGACAGCATGAGTAGCTGATCGGTGGGTTATTTCTGTCGCTGGTACTTTGCCTGCACCAGTTGGGGCAGTAAATCCACAAGATTTTATCATCCGAGACGGTACTGCTTGGACTGTTATATATGCTCAGCAAGCTCCATCAGCATTTATTCATAGAGAACTTTGGATAAATGTTAATGAAGCAGAGATACCATGAAAGCAATATCAATCATTTGCTAATGCTTTTGCATACTTAGATAGTATAGCAGGAACTCCTGACGAACCATCACAATATAATAGGTGGGCTATCAGATTCAATGGTATTTTTAATGATACGATTGATGTGCCTGAATTTGTGCATCTAGTTTGAGATGGTAGAAATACCTCTTGAATAATGTGAGGTGTTAATTTCTTATGAGATTGAGGTTCTGTTGTATCTTCTATATCTGCATATAACTGTCTATTGAATATAGACCAAAAAGATAATTGAGGTTGAGGATGAGGATGAGGTTCACCAGTTATGATTAGTACAAACGAAATACAAGCATATAAATCAGCTGAATTTAATTTCGTCTTTTTACAGCTACCAACATCTTGATCGTATGGTATAGATTTTTTTGGTACTACAATTAACTTTCCATTCAACTCTACTGCTATTGATATTGAAAATAGCATAAGAAGTCTTTTGCCGAAATATGCTAATATAACAGTTTCTTGAGATTATACTACGAACTTTACTATATACCTAGATTGATTACCTCATGATACACATGGTTGAATATCTATTATTGATATATCATTAGATGTGTTTAGTATAAAGAGTTGATGGGGTATAGGTCAACCACAAATACAGCAATTTGCTTTTAGTGCTACGCCTACTGATTGAAGTTTTAAAGCAACATATTCATATGGTTGAAATAATTATGAACAAATTGTATTAGCAAGCGACTTAACAGACAATCCCACAATGACAGCATTGTTTGGATGATTATGAAATACTGTTCAAATTGATTTCCCAGACTATCATATATCTCCACGATGATATAATTATCAAACCCCAACAACATTTAATGTAGAGTTTAAATGATTTGGATGAAATAGTGACCTAATCGGAATAACAGACAATATATTAACCTCTACTTCAGGGGCAGTTCCTGTGACAGCAAATGTAGGTTTTATACAAGGATATTCACCTGACTCATTTAAACTACGTTTTGAAGCTGTGCCTACAAGTTGAACATACAAAGTACACCTTGATTGATTACTTTCTGCACCATTAAATTTCAATGCTACTGCTACTGATGTACAAAATGCTATTAGAAATATGGATGCTAGATTTTCTAGTGTTGATGTTTCTTGAGACTACACATGAGGCTTTACTATAGTGTTAAACAAACTACCTGTTGGATGACACGCTTTAGATTTTGTTAATATTGACCTTGATCCACGATGATGAATAAAAGTAAGTTTAGATGATTGAAAGATTGATATACAATCAGTGTATTTAGATAATCCACCAACATCCTGAAGTTTTAAACTAAGATTTAAAAGGTCTGATTTATGATATACTAGAGACTCTAATCCTATTGATTGGTCAATAGACGCAGCAAGTTTCTCAAATCAAATGCTTTTGTTTGCACAAGCAATCAAAGCAGATATAGGATGAGATATGGGATGAGAGATTTGAGAATGGTCTTGAGATAGAGTTAACGAAACAACATTCCCAATTTATTTTATGTGATATGGTGGACCGGCAGAAATGTTAGAGGTTGTAGACAACACACTAGCATACTGAACACCTTGACCAGATATATCACTATATAATTGTGTTGTATTTGATGCTAAAACAGAAACAGCATCTACACTAAGAATGTTTGATACTGATATTTATAAATGAGACTTCAGTGGATTTGATACCATTATAATGAAGTGAGGTAAGGCTTGGTCATCTATTTGAAAGATACATTTTTCTCCAATAAATAATGTTCTTTTGAGTGAGGTTGATTTACAAAAACAGCAGCGAAAATTCTTTATAAATAATGCAGAATTGATTAATTGTAGACTATCTTGAGAGTTTTTGATATATTGAAAGAATAGTATTAAGCAATGTATATTAGATATAAAACAAATCCTATTAACTAAATGAGATAATTTAAGTTTAATACAAACAGATTGAAATGGTGCTGAATTTGTTGTAGACCCATGAGCAAAATTAAATATATATGGGACATCTCAAATAGTGGTTACAAACCAATGATGAGAGGTGTTCACATATGGAGATTATTATGATGGGGCTATATCATGACTTTCTTCTAAGAATGAGAAAGGTGCTATAGACGAACTGGCTGGAATGATGAATAATTTAATAACTATGGCGACACCGATGACTTGATATGGCAGTCCAATAGATAATGCAGTAGAGACAAGATATATATGAGATAGGTATATAGATACCGATAGCGGTATAGTATATGTTAATACAAATGCAACTGGTAATACTGGTTGGCAAGCAATACAAACAATGCCTGCATAATTTTATATTTTTACAAACTTTAGAAATGAGATTTTTTAAGAATATTGTATTAGTATCACTATCAGTGTTATTGATATGATGAGCATTTGCTTTGCCTAGATGGACAAGCTTTTGGAAAACACAAAACCCTATCGCACTACCACCAACACAGATTATTTCTTGAGGTACAGTAAGTGGCGATTATGTTTCTTGATGAACTGTTATCGCTGATTTAGGAACAAACGCTAGTGGTTGGGTAATTATTGATAATTTATATAACTCTAGTGGAGTAGAATATACTGCTTGAGCAACACCTGGTTTGCGAACAGGAGATTGAACAACACTATATCCAGTACAGACTTGAGAAACAAGATTAAAAATATGAGAATGAGCAATATCTAGTAGCAGTTATTCTATGGCTATTGGTAATTATACACACTCTAATTCTGATTTTTCAACAGCATTATGATACGACACCAAAGCAAACTGATTAGGTTCATTAGCAATTTGATATGCAACTAAAGCAAACTGAACTTTCTCTACTGCTATGGGTATATCTACAACAGCAGGTGGTAGTTTCTCTACTGCTATGGGTAATTTATCTGTTGCTGGTTGAGATTATTCTATTGCAGGTGGTAATACAGCAAGTGCTGTTGGTGTTTCATCTGTCGCTTTAGGTAATAATGTACAAGCAAACTGAAATTTCTCTATTGCTATGTGAGATTATGCGAAAGCTGATTGATATAACGGAATAGCTATGGGAAGTTATACTGAAGCTAATGGACAAAGTAGTTTAGCTGTATGAGGACAATCAGTAGCTAATGGATTTAATGCTGTTGCTATGGGTAATAATACTCTAGCAGAATGAGATACATCTTTCGCTATGGGTAGCTTTAGTAAAGCATATTGAGTAAGTTCTTCAGCTATTGGTATTTCAGTAATAACATACACAAATGGTGGTATGGCTATAGGTAATTATAACGAATGAATAACTGGTGCTTTGTTTGAGATAGGTAATTGAGAATGGGGAGCTGAAAGTAATGTATTAGAAGTATATAGCACTTGAATACAAAATAACTGAATATATAATCAATGAGATAGTACAGGTAGTTATAATATAGAAGTAGCAAATACACCACTTAATTTTGGTGCTGTATTAGATGTTTACTGACCAGTAATAACACCTAATGCTTATGTTCCTGGAATTGGAGCTTATCCTGCTATTATCACTAAAGGAATGAATTTCTTTTTGGATGAAGATGGTGCTGATATGTATCTTTCTAATGTAGACTGAACTTTCGCTACAGTATTTAATTCAAGAGGTGATGAGGCAAAATTCTCGTTAGCGGTTATGTCTTGAAATTTAATGTCTACACATAATGCTTGGACTTTTGACTTAGATGGTACAATAAAATCAGAACTAATAGATCCTACTCCATATATTACTGATGATAAAGACTTCACGACTAAGAAATATGTTGATACAGCATTAACAGATTATGTTCCATACACAGCAGTTGATACTGGTTTTAATAATACAGGTAGTGATACAATTATCCCTAGCGAGAAAGCTGTATGGAGTTTAGTAAGTTGATTAAATAATAATTATGTGCCATTTTGGGATGGTAGTAAATTTATTAATAGATCTATATTTAGAACTATAGACTTTTTATCACTAGCCCATATCTCTACCTGAGCATTTTTGAGAATATCTAGCGACTTTATATATGCATCAACCGATATTGTTGATTGGAAAATAACTGAAAATAGATTTAAAATATGAAGCCCTGACTCATCAACAACTGGTGTTTACATAGAATGAAAAATGTTAGATTGAGTTATAGATGTATATGCTGATACAGGTGTAAATCTTAATACAACAGATGTGGTTATAACTGGTAATATATATGCTGATTGAAGTTCTGTAAAATTTAACACAAAATCTTTTGTTTGATGATTTAATTCATCAGTAGGTGGTATTAAATCAGCTTCTATATGACATAATTGTCAGGCTAATGGTGATTTCTCTGTTGCTATATGATCTTATTCTCAAGCTATATGAGATAGTTCAATTTCTATGTGAAATCAAGTGAAAACTTATGCTAATTCTTCTACGGCATTATGACGACATACAGAAGCTAGATCTGCATATTGAGTAGTTATGGGTAGATATAATGTAGGTAATACTGATTCATTATTAGAAATATGAGATGGTACTTCTACAACTTGATATAATGAATTTGAATTTAAAAAAGATGGTAGATTTATAATATCTGAAGAATGGAGTTTTATATTAAATGCTAGTGGGAACTTAGATGTTCAATATTTATCAGGAAGTTCTTGGGTGACAGCAGATACTTTTACTAAATCATAATATAACTAATGATTAATAAACCATGTTTAGAGATTGAGAAGCTCCTATGAGCGATATGATAGGCAACGTATCTACAACACTATCATGACAAGCACAACGGACTATAGAGAGATTCGGATGACCGCTTAATTGAAGTTAATTTATTTATTCCTTTAATTCAGTTTAGATGACGAAAGCACGAGAAAAATTAAAAATATCGTTTGATATAAAAACATTCTTGGTTATGATAACAACCATCGGTAGTATCTCTTTTTGGGGTGCGACTTTAGCGAACAAGATAGATACTGTCGTTGTTGCACAAAAAGAGACCAAAGAACAGATCAAAGATATTTATGCTTGTCAAAAGAAAGCTGATGAGAGACTGGCTTGGTTAGAACCGACTGTGCAAATGATACTCAAAAAAATCTGACTTTAAAACATAATATAACAAAACATGGAAAACCATACTCGAAACATGGAAAACCATACTCGGATTATAGTTACGTTGATCCTTTCCATAATAATATATTTTATCATTAAAAAATAGCATCATGGAAGCAATACTTATATGATTATTAACCAACCTCTTGACTTGGCTGGCTTGAAAACTTAAATGGTCTAAGACCTATATTTCAGTAGCAGTAGCAATAGTTGCAGGTACTATCTATTATCTTGCAACAAATTACTATTCTGCACAATGGCAAGAAGTTGTAACATTTATCGCAGGGGTTTATGCTTCATCTCAATTAATATTTAATATATTAAAGAAGATGTGATATTTAGATTCTAATAAAAAAGATGGAGAATTGTAAACCTACCATCTGTAATAGAACAGATCTCATGAGAGAGGACCATGTGTTTATGACAAAAGAACTGATACGTGAAGATTGTGCGAAATGTTTGAACCAACCAATATGCTTACAAGCTATTGATTTATTGGGTAACGGAAAACATGAACTAGCTTTAAATCTTTTAGAAAATAAAAATGACACAGAATAATGCGACATTTCTTTCTCCCTACGATTACGATCACAGGGATTTCGTAGCGAATAATGTATTGAAGAACCTAGATAAGCTTAAACCACCTAAGTTTATGAAACGGAATATCACTGAGACATACGAGCAAGGGAAACTCGGATCATGCACAGCAATGGCAACCACACATAGCATGAAGATACAGAATGAGGTGGAGTACCAAAGAAA
>Ga0116190_1001043_pt1 | contig 25397 bp, 24 predicted proteins | sample AD_JPNTR4_MetaG_FD_89808 | JGI IMG/M metagenome (GOLD analysis project Ga0116190, IMG submission 89808) | Active sludge microbial communities of municipal wastewater-treating anaerobic digesters from Japan - AD_JPNTR4_MetaG | ecosystem: Engineered > Bioreactor > Anaerobic > Digestate | place...
ATGAAAGTAAATGTTGACACTCTAACTCTTACAGCTACTCCAATACCCCGCACTCTTCAATTTTCTCTTATGGGCGCTCGCGACTTAGCTATTATTCAAACGCCCCCACCCAATCGTCATCCCATTGTAACCGAAGTTCACACTTTTAATGAAGATGTAATACGCGAAGCTATACTCTATGAAATAGAACGAGGCGGACAAGTGTTTATAATTAATAATCGAATTCAATATATATATGAACTAGAAAAACTTGTAAACAAATTGTGCCCGAAAGTGAAAACTATTGTAGGTCATGGACAAATGGAAGGTGAAAAATTGGAGCAAATTATGCTTGATTTTGTAAATGGAGAATACGATGTATTACTTGCTACTACAATTATAGAATCGGGGCTTGATATTCCCAATGCCAATACCATAATAGTAAACGATGCGCATCATTTTGGATTAAGCGACCTTCACCAGCTCCGTGGAAGAGTAGGCAGAAGTAACAAAAAAGCATATTGTTACCTTTTGGCACCCCCTAAACATACACTTACTAAAGAAGCACGACAAAGATTATATGCTATTGAAGAATTTTCTGATTTGGGCAGTGGATTCAATATTGCAATGCAAGATTTAGATATACGAGGTGCCGGAAATTTATTGGGAGCCGAACAAAGTGGATTTATTAGCGACATAGGGTATGAAACATACCAAAAAATATTAGATGAAGCATTATTAGAACTTAAAGAAACCGAATATAAAGAATTATTTAGTCCTGAATCAGACAATGAACAGATTACAATAAACAGACTACAAGATATGACCTTTGTAAGTGATTGCGTTGTTGAAACTGATTTAGAATTATTATTCCCCGATTGGTATATAGAAAGCACCAAAGAACGGGTTAAAATGTATAGAGAACTTGATAACATAGAAACCGAAGAAGATTTGGAACTATTTAAAGAACAATTACGTGACAGATTTGGAATAATTCCTCCGCAAAGTATTGAATTAATAGAAATTGTACGATTACGTAAAAAAGCAATTGCATTAGGAATTGAAAAAATTATTCTTAAAAATGCAACTTTGCTCCTGTATTTTATATCAAATCAAGATTCTGCATACTATCAATCTTCAGTATTTGGTAATGTTTTACAATATGTTCAGCAAAACCCAACAATTTGTAATATGAAAGAATCTAACGGAAAACTTACTTTGCGTTTCAAAAATATTCATTCAATAACTCATGCTATTGAATTAATAGAATGTATTGTTTAAAACTTTACCGTAATATACATTCTACAAATTCTTCGGTAATCATAGCTGTAACTCCCCAAATTTCAAATTGTTCCCATGCATAATATGGAATTGTAACTATGGTATTTTGATATTCAACTTGTTTGGTTCTTATGTGTGATGTATCTTGCACAAACTCTATAGGAACAGCTATTACACGTTCAATTTCAGATGTTTGTAATATAAATGTATGTGGAGCATTTGATAAAATGGCAACATACGGATGTATAATATAATTACTAATAGGAACAAAATGTTCAGATAATTTACCAACAATACAATTACTATTCACGAGCACTCCTATTTCTTCAAACGTTTCTCTCACAGCAGTATCACACAAAGAACTATCTTGCTTAGAATAACCTCCTCCGGGGAACGAAATTTGCCCACTGTGTTTATCATGTAAATTTTGAGTTCGCTGAACATATAGTATATCAAATGAATTATTATGAGGTACCAACATAATAAGCACAGCACTCAATTTTGGTTTGGTTGCATGTTCAAATGTTCCTCTCAATGATGGAGCCATATACTGAGAAACATATGATATTTCTGTATATTGTTGAAGTTTTTTTCGTATATGTTTTTCAATGGAATTCATTACTATTTAACACTACAGTGTAACACATATTGTGTATTTATAGAGGCATTAAATAAATCTCCTATATTAATTTTGCCCGGAATATTCCATAGCGGTAAAAACACAATATCACCTATTTTTAAAGTATAATATTGACTACATTCTGCACATATTGCATGAATTTTATCAATAATTTGAGCACCTTTACTTTCAAAATGCATAGTATTATATGTGCATTCAAAATGAGCTTTTTCAAATGGATGTGAATCTTTAGAAAAAACATGAGTGCTAACTGCAAATGAATGGTCAAAACCACGTGCCATATCAGTAGAAAGATGTTTATTGTGCAACTGTTGTATAACATCTGTCGCCACAAAATTTATTGCTAAACCATACGATTTATAGTAACGATGAATAAATTGTGTATCAATATGTTTCCCTATTTTATGAATTGATATATATACTCCAATTGTTGCTTGAATATGTGAACTAAAATTAGGGATATAAAAATCATCATTATTGCGCAACAAACTTGAATCGGGATAACAAACACACACAGAATTATTAAATGATTCTTCTATTGCAACTATTTTCATTCTATATAATTTTTCCTGTTTTTTTTTTATTCACCCAACATGTAAATAACTATACAGTGCAACTATTATTTTGTATTAAAATCACGTAATTTAATAGCAGTAATTACTTGTTTTGTATGCGAATGAAATTCTCCGTTCATCATCCATGTATAATAATTCGGATCTTTTTTAAACACTTCTCTCACAAGCATACCTTTATATTTGCCAAAATTAAACACTTCTTGTTTTTTATCGTCATAAATTATTCTACCGGCAAAATCAACATTATTGGTATGTGAGGTAAACTCACTTAAAAACTGAATATCGTTTTTTATATCAGTATATCGTTCCAATTGAGCAAGTAAAACTTCGTAGGTTGCACGAGTATCAGCATCAGCACTATGCGCATTTTCTAAATCTTTGTTACAATAAAATTGATATGCTGCAGCAAGAGTTCGAGCTTCTTTTTTAAGAAATAACACATGCACATCAACAAACTTTCGTTTATCCCAATTAAATTCAATACCTGCACGAGCAAACTCTTCAGCTAATATAGGAATATCAAATTTATTTGAATTGTATCCGGCAATATCGCAATCATTAAGGAACTGAACAATTTCTTTACCCACCTGAGCAAATGTAGGTTTATCGGCAACATCGGCATCATATATACCATGAATTTCTGATGCTTTTATAGGAATTGGCATTTCAGGATTAATTCTGTATGTTGCAGTAAGTTCACTCCCATTAGGCATAACTTTTAAAATTGCAATTTCTACAATTCTATCGGTTACTATATTAATACCGGTAGTTTCTACATCAAAAAATGCGAGTGGACGTGATAATTGTAATTGAGTCATATTATATGAATAAAAAAAAAGGGAGAATAAACTCTCCCTTCATGTTTAAAAACAAATGTTATTATACCATCATTGGCATTAAAAGCATAAGAATATCTTCATTTGCATCTTCTTTATCAATAGGTATTATAATACCAGCTCGCGAAGGATCAGAAAGTTCAATACTTACTTCAACACTATTAATATTTTGTAAAATATCAAGTAAGAATTTAGATTTAAAACCAATTACCATTTCTTCACCTTCATAACGACATTGTAATTGTTCCTGACCTGAAGTAGAGAAGTCTATATCCTGAGCTGAAATAAGTAACGTAGAACCACCCATTTCTAATTTTGCCAAGTTACTTGCAGGATTAGCAAATAAAGACACTACTTTTAATTTATTGAAGAAATCTATTCTGTCTACCAATAATTTATTAGGATTTTGAGTAGGAATAACTGCTTGATAAGCAGGATATTTACCCTCAATTAAACGACATACCAATTTATAATCGGTAAGATTAAAAAATGCATTTTTATTATCAAATTCTATTGTTATGGTATTACCATCTTTTGCTAAAATATTTTTTAAAATATTTGCTGTTTTTTTAGGAAGAATAAACGATGCAGCCTTATCTGCTTTTACGTCTAATCGCGTATAGCGAGCCAATTTATGAGAATCAGTGGCAACAAGTCTAAAATGTTTATCGGTTAATTCTACCAAAATACCATTCATTACAGGTCGCATTTCATCGTCGCCGGTAGCAAACAAGGTACTTGTAATACCTTTTTGAAAATATTCGGACTGAATAGAAATAGATGAAAACTCCTCTTCAAGTTGTGGTAATTTAGGAAATTCGTCACCATTCTGACCAACAATTGTAAATTTACCACTTGCCGAAAGTATATCAATTTGATAATTTTCTTGATTAATTTTAAATGTTAAGGGTTGATCGGTAAATTCTTTAAGCAAATCAGTTAACCGTTTTGCCTCAATAGCAATAATACCTTTACCTTTTGCATTTTTTAACTCCATTTGAGTATTTAATGTTGTTTCAAGGTCTGAAGCAGCTATTTTAAGAGTGTTCCCTTCTAATTTAAATAAAAAATTATCTAATATAGGTAATGTGTTTTTTGAGTTAATAACACCTTTTACAATATTTAATTGACTCAAAAGATCTGAGGTTGATACTATAAATTCCATAATAAAAATCTTACATTTTGATATTATACAAAATTACAAAAAAAAATAACATGCTCTGTATGCTTTATGCAATTTTAGTTACTTGATTACGCATCAATGTTTGCATATTTAGCATTAGCTTCAATAAATGCACGCCGTGGAGCAACATCATCACCCATAAGCATAGAGAATATATGATCTGCTTCGGCACTACTTTCAATTGTTACCTGACGCAAGGTTCTTCTTTCGGGGTCCATTGTTGTTTCCCACAATTGAGAGGCATTCATTTCTCCCAAACCTTTGTATCGCTGAATAGTAACATTTCCTTCTCCAAACTCTTCAATTGTTGCAAGTCGTTCTTCTTCACTCCAGCAATAACGTTCCTGCTTACTTCGTTTAGATTTTACCAAATACAAAGGTGGTGTAGCAATATACAAATGTCCACGTTCAATAATTTCTTTCATATATCTAAAAAACAATGTCATAATAAGAGTTTCAATGTGACTACCATCAATATCGGCATCACACATGATTATAATTTTATGATATCGTAATTTTTCAATATTTATTGCTTTACTGTCCTCTTCAGTACCTATTGAAATGCCTAAAGCTTTTAAAATATTACTTATTTCTTCACTCTCATATATTTTATGTGTCATAGCTTTTTCAACATTCAAAATTTTACCGCGAAGTGGTAAAATTGCTTGAAAAGCTCTGTTTCGTCCTTGTTTAGCAGTACCACCCGCAGAATCACCCTCAACTAAATATAATTCACATTTTGCAGGATCTCTATCGGCACAATCGGCTAGTTTGCCCGGCAAACCTCCACCGCTCATAGAGTTTTTACGTTGCACTCGCTCACGTGCATTACGGGCTGCAATACGTGCCGAAGCAGCAAGTAAAACTTTATTTACAATTGTTTTAGCTTCTTTAGGATGTTCTTCTAAATAATACTTAAGCATTTCGCTTACAGCTTGGTCTACCGCAGCACTTACCTCAGAGTTACCCAATTTAGTTTTGGTTTGTCCTTCAAACAATGGCTCTTGAACTTTTACGGAAATAATAGCAGTCAACCCTTCACGAAAATCATCTCCATTTATTTCAATTTTTTGTTTTGCAAGAATTCCTGAATCTTCAGCATATTTTTTTAAAGTACGCGTAAGACCTCTCCTAAATCCTAATAAATGAGTACCTCCTTCAATAGTATTAATATTGTTTACGTATGAGTGAATATTTTCGGCATACGACGTATTATATTTCAATGCTATTTCTACAGGAATTCCATTCTTTTCAGTGTCTATATACAAAACATCTTCAATAAGTGGCTCACGTGTTTCATCGGCAAAACGAGCGAATTCTTTGAGTCCTTCTTCTGAATAAAAATGAGAAACTTTGTATTCTCCATTTTCATCTTTTTCTCGCTTATCTGTAATTCGCAATGAAACTTTTTTGTTCAAATATGCCAATTCACGCAATCGCGATTCTAATATATTAAACTTATAAACGGTTGACATAAAAATACTTCCATCAGGCCAAAACTGAACCTCAGTTCCTGTAGTGGTTGTTGTTCCAATTACTTCAACCGGACCTTGCGGCACTCCTATACAATATGTTTGTTGATATACCTTACCATCTTTACTATTTACAGTCACAACACATTTTGTAGATAACGCATTCACACATGATACACCAACACCATGTAATCCACCTGATACTTTATATGAATCCTTATCAAATTTACCACCGGCATGTAAAACAGTCATAACAACTTCCAATGCAGATTTTTGTTCTTTCTCGTGCCAACCTACAGGAATACCTCTACCATTATCTCTTACCGTAATAGAATTATCTTCATTTATAAATACATCTATATCCGTACAATATCCGGCCAAAGCCTCATCTATAGAATTATCAACCACCTCATACACCAGATGATGCAAGCCTTTTTCTCCAATATCTCCTATATACATAGCCGGTCTTTTACGAACAGCCTCTAAACCTTCTAATACCTGAATACTGTCAGCGGAATATTCTTTTTGATTTTTATTTTCCTCACTCATTTATATATATCTGATTTTCCGTTAGTTATACTTTATTTTCAATCACAGTTTTATTCGAACGAATGTACAAAAAACTATTTTCATTTAACCAAAAAAATACTATGAAAGAATTAATAACTTATCAACAACACACATGTCATAATAAGATATTTTTTTCATTTTTATAATAGTGTATTGTTTTTTTAAAATAAGTATATATTTTTACCCTACGTAATAATTAATATGTAGTACTATGAATAAACGTATTTTACCTGCCGATAAAGCTTTGGAAAAATTGATGGCATATTGCAGCAAAATGGAACGATGCGAGTTTGATGTAAAACAAAAATTATATAACTGGGGGATTGATGATAAAAAATCTCTTGCTATTGTTGATAAACTCAAGAAAGAAGGTTTTATAAACAACGACAGATACGTAGAATCATATATTCGAGGTAAATATTATTACAATAAGTGGGGACGAGTAAAAATTCGTTTTAATCTTAAACTAAAAGGATACGATGAAAATCTCATTGCTCCTGCATTAGATTCATTTTTTGACAATGTTGACTATGAAAAAATGATATATGAACAATTGGAACGTAAAAATCGTTCTTTAACAATAGAAGATGAATATCAACGAAAATCTAAATTAATCCAATTTGGACAAAGTCGCGGATATGAAACCGAAATTTCTCTTTCTTGTGTTGATAGTATTGTAAGTTCTGAAAGTAACGAATAATAGTACCCTAATAAAATGATTAACACATTACAACATATATTTACCAAACAATATAATATACTTGTTGTAATTGTATTGTGTGTATTCATGTTCTCATGTAAAGATAAAACACCTCAACCTATAGTAAATAATCAAAAAATACAATATGTAATTCTAACTCCGCCGTATCAAAGTAATTTTTTGTTTACACAAATAACAATAGATGTTGTAGCAGGAATACAAGATACGCAAGTATGGAAAGTTCGTGATATTGTAAGTAATATAATAGTAGACACATTAGATTACACATTGTACCGTGTAGAACGAGTTCGTCGCAAAGCCGATACTCTTGCATGGCAACCATTTACCGTATACGGTATTCGTGAATATTCAAAGTCAATAGTTCGTATAGATGACAATATACCGTATGTAATTTTACAATTCCCAGAAAAACAAGGTAAAACATGGAATGGCAATGAATTTAATGTAAAACCTGCCGAACAATATACATATACAAAAATAAACACAAATGATACTATACAAGGAATAATATACGATTCGGTTTTGGTTATCACACAACAAAAATTTAAATCTTTATATACCTATCAATTTAAAGAAGAACGATATGCGTATGGTTTTGGACTTATCTCAAAAATCAAATATGATGTAGAATCGCAACCAAATCATGCAAATATCAATTTAAACCTCCCAATAGAACAACGTATTACAAAAGGTACAATTGAAATATATGAACGTATTCCGTAATTATATAATTTCATTAACATTAGTTTGTTTTCCTATGATTGCAGCACATGCCTTTACGGTACTTTCACCACAATCAGAATATATTTATTATATGGGTAGATTCAATACCGAAAATAATAACGAATATATCTGTTCATTTCCTGCAAGTTCTATGTATATACAAACTAATTCAACTATAGTAAAAGCACACATACAAGATTATCCGCTTGAACAAGGTCGTCCTAACTATATAGCAATTATTGTTGACGGTAATGTATATAAAGAATTTGCTTTATCTCCAAAAACTACTGAATATACAATATTTGAACAAAAAAACAGTGTATACCATGTAATTCAAATTTGCAAAAGAACTGAAAGTTTAATTGGTTCAATTGGATTTAAAGGAATTACAATTAATAAAAACGCATCAACCAAACCTGTGGAATTACCACAAAAAAAAATACTATTTATAGGCAATTCTATTACCTGTGGCTATGGCAACGAAGCACCTAATGCTACTGACTCATTTACCGCTCACACAGAAAATGCTTATATGTCATATGCAGCTATTGCTGCTCGCGAACTGCAATCACAATATCATTTAATAGCATATTCGGGCAAAGGAATTTATCGTAACTGGGCCGACACTGTGTTTGATATAGAAACCATGCCCAAAGTATTTCTAAAAACATTAGCTTTTGACACAAGCAATACATGGAATCATTCTCGCTTTATACCAACTTTAATTGTACTAAATTTAGGAACTAATGACTTTAGCCCACCATTAGGAGCAAACAAAGATTTATATATAGACCGTTTTACTTCATTTTTACGAACCCTTTTACAATTGTATCCTCAAGTTCCTATAGTATGTGTAAACAGCCAAATGCTGCAAGAACCACAACGCAGCGACCAAATAGCATGGATACAAGAAAGTATTTCACTATTAAAAAATAATCCTATATACTTCTGCATGCTGAGTATGCAAGGCCCCCTTGGATATGGCGCCGATTGGCACCCCAACATAGCACAAAACAAAGTGAATGGTATGGAATTAGTTAGTTTTTGTAAAGAAATGGGTTGGTAATAAAAAAATTGAAATAGTTTTTTATTTTTTTTTCATAACAAAAAACACGAACTTTACGTTTTCTATCATCACAATGAGTGTATGAAAACACGAATACTTATATGCATAGTTTTGTTTTGTTTAGGAGGAATACAATATTCGTTCTCACAAACTCATGCATTTACTGTATACGATACTATACCTATTCGTGCCGGAACCAATAAATTTCGTTTATACAAACTTATTGAAAAATGGTTTGAAACAGAACGAGGTACTCGATTAATTGCGAAAAACAGAAAAGAACTTCATTTTAAAGGCAAAGGATATTTTATTTATTATAATAGAGTAAAAATTCCGGATATATTTCTGAGCCCTCATGCAAATGAGCGTTGTAAAGGAAGTATTGTATTTTCAATAGATGTCAAAATTCAAGACTCTATAATTGTTTCTAAATTTACCCAGTTTATACATGAAGCCGTATATTCAGAATACGGTAGTATGAGTTTTGGTATGCTTATGATTTACGAAAAAGTGCCACCGGGTTTTTGTATGGAAGTTGAAGAATGGTGCAATGCCGTATGGAATGATATGAAAGTTAAATCTGAAGCAGAAGTAAAAGATCGCTGTACACGAATAATTCCCCCAATTTTGATTCGTAGAAGAACATATAAAGTAAAAGAAGAAGAAGTAAAAGTAGTTGCAGAAGAAAAAGTTGACCCGCAAGAATATTTAAAACTTGATAAATATTATAATCCCGAAGACAAAACAGTAAAACAAGTATCAACAAAAACTGATGATATTCCAGGCATTACTGATGTAGTAAGACCTGAAAACAATGGCCCTATACAAAAAATTTCAAAATCAAAAACAACTGCAAACTATACTCAGCGTAATTATAATGAGCAAAATACTGCTAATGATAAACCTGCGAAAGAAGAAACTGTTGCAATAAAACCTGAAGAAGAAAATAATCAAGAAAAACAAGCAGAAGAAAAAACTAAAAATCAGGAAAATACGGCAAAAGAAAAACCTGCGAAAAAAGAAAAAACTGTTTCAAAACCTGCTGATGATTATGACCAAGAAGAAGAGACAAAACCAACACCTCAAAAACAAGCAGAAGCTCCAAAAGAAAAACCTGCAAAAGAAACTCCTGCACCAAAAGAAAAATCAAGTCCTGCACCCAAACCGGAACCGGCTGCAAAACCTGCTCCTGCACCAAAACCTGCAAAAGCTAAACCCGAACCTAAAAAATCAAAACCGGGTGCTGCTGATGAATATGACGACTATGATGATGAATAATCAAATAATTTTACCAACTACCACCTGCTCCACCTCCACCAAAACTTCCACCGCCAAATCCGCTAAAACTACTTCCTCCTCCAAAGTTTCCAAAACTCCCTCCACCACTTCTGAAGTTAGAATATGTACCCGAATGTTTGTTTGACATAGATTGCAAAAGCAATAATGCTACCCATAAACTCACATTATTGCTACGTGCATACTTACGTGCTTCAGAAAATTTTGTAAACAATATAAATGCAAACAGTATAAATAAAAGCAAGAAAAATATTGAATAATCACCTTCCGTTTTTTTTACATACTCTTCGGCCGTATATTCTTTTTCTGTAAGCTGCATCAATACCGTAATACCTGCTACTATACCCCCATATATATCATTTTGTTTAAATCGGGGAATCAGTTCTTGCTCTACAATACGTTTTGCAATAGCATCGGGTATTACACCTTCGAGTCCGTAACCTACAGCTATAAATGTTTGTCGTTGCCCTTGACCTCCGGTTGGTTTTATCAATAATACTATACCATTGTCGTGTTCTTTACTACCAACACCCCACGCTTCGCCCAATTCAGTAGCATACATTGCTTTGTCTTTACCACATAAATCATTGACTATTACAACTACTATTTGTGTTGATGTTTTTGTACTAAATGCTTGTAGTATTCTATCTAATTCTTGTTTTTGCTCTACCTGTAATATTCCTATTTCATCATATACAAATGATTGCGGACGAGACGGAATACAAGTATCGGCATAGGTTGGAACTATACTTACCAACAGTAGTAATACAAAAACTATTCTTTGTTTAATCATATATTTTAGGATATCAAACATTTAAACATCAAATGAAATTTCGTTGCTTAACTCATTAGTATCATTTGATTGATACGGAAAATGTGTTGCAAGTTGCTCACCTGCTTCTGCAATAGCTTTTTCCAAACCTGCTACATAGTTACCTTTTGAGAATTCATCACGGAATATTGCATATACAGAATCCCAAAAATGTTCAGGAACTTTTGCATTAATACCGGCATCACCTAGTATTGCCACTTTTTTATCTTCGTATGCTACATAAAACAACACTCCATTTCGTAATTCAGTTTTATGCATTTCAAGTTTTTCAAAAATGTAAGCAGCCCTGTCCATTACATCGCCTTTGCAACGAGGCTCTATATGAAGTCTCATTTCACCGGAAGTTCGTTTTTCGGCCTGCTCTATTGCATACACCACTTGACGTTGTTCTTGTTCCGACAAAAAAACCTGCGAAAGCATTATCTTTATGTATTAAAATGTTACGGTAGGAGCAGCTTCTGCACCTTTTTGAGCCTCAAAATATCCCATTTCTTTGAACCCATACAATGCATTCATAAGATTAGTAGGAAACGTTTTAATTTTTGTATTAAACGGTTGCACCATCTCATTGTAGCGATTACGTTCTACATTTATTCTATTTTCTGTACCTTCTAATTGAGCTTGAAGTTCTAGAAAATTTTGATTTGCTTTGAGGTCGGGGTATTTCTCTACCACAACCAACAAACGACTTAAAGCACCACTCATTTGATTTTGAGCTTCTTGAAATTTTGCAATTGTTTCGGGTGTTAAATTTTCTGCATTTACTGTTACGCCGGTTGCTTTTGCACGAGCTTCAATTACGCTTTGCAAAGTACTTTTTTCAAAATCTGCATACCCTTTTACAGTTTTTACCAAATTTGGAATTAAATCGGCACGTCGTTGATATGAACTTTCAACATTTGCCCATTGTTTTTTTACTGATTCTTGCATTGTAACCAAACTATTGTATTGACTAATTAAATACAATGCAAGTATTACAATACCTCCAATAATAATCCATGTTTTTGTGTTTTTCATAGCTTTAATTATTTATGTTATTTTGAATAATAAACGATACTGATATAGGGAAATGATCTGAAATAGGAAGTTTTTGTTGTGTAAATTCTTGTACTATTACTTTTTGTGGCAAAAGCACATAATCTAATCGTTTTGATAATAAACGCCAATTTAATGTTCCTCCCAATCCATATGATGCTTCTAAAAAAGCATCTTGCAAATCTTTTTCGCTTCTAATAGCTTTATAGGTAAACGAATACGGTGGTGCATTAAAATCTCCACATACTATTGTTTCATATGGATTCTCTCGCATAGCTTCAAGTAATTCCTGAGTTTGTTTTCCTCGTTTTTGAATTGCACGTTTGAGTTTACCTCCTACTTTTCGTAATTTTTGTGATTCAAACTCTTGACCCGTACTGGTCATCTCTATGGTTTCAATATTTTCGGGCTGCAATTTATACGATTCCAAATGATTATTGTATATACGAACTGTATCATTATATAATTTAATATCAGCCCATAGTGTTGTATTTCCTGTCTTTTGATATAAAATAACACCCGTTTTTACAATAGGAAATTTACTAAAAATAACATTTCCATAAAAATATCTCCCTTTAATTTCATGAACTCTGTGGATTTGAATATACCGTAAGCCTAATTGTTTTTTTATACTGTCAATCATTTGATATTTTTCATGCGTATCATGATGAAATTCTTGAAAACAAATAATATCCGGCGATTCTTGTTTTAAAAAATCGAACACTTGAGCTTGAATTCCAGCACGCCCACGCCACCCATTATAATTAAATGCATTTACATTGTATGATATAATTTTTACAGTATCACCGCTAACATCATGTTTGGGAGAACCTGCAAATGAAAAAGTATCAAAAAAGGTTGATATACTTAAAACAAAACCAATAACAGAAACTAAAACATTCAATTTGTGTTTTGTAAATAACCAAAATATGACAAAAAAAAGATTTACAAGTAAATAAACCGGATATGCTAATGCAACAAATTCAAACATCCAAATTAATTGTGGATTTATATATCGTGCAATAGCGGTAAATACAAGCAACAATGATGCAATTAAATTGACACAAAATAAAATAAATCGAACAAACTTCATGTATTATCTTTTTTTACTCATAGTAAATAAAATTTCTTTTTCTTTTGCCGTTAAACTTTCATAACCATTTTTAGCAATTTTATCTAATATAGCATCTATTTCTTGTTGTGTAACAGCATTTGTAGGCTTAGTAGAATATGACTTTGAAGAAGGATTTGAATAACTTACTGTAATTTTTTTTCTTGGTTTAGTCCATGTTACAATAGTATCCATAATATTCATAAACCATCTAGAAATATCGGTACCCTTTTTTATTTGCGAAGCCCATATAAATCCAAACAATGCTCCCCCCAAATGTGCTATATGCCCCCCTGAATTTATTCCGGGAATAAGAATAATATCAAGTAACACCATTGCTAAAACAAGGTATTTAATACGAACAGGACCAATAAACAATAAATGAACTATATAATTAGGAAAATACGTGGCTGTAGCTGTCATAATTGCAAGTACTGATGCAGATGCGCCTATCATTGGAATTTCAGCAGGTACATATTGTGATAAATGAGGTAAAATATAATACGCTGCTATAGTAAATACAGCACCCGTAAGTCCACCTAATATATATATTGCAACAAATCGTTTTCCATTAAGCATATCTATAAATATTTTTCCCATCCAGTACAGCCACAACATATTGAATAAAATATGCAGAAAATCAACATGAGTAAACATATACGTAACCAATGTCCATGGCTTAACAATAAGTTTTGGAACAGAAATATATGTTTGAATATTACTTATAATAAAAGTATAGATTCCGGATTCTTGTTGCCCGGTAAAAATCCACGATAATACTTGTAAAATATTAAGAATCAGAAAAACTGCTATGTTTATAAAAATAATCTTTATAAGATTATTTCCTTCGCGAAATTCGCGTTGTATGTCGTGCCAAATTGTCATTATAAATATGTTCCTTTACGTCTCCAATACTGAATTAATATATAGCCAAAAATCATTCCACCTAAATGAGCAAAATGAGCAACATTATCGCCCGGTGAATTACGAATTCCACTAAACAATTCTATAATTCCATAAGCCAAAACAAACCATTTAGCCTTAATAGGCAATGCAAAAAATAAGTATATATAGGAATTAGGGAACAACATACCAAAAGCCATAAGCAATCCAAATACCGCCCCCGAGGCTCCAACAGTTGATACATTAATAATAGAATTCAATTCGGCATAAACAGGATCAATAAAATTTTTATTTTGCCTGATTATATCAACACCTTCAGAATAAATCATATCTAAAACTTCGGCCGGTACTTGATTTTGTAAAGATTGAATACGAATATACGCCACTATCATTTGCACTATTCCGGCTCCTATACCGGTAGCCATATAAAATGTAAAAAACCGTTTGGGTCCCCAAAAATTTTCTAGCACATTACCAAACATCCACAAGGCAAACATATTGAAAAAAATATGCTCCAAATTGGCATGTAAAAACATATAACTCACAAATTGAATGGGTTTAAAAGCTCTTGAACCAATATAATGAAGACCAAGTGCATCGGATATATCATATTGATACATTATTTGAAAAATAAATCCAACAATAAAAACACCTGCATTCAACAACAACAAATTTTTAACTACCGGTGGCAATACAGTAAAACCTTGTGGAGAATAATTCATACAATATTAGGTATTAAATTTTTTAAAAATTTCATCATATTCAAGCATTACTACAGCACGTTTTCCGTCGGCAGAAACCGAGTGCATAGAACATTGAAACAATTGTGCAATAAATGTTTGCATTTCATCGGGCTGCATTACAGGATTTCTGTATAATGCCGATGATTGTGCTAAAGAACGAGCAATAGTTTCATTGATATTTGATTGAAGAGATTCACCTCGCTCGTTATATTCAGAAATAAATGCATGAATAATATTTTCTATAGTACTTATTTCAATATCCGGTGGTGTACCATTTACCACAAAAGAATTTTGACCAAATAACTCAATGTCAAATCCTACTGTTTGTAAATATGGTAATAATTCTTGTAAAATTTGTGATTCGGTATATGATAATTCTATATGAACAGGCAACAATGTTCGCTGAATAGGACGTTGTTGATTTTGTAGTAAAGCCAAAAACTTTTCATATAAAATTCTACTATGAGCTCGCTTAATATCTATAATCATCAACCCTGTTTTACCGGTAGTTAGAATATATTTTTTTTGTATTTGCATACACGTAACAGGCTCACTTGCAGGCTCTTCATGTATAGTATTAATAGCCGAACTAAATATTTGTTGTGCAACCGTTGAATGTGTTTCAAATCCTTCAAATAATTGTTCCCACCCTGCCACCGATTGTTTTTGCGGAGCTTGATGCGTCATTTTGTCTGTTTTAAATGGATTATAATCAGTTCTGACGTCAATTCCCGGAATTTTAACAGGAGCATCTTTGGGTATTGCAAACATATCAGAATAATCTTCGGTATCAATAAAATCGAGCGACGGAACAATATTACTTTTACCCAATGCATGTTTTACCGATGCTTCTAATAACTGACAAATATTGTATTCTTCAACAAATTTTATTTCTGTTTTTGTTGGATGAATATTTACATCTATTTGAGAAGGATCAATATCAAAAAACACAAAAAAAGGCGGATATTCACGATTTGGAATTAATTGTTCATATGCTCGCATTATTGCATTTTGATAACTTTTTTGTCGAAAAAAACGATTATTTACAAAAAAATACTGATCATAATTATTTTTTTTAGCTATATCAGGTGTTCCTATATATCCTGAAATAGTTACTATAGAAGTTTCTCCTTCTATAGGTAGCAGGCTTTTTTCCATGCGTTTTCCAAATATATTAACTATTCGTTGTTTATGATTGGAAATAGGATACTTAGCATATAACTCATCATCTTTGTAAATAGTAAATCCTATATGAGGATGAGCCAATGCAATTTGTAATATTTCTGATAATATATATTTAAATTCAGTTTGATTCGATTTTAAAAATTTTCGACGTGCAGGTATATTATAAAAAAGATTTTTTACAGTAAAAGTACTACCAATTGGACATGAAACAGGTGTTTGTGATTCAACCTGCGATGCTTTAATAATAATTTTGGTGCCAATTTCTGTATCTGCCGTTCGAGTTTTAAGTTCGGTATGCGACACTGCAGCAATTGATGCCAATGCTTCGCCTCGAAAACCCATAGACCGAATAGAAAAAATATCATCGGCTGTTCTAATTTTAGATGTAGCATGTCGTTCAAAAGCCATACGAGCATCGGTATCACTCATACCTTTCCCGTTATCGGTAATTTGAATAACAGTTCTTCCTGCATCTATTATTGAAATGATAATATCTGTAGCTTCCGCATCAATTGAATTTTCCACTAATTCTTTTACAACCGATGCCGGACGTTGAACAACCTCACCGGCAGCAATTTGATTAGCAACAGAATCAGGTAATAATTGAATTATATCGGGCATTAACGTAACATTTAAATTCGAGTAATAAACAAATATGCAAAATACAGTAAAACAATAAAAATTAAAATAATACGAACATTTTGTTTATGTACAATTCTTGAACGTGCATCCTTTTTTGCTTTAAATTGTCCACGAATATGAGGAATGTATTGCACGGAATCTGTTGTTTTCCCTTGTTCTTTGTCTACTTCTTGTAAAATACGTTGTATGCGTTCTTCTCTTTTTTCTTTCTCAGGATTGTAATATCGGGGCGAATAAGAAAAACCACGAGGTTTACGCATAGAATATATTGACGAAAAAATTCCCATAATCAATTTTTTACAAATATACGGAATCTATAATTGTTATACTTTTTTAATCATTCTTTTTATTAAAAAAGCTTTACCCGAAGAATCCGAGTAAAGCTTTTAAGAGAATACTTACTATATGAAAAAAACTAAAAGGGAGGGACTATTTATTATTTGATAAAAATTCTGAAATTCCTTCTTGAGTAGCTTTTAATGCTTTTTTACCGGGTTTCCAGTCTGCAGGACACACTTCGCCATGTTGTTCAAAATACTGAAGAGCATCTACCATACGCAAAGCATCTTCTATACTTCTACCAAGTGGTAAATCATTTACAACCTGATGACGCACAATACCTTCTTTATCAATCAAGAAAGTACCTCTATATGCTACAGGTGCTCCAACAAAGGTAGATTCTCCTTGTTCGTTTACATCATAATGCCCTGCAAGCACATCATAATTTTCTGATATTGTTTTTGATATATCAGATACTATAGGATATGTTACACCTTTTATTCCACCCTCATTTTGTGGAGTCTGCAACCATTTCCAATGTGAAAATTCTGAATCAACCGATACTCCTATTACTTGTACATTTCGTTTTTCAAATTCACCTAATACATGTTGAAAAGCTAAAAGTTCTGTAGGACATACAAACGTAAAATCTAATGGATAAAAGAATAATACCACATATTTTCCTTTGTATTGACTCAATGAAAAATTTTCAATAATTTGATTACCGTTTATAACTGCTTTTGCATCAAAATCAGGTGCTTTTTTTCCTACTAATACTGCCATTTTTTTTACTTTTTTTAATGATTTAACTTTAATATGTAGTCGAAAATTGTGTTGTATACTTACAACATTAAAAAAAAAAATTACAAAAATTAGTATTTTTTTTATTTAGCAAACAATTATGCTAACAACGAAATCAGTAATTGCTCAATACCGGCAGCATCTAATTTACAATATGCATATAGTTCTTCTTGAGTTCCATGTGGTATAAACGAATCGGGTATTCCTAACCGTATAACTTTACCTGTATATTCGTATAAAGAACATTGTTCAAGAACTGCAGAACCAAATCCACCTTGTATTACACCATCTTCAATAGTTATAATAACAGAATACGATTTACAAACTTTCTTAATACAATCAACATCTAAAGGTTTTGCAAATCGCATATTATATACGGCTACTTCTTTTCCTAATGTTTGCGACACTGTATCTGCTGCTTGTTTTGCTACATTACCCAGTGGCCCAAAACTAAGAATAGCAATAGTATTACCTTCACGTATTTTTTCTGATTTTGCAATTTCATATACCTGCATTGGTTGTTTCCAATCTTGCAACACTCCATTTCCACGAGGATATCGAATAACAAAAGGTTTTCCTGATTTATATGCTGTAAACATTAAATTACGCAAATCAACTTCGTTTAAAGGTGATGATACTATAATACCGGGAATGGAACGCATAAATGCAATATCAAACACGCCATGATGAGTTGCGCCATCAGCTCCAACCAAGCCACCTCTGTCTAAACAAAAAATAACAGGCAAACGCTGCAATGCAACATCGTGAATAACTTGATCGTATGCCCGTTGCATAAAACTAGAATAAATATTACAAAACGGTATTAATCCATCTATTGCCATACCCGCCGACAATGTAACAGCATGTTGTTCGGCAATACCTACATCAAAAGCTCTATCGGGCATAGCTTGCATAAGTATATTCATAGAACAACCGGATCCCATAGCTGGAGTTACACCTACAATTCTCGAATCATTTTGTGCCAACTCCAACAGAGTTTCACCAAATACATCTTGATACTTTGGCGGTGCCAATGCTGTATCCGGCACATCAACCATTATTCCGGTATCTTTATCAAATTTTCGAGGAGCATGCCATTGTGTTTGTGCTTCTTCGGCAGGTTTAAATCCCTTTCCTTTTTGAGTAATTATATGAAGTAATTTAGGCCCTTTTATTTCTTTTAAATCTTGAATTGTTCGTACTAAATGAAAAACATCATGACCATCGATAGGCCCAAAATATCGAAATTTTAAGGATTCAAATAAATTACTTTCTTTTAAAATAATTGATTTTATTCCATTTTCAATTTTTTGTGCAAGAGCCTGTGTGTTGGGACCAAATTTGCTTAATTTACCCAAAAAATTCCACACATCGTCTTTTAATTTATTATATGCCTTTGATGTAGTTATATCCATTAAATACTGATTCAATGCTCCTACATTGGCATCAATTGCCATATTATTATCGTTTAGTATAACTAATATATTTGCATTTGTAAAACCTGCATGATTTAATGCTTCAAAAGCCATTCCTCCGGTCATTGCTCCATCGCCTATTACAGCAACAACTTGCCTTTGGGAATCTCCATTTTTTTGAGCAGCTATAGCCATACCTAACGCTGCTGAAATTGAAGTAGATGAATGCCCTGCAATGAAACTATCATATTCACTTTCTTGCGGATTTGGAAATCCTGAAATCCCTCCAAATTTTCGGTTTGTATGAAATAATTTCTTTCTTCCTGTTACTATTTTATGCCCATAGGCTTGATGTCCAACGTCCCAAACTATTCGATCATAAGGAGTATTTAATGCATAATGAAGAGCTATAGTCAATTCAACAGTACCTAAACTTGCTCCAAAATGCCCCGGATTGCGGCTACTTTCATCAATAATAAAATCACGCAATTCTTTACATAATTGTGGCAGTTGTTCAATCCCAAGTTTTCTTATATCATGGGGGAATTCAATATGTTCTAACAAATTACTCAACACGTATTATATTGAATGACAAAAATAACAAATTATTTGATTTTACATTTTACAAATACCATTTAAACGTATTTAACGTATGTTCTACACAAAAAAATCATATAAAAATTTGATAAACACAAAAAATGTTAGTGCACTTAACTTTATAAATTTCAAATGTTTAAACAAATATTTACCATATGTTAACTATAGATAAAATTACAGATTTTTTTGTTTTGTCGACGATTTTAGCAAAAAATTTAATTCAATCGTTGATAAAAAAGCTATTCAAAAACAATCTTCTATTATTATAATAAAAAAAAGTAATCAAGATATTACAATGTCAGAAAGTGAAATTATTACCATTATGATATTATTTCACAGTAAAGATTAACGTATTCTTAAAGATTGCCATCTTGCTGATATTCAAAAGCATTTATCCTCGCATAATCGTTTTGCAAAACAAAAGAGTAGTCATACGCAATTCCCGGATTCATAGATAAAACATTAACAAATAACAACTTTTCTGATTTGGAAACATAGCATGACTTAACCTATAAACCATATTGAAAATTTTAATACAAATAAAACTGTTAGATTACTTCCACAAAAGCATATCTTTTACTACATGTTGCCAAATTTTCTTAGTGTGCAAACACCCAAATGCTATATCGCCACATTTTGAAACCCACTGCATACCGGTAATAGAATGAACTATACAAATTTCATCTGATTGTAGAAATTGCTTAACAGTTATTGATTGTTGAATTGATATTGAAAATCCCAACCTACCGGCTATTGAAAGAATTTTACGAGTAATAGGCAAGACATAATTTGATATTACAGTAACTTGATTATCAAAAACACATAAAAATTCACCAACAGAACTACCAATAATTTCAGATTGGTTATTACACAACGTTACAGCATGAAGTTCATGCATGGTACTAATTTGCCGTGCAACAAATTCATGCCACGAATGAAACGAACAATAACTAGGCACATAAGGCATAGATTGTATGCAATCAGAAAAAATCCCTATACGTATACCTCCCGAATTAAACACAAATTCTAAAACTTCTATTGGCTCAATAAAAAGTAAACATTCCCAATTCGATTTATTAATTGAAGGAGTTATAAGAATTGTACACACGCCTCCTTTATACACCTTATTTACATTAAGTAATCGTGTAATGTAACGTTGAATTGTATCTTTATGAAATTGTTGCGGAATTGGAATTTTACATATATCTAATGTTGTAATAATACGTTGCATATGTTCTTCTAAAAACAAAGGAACGGTATTATATAAACGCACTTGTTCATATACATACAAAGTGTTTGTAAATGCTTCAAACCCTTGAATATTCAATGCATCACTTTTTTGCAGTTCTCCTTGTTGAATATAAAATTTACTCATTGCCAATTATAGCTTTGCAATATGGAACTATGGATTCATTTTTCGATATTAATATTCCTTTAACACCTACTTTGTAAGCAGCTTCAATATCTCTTTTACTATCACCAATCATATATGAATTATGAACATCAATATTATAGGTTTTAATAGCTTGTTCAAATAACAATGTACCGGGCTTTCTACATTCACAAGCAGAAACATCAGGATGATGCGGACAATAATATACCTGAGTAATTGTAATGTCATGTCTTTCTAGTTCACTAACCATATATGTATGTACTCGTTCAACATCGGCTATAGAATATACACCTTTGGCAACACCACTTTGATTAGTTATAACTATAAGCATAAAACCATGCTGTTGCAACAACCTAAGCCCATCAAAAATTCCCGGATTAAATATAAATGAATCAACACTATACGTATAATATTGAGTACCATCATTAATTACCCCATCTCTATCTAAAAATACCGCCTTATTCATACTATTGCCATTTATATAGAAATTGTTAATCCATCATACGATAAATATACCTGCCGAGGTAACCGAGCCTGAACTTGTTCATGAAATCCCATAAGATGACTAATATGAGTAAAAAATGCTTGTTTGGGTTGTAACTGTTCAACTATATGCAAAGCTTCATCTAAATTAAAATGCGAATAATGTTTTTTGATTCGCAATGCATTAATTATAAGAACATCTAAATTTGTAAGTTTTTTAATTTCTTGTGCATCAATATATGATGCATCAGATATATAAGCAACTTTACCAATTCTATATCCAAATATAGGCAAATTCCAATGCATTACCCGTATTGGCTCTATTTGAATTGATTTATATTCAAATGGTTTATTTTCAATAGTATGAATATTCATTATAGGAATACCCGGATATTTTTCTTTGGCAAACACATATGAAAACTCTTGTTTAATGGCATCAATTACACGTGCTTCAGCAAAAACATCAATAGCTTTTTGTTTTAAAAAATTATAAGGACGAATATCATCTAATCCTGCTATATGGTCTTTGTGTTCATGAGTAATAAGAATAGCATCAATATTCTGAATATCACCTGCAAGCATTTGCTGTCTAAAATCGGGTCCGGCATCTATAACTATAGTAATATCATTAATAGTGATAAGAACAGAACTACGCAAGCGTTTGTCATACATACTTGTTGATTTACATACCTCACAATTGCATGCTATTACAGGTATTCCTTGAGAAGTACCGGTTCCTAAAAAACGTATAAGCATAGGATACGATTCATTCATAATGCATTACTTTTTATCAGGGTAGGGAATACGAGCATGATACATATTTATAAGTTTCTGAATCATTACATCTTTTACTGTTGACAATTCACGCAATGTAATATCTACATTGTCAAAATGACTTTCACTCATAAGATTTTGAATAATTTTATCAACCATAAGCGAAATTTGTTCTTTATCATGAATTACAATACTTCGAGATGCAGCTTCTACAGAATCTGCAATCATAAGAACAGCTAATTCTTTACGAGTTGGTTTAGATGCCGGATATTGAAACATCTGATCATCAATTTGTTGATTAGGATTTAATTTTTTGAATTTATCGTAAAAAAACCAAGTTTTAGAATTGCTATGATGTCCAAATATCATTTCAATAACAATACCGGGTAAATTATGTTTACGAGCCAATTCTCTACCATACACCACATGTTCAATAATAATTTTAGCACTTAACTCAGGAGATATTTCGTCATGAGGATTTCCAACAAATGACTGATTTTCAATAAAATATGCAGGATTCGACAATTTTCCTATATCATGATACAAACCGGCAACTCTACCTAACAGTACATTACCATTAATTTTTTGCAAGGCTGCTTCTGTTAAATTAGCAACCTGTAAGGAATGTTGAAACGTACCCGGAGCTTGTTCACTCAAATCCCTTAACAAACCCCTATTAGTATCATTTAATTCAAACAACGTTAAATCAGAAGGAATTCGATATAACCGTTCAAAAATAAAAATAAGCAAATATGTAGTTAACAACAAAATACAACTTACGGCAAACCACAACAATTTTAACCAACTTATGGTTTCTATACTCCCTTCTTTTATAAGTGAAATTGCAAAAAATATAATTGCATATGAAATAAATGAAAATACAGCACACAAAAACAATGAACTACGTTGATAATGATTTCCTATACTAAATAATGCAATAGACCCAACTATAATTTGCAAAAAAACAAAATCAAAACTATTGGGGGCTATAAAACCTATAATAAGCATAGTAATAACATGAACAAACAGAGCAATTCGAGCATTCAAAAAGTTTTTTACAACAAGAGGCAAAGCAACATACGGTATTATATAAATACTAATATGATTAAACTTTTGAGTAATACTTGCCATAGCAACAAACAAAACCACTATACTCACTATAAATAATGTTTGAGCATGATTTTGAAGAATGTGAGGCTCAAAATATAATATAAGCAAAACCAATACAATAAAAGCCATGAAGATAAGAATAATTTGCCCGGTAAAAATGGCAATCATAGTATGAATAGTCATTGATGAATTTTCATACTCTTTTTTAAGTGAATCAAGAACTTTTATATCTTTTTCGGTAACAACGGTACCCTTGCTTATTATACGAGAACCTTCACTTACATATCCATGTTTTTCAGATATTTTAGAAAGCAATAAAGATTTTCGTTCATTAGAAATAGCATCATTATAAATGATATTTGGTTTAATTGATTTATAGATTATATCTTTTACTTTGTTACGAGTAATAGAATCAAGTGATTGAGGAATTGCAGAAATTACTTTTGCATGAGCTTCGCCAATAGTTAACACTTGTTCTATATGCATTCGTATTTTTTGAGGTTTTTTATCTACAACGAGTGTTTTATATGGCTTTTGAATATCAATAATCCCAATAGAATAAACTGTTTTAAGTTCTTTTTGCAGTGCTAACAAATTTACCGATTCGGGTATATCAAGCATTGAAAACAAATGCTTGCATTGCCTTAATAATGAATCAATTACATACTTAGCAACAGTAGAATCCAAATCATAATATGGAGAAAATTCACGAATTATACTATCACGCTGCATTCTTATTTCTTCTTCGGTTTTATCAATAGAAAAACTAAAAGGGGCAAATAAATCGCGATGCTGCCAAACTTTATTTTGTTGATATTCAAATTCAAATTTGCGTTCTTTTGGTAAAAAAAACATAATTGCTACTATTCCAAAAGAAAATAATAGAATTGAGAGAAATTTTGCTTTGTTGTTTATAAAAAAAGTATAAAATTTGCCCATCTGTAACGTGTATAATATTATTTGGTAAAAATATACATTGCAAGAGTAAAAATATCTATTTTTAAGAAAAAAATAATGACAAAATTACGACTTGTTTTTGATGTAGAAGAAGAAACTCTGGTAAACAGTAGTTATATTATTGATAAAAAATTGTTGAATAACATTGCAATGTTTTTATCGAATTTACGCAATAGCGACAGAGAAGTAATATTAGTAACTGCCGGAGCAATTGCATCGGGTATAGAACGACTTCATCTTTCGGGCTACCCTCCTACTTTGGCCGAAAAACAAGCTGTTGCTGCCATAGGACAAGTTGAACTTATAAAACGCTATCAAAATATATTTGATGAATATACACAAATGATAGCACAGGTTCTTTTAGCACGGGACATTATAAACAATCCGAAACAACAAAAAAATGCAAAAAACACATTTAGAAAATTACTTTCTTTAGGTATAATTCCAATTATAAATGAAAACGATACTATATCAACGGCAGATATTGAACAAGAAAACAATTATATACTTACAGCAACAGTAGCTTCTATAACAAATGCACACGCATTAATAGTAATAAACAAAGATTTTTCATTTAAAGTTCTCTGTAAAGGCAATAATTTTTACTATGCAATTGCCAGCAAAGAAGATTTATTACATTTTCTTTCTAAACTTGATATAGCATCGTTACATAAAAAGAAATTTTCATACCCTACTATTTTTCCTAAACAAGGAATGTAACGTCTAATGAAAAAAATTACACACATACTTGCCTGGACTATTTCCATAATCATGCACCCCATTATATATGGATTA
>Ga0116190_1001058_pt1 | contig 25188 bp, 15 predicted proteins | sample AD_JPNTR4_MetaG_FD_89808 | JGI IMG/M metagenome (GOLD analysis project Ga0116190, IMG submission 89808) | Active sludge microbial communities of municipal wastewater-treating anaerobic digesters from Japan - AD_JPNTR4_MetaG | ecosystem: Engineered > Bioreactor > Anaerobic > Digestate | place...
CATGTGGAGGGGCGCGTGATTCTGTATGCCGACACCGTGACCGACGCCATGCGTACGATGATGGAGGTCACGCAGTCGCGCCGCGCCAGACAAGAGGCGTACAACCGCGAGCACGGCATCACGCCGCGCAGTGTGAAACGCGCGATCAACGAATCGCTGGCGCTCTATACGGAAGCGCAGCGTGTCGAAGGGCGCATGGTGGCGGCCGAGACGCCCGAGACCTATGACCTGTATCGCGTGATTGGTGAATTGGAGGCCGAGATGATGGCCGCCGCCGATGTGCTGGAGTTCGAGCGCGCGGCGATGTTGCGGGATGAAATTCGTGAGTTGAAACGACTGAGGGTTGCGGAATGAACGCGTATTTTAAAAAGTGGAGCCTGGGCTTGTTGGTGGCGGGCGTGGTCGGCGCGAGCCCTGCGGCTGAAGTACGTTTTGATTTCGAGACCGGCGACCTGCAAGGCTGGCGGGTGGTGGAGGGGGCGTTCGGACGAATCGTGAGCGACCGGGCGCGCGAGCACCACGGTGGCGGGCCGTATACGAAGGTCGGTTCGTTTTTCCTCTCCACGCTGGAGAGCGCGGACGGCAAGTATCCGGATGATCGTTTCGAAGGCGTGGTCGAATCGCCGGTTGTGATTCTGGAGGCCCCGGAGATCACGCTGCGCGTGGGCGGCGGCAAGGGCCCCGATGTCTATGTCGCGCTCTGCACGCTGGACGGCCGCGAGGTGGCTACGGCACGCGGGGGCGATTCGCAGACTCTTCATGCGCGCAGCATGTCGGTGCCCGCCTGCGTGGGCCAGCCGGTCTTTTTCCGTGTGGTGGACCGGGCGAGCGGAGGGTGGGGGCATATCACGCTGGATCATGTAGTGTGCCAGGGCCGGATAGACGAGGAGGCCTCGGCGCGGCGCTTCAAGGCGCGTCTGCGTGAGGTGGCGCGCGCCGGTAACGCGATAACGGTCGAGCGTCTGCGTGCGGGCATCCGCGATTTGGGCGACATGTTCCAAGGGCGTTACCCCGCCGACACGCTGTTGCGGCGGCTCGATACCTTGGACGAGGATGGCGATCCTGATGCTTTGAACGCTTTTGCGCGCGAGGCACTGGTGCGCGAAAATCCGTTGCTCAACACGACTCCGTTGCTGTTTGTGACGCGCAAGCAGTACCGTCGGGATCACCACAACACGGCTACCCTCTTCGTGTCGTGTGAAATCAACGCCCGCAGTTATGACACCGAGGGTGCCTTCAAGGTTCTGGACGTGCGGCGGGGCACGGTCACGACCCTCTTCGCGCCGGGGCCGGGCGTCACCGTTCGGGACCCGGACTTGGATTTCGCGGGCGAGCGGCTGGTGTTCTCAATGCGCAAAGGACCGCAGGATAACTATCACATCTACACGATGACTGTGGCGGGAACCGAGTTGCGCCAACTCACCTCCGCGCGGGAGGTTGCGGATGTCGATCCGATCTGGCTGCCGGACGGCGATATCCTGTTCTCGTCCACGCGCGAGCCGAAGTACTGCATGTGCAACCGGCACATCATGTGCAACCTCTACCGCATGAAGGCGGATGGCGCCAACATCCACCAGATTGGGATTTCCACGCTCTTCGAGGGGCACGCTTCCGTGATGCCGGACGGCCGCATCCTCTATGACCGCTGGGAGTATGTGGACCGCAACTTCGGCGATGCGCAGGGATTGTGGGTCTGCAATCCCGATGGCACCGGCCATGCACTCTACTGGGGGAATAATACGACAAGCCCCGGCGGCGTGATCGATGCGCGCACGCTGTCGCAATCCCACTTGGCGATTGCGGTCTTCGGCTCCTGCCACGACCGTCCTTGGGGTGCCTTGGGTCTGATCGACCGTTCGCGCGGTGTCGACGGACTTGAACCGGTGCTCCGCACGTGGCCGGCGGCCTTTACCAACCGTATCAAGACCGCCGGGCAAGATTTCGACTCGACGGTCCGGCTGACCTGCAAATACGAAGATCCACATCCATTGGACGACCGCCATTTCCTGTGCTCCCGCCAAACCAGACGCGGCGAGGAGATGGGGCTCTACTATCTGGACCTGTTCGGCAACGAGGTGCTGGTGCACGCCGAAGCGCCGGGCTGTTACGATCCTTTGCCGTTGCGCCCGCGCCCCGCCCCGCCTGTGTTGCCGTGTCGGCGCACCTTTGAGCACCCGAATGCCGCCGGACGCTTCTATCTGCAGAACGTCTACATCGGTACGCACATGCAGGGTGTCAAGCCGGGGTCCGTCAAATACCTGCGGGTTATCGAGTCGCCCGAGAAACGCAATTGGTCGGAACGCGCATGGCATGGCCAGGGCGAGCAGGCTCCCGCGATGAATTGGCACAACTTCGAGAATAAGCGCATCCTCGGTACCGTGCCGGTCGAGTCGGACGGCAGCGCCTATTTCGAAGTGCCCGGCAACACTTTTGTCTTTTTCCAGGCACTCGACGAAAACGGCATGATGATCCAGTCCATGCGCTCGGGCGCTTACGTGCAGCCCGGCGAGACCTACGGTTGCGTGGGGTGCCATGAAAACCGCGTAGGCGATATCCCGCCGGTCACGACGCCGCCGTTGGCGATGCGGCGCAAGCCCGACACGCTGAAAGGCTGGTACGGTCCTCCGCGCATCTTCTCGTTCCAAAAAGAGGTGCAGCCGATATTCGACCGCCATTGCGTTACCTGCCACGACTACGGCAAGAAGGCGGGCGAACGCCTGAATCTGTCGGGCGATCGCGATTCGGTCTTCTGCACCTCGTATGTGGACCTGTGGGCGCTGGGCGTGATCACCTGCGTAGGCGGCGGTCCAGCCGAGGTGCAACAGGCTTATTCGTGGGGCAGCCATCCGTCGCGACTGATCCAGAAAGTACGCTCGGGGCACTGCAAGGTCGCGTCGAACGCCGAGGTGCTGGATCGTCTGATCACATGGGTCGACTTGAACGCTCCGTATTATCCAGAGTACGCCTCCGCCTATCCGCAAAATCTGGGCGGGCGCAGTCCGCTGACGATGGCGGAAGTGGATCGCTTGAAGGTGTTAACGGGCGTGCAGATATCCGACAAGTTTAGTGCGCGGCAACGTGCGCAGCTCTCCTTTGCACGACCGGAACTGAGCCGCATTTTGGCTGGCGCGACCAACGACGCCGCACGCGCCGAAGCGCTGGCATTGATACAGGAGGGCGCACGACGGTTGCGCGACAAACCGCGTGCGGACATGGACGGTTTTGCGGCTTGCGTCCGGGATCAGGCGCGCGAGGCGGTATATCAGGCGCGGTGGGAGCGCGAGTTGCGCGCCTACGCGGCGATACGCGAGGGACGTCGTGTTTACGACGAGGAACAACAAACACCTGAGGAGGCGACACAATGACAACAATTTCACGGCGCGGGTTCTGCCGCGCATTGGCGGGTGCAGGAGCTGTGGCGCAGATGTCTGCGACCGCGCGCGGCGAGGAGAAGGCGCAAACAATCAAGCTGGGCGTGATCGGCTGCGGCTGGTATGGGATGGTCAACGTGCGGGCGGCGTTCAAGGCCGGCGGCGTTGAGGTCGTCGCGGTGTGTGATGTCGACAGCGAGCATCTGCGGGTCGCGGCCGAAGAGGTCGCCAAGCTCCAGGGGCGGCCGCCGCGAACCTTCAAGCACTACGAGGAACTGCTGCAAGTCGAGGGACTGAATGCCGTGATCATCGCGACGCCGCCGCAGTGGCATGCGCTGCAATTCATTGCTGCGGTCGGACGTAAACTTGACGTCTACTGCGAAAAGCCGCTGGCTTATGATGTGCGCGAATGCCGCGCCATGGTGGATGCCGCGCGTGCCAGCGGGCGCATCGTCCAAGTGGGCTTTCAGCGACGCCAGAGTCCCGCGTTTCAGGCGGTGCGCGACTATCTGCGCGAAGGCAAAGCGGGACGGCTTATTTGCGCCGAGGCCGCCATCCACTACACGGCGGGCGTCAAGGATCCGTCGCCGCAGACGCCGCCAGCTTCGCTCGACTGGGATTTGTGGTGCGGACCAGCGCCGCTGATTCCGTACAGCCCGCAGGTCGGACATAAAAGCTGGCGGTTGGAGCAGACCACCGGTCACGGTCACTTGGTCGACTGGGGCATTCATTTGATTGATGCGGCGCGCATGATTCTCGGTGCGGACGAACCGCGTTCGGTGTCGGCGACGGGCGGCCTGTATGCGCTCAAGGGGAGGATCACCACGCCGGACGTGCTGACCGCGCACTTCGATTTCGATGGATGCCCGTTAACGTGGCGGCACCGCATCTGGGGTGCCACGGAATACGCGCCGGAGGTCTCGAACGGCATCTTCTTCTACGGGGATCAGCAGACGGTGTTCGTCACGGACAACCGTTGGGTGGTCATCCCGAAAGGCAAGAACGCAGAGCGTCAGGAGCACACCGTCAAGGCGGATGCCGGAACGTTGCACGTGGCCGAGTTTCTCAACGCCGTGCGGACGCGCCAAGCGCCGGGTTGCCCGATTGAAGAGGGGGCAAAATCCACCGTCGCCGTCAAGCTTGCCATGATCGCATACGAGACAGGGCGGCGGGTCGATTGGGATGCGGCAGCGCAGTCCGTGGGCGACAACAAAGAAGCCGCCGCACGGCTCCTGCGCCCCTACCGGGCACCTTGGAAACATCCCTTTGAAGCGTGACGCATGAGCGGCTACTCCGGTAGCTACTGGGTTGTTCCTAAACCGCCAAGACGCCATGAACGCCAAAAAGGATAGAGGTTTTTTGTATGCGGCCGACTGTGGTGTGGTGGGGCAAAGGGAAAAGAAAGTTGGTCTCTTTCGGCGACAGTATGGAATTGCAGAGTCGCTGTCCTTGTGTTAATTTTAGGCTGTTTTGGAAGATTGGCATGCAGGTGACGCTACCATTGGATAGAATGACGACACTAGAAAAGCTTCGCGTGATCGAGGAAGTATGGGATGACCTATGCCGCTCGAAGGAGGATATTCCGTCACCCTCATGGCATGCGGATGTTTTGCGTCTTCGCGAAGAACAGGTTCGCAGTGGCGAATCGACCTTTTTAGAACTGAATGAAGCCAAACGAGTGTTGCGAGAGCGACTGACATGAAGTACTAACAGGGCATACCTTTTTTCTTGGATTTCCACTCGTCCTAGTGTTTACTGTCTGTGTTGAAGATGAGGAGGGATGTTCCATCCGCTGAGAGACAGGAATGGTGTCCGTTCGATATTCATGTTGGCCGGTCATGAAAAGTCTGGAGGTGTCAGATGTCACGAGCAAGATACAGCAGAAACTGGAGAGGAATGGCGTGGATAGGGGGGTGTCTGATTTTCGGGGCGGTCGCGGCTCTGAGGGCGTATGCGGAGACCGTCCTTGTGGTCTATTCCGGCGGCAACAAGGAGGTGCGCCAGTTTTCGGTCGCGAACGGGGTGTGGACGTACGAGAAGGTGTTCGCTTCTGGTTCGTACGAGGGGAAAGCGATGCCCCCTGCGGGCGTGACCAGTGACGGGCGGCGCGTCTATATCGGAGATATAGCGGCGCGCCGGATTCTTGCATTCGAAGCCGACGGCACGTTTGTGGGCACGGTCACGAATTTCGCCTCGACCTGCATGCCCGACTGTGTGTTTGCAGCACCGAACGGTTACCTGTACATGAGCGATGCCTTCGGGAGTGCAGGCGATCGCATCTATCGCTTTGACTTGGATACGTGGCAGGGGGGAGAGTTTATTGCGACCACCGGATGGGGAGAGACATTCAATAATCCGCGCGGTCTGGCGGTCGATGAAAATGGTCTATTGCTTGTCGCCGACCGGAACTCGAATAAGGTGCGGCGCTTCAATGCGACCGATGGTGCTTATAGCAATATCCTGGCGACTGTGAGCTTGCCGAACGGATTGCCTACGACTTCGTCTCGCGGCGCGTTGTGTGTACCCCTCAGCAAGGGACGTTGGGTTATCTGGTTGAGATCGAATCCGACGGCACGGTCATACTCCGGTATTCGGACGACCAGACAGCTCCCAGAATCGGCATCGTCACGATCGGCGAAGATGTGTATTACTCTAGCTACAACGATAACAAAGTCTTTCGGGTCCGCCCGGACGGCACACGTACGGTCGCGGTGGATGCGCAGTCGGATGTCAGCCAGCCGATGTATATGACGGTGGTGCCGGATCATTCGCTCGTTCCTGAAAACGGTTTGATCGCGCACTGGCGCTTTAACGAAGGTGCAAACGCGCCGTTGTTGGCATCCTCCATCGGGCCGACGGGTTATCGTGAGATCGATGCCCAGGGATATCTGCAAAGCGGGGCAACCGGCGTGGAAGGCGGCGCGGTCTGGTTCAATGATTATAGCTTTGGGGTGATCCGGGATTCCAAGCTCTTGATTCCCGCGACAAACGATTTCAGTGTGTTCCTATGGGCGGGAGCATCCACGGAAGGCAGCGGGCAACGGCATGTGTTTTCGCAAAACAACGGCCAAGCCGGACGGTGCGAGTTGGGCTATGACTTCGACAGCGGTTCCGCGCGGAAGCTTTTTTGGTGGCATGCGAATGGGCCGACCTTGATCTCCGCTAACGACGCGCGTGACGGAGTATGGCATCACATCGGCGTGATCCGTCGCGGCGACCAGATGGAGTTGTGGTTGGACGGTGTCATGGAGGCCAGTGCGGTCATGACGGCGTCGATTGACCAGTCTCTCGATTGGCGTTTGGGTCGTGCCGTGTATCCGCAGTTTTACCTGAATTCCGGCGTGTTCATGGATGATTTGCGCGTGTATGACCGGGCACTCTCCAGCGCCGACGTGACGGCGCTCTACACGCTCTACACCTCGTCGCCGTCGACCTTGCCGGTCCCTGTCCGGCCTGCGTTGCCGGTTCCAGATTTAACCGCGGTCGAGTCTGAGTTGACTGCGGTCGTTGTGGGACATCAGCCACGCATTGCGAGCCCGGTCGGATCGCCGTCTCTTTTGCTGATGTCGGGCGGCGTTATGTTGGCCGCGTATGATGTCTGCGGCGGTGCGGGTATTACGCGGGTCTGCCGTTCAACGGATGGCGGCGCAGTGTGGACGCAAATCGCGGAACTCACGGGATTGGTGCATGCCTCGCTATTCGAGGAGGGCGGCGCGCTTTATCTGCTGGGGACATCCGATGTGCTGGGCTCCGTGCGCATTCACCGATCGACGGATGGCGGTGCCACGTGGTCGGCGGGATCGACAATCTCGCCGAACGCATCCTTTCACATGGCGGCTGGACCGGTCGTAGTGCATGACGGACGTGTGTGGAAGGCGGCCGAAGATCAAACTGAGCAAGGGTGGCAACCGGACCGGGCGCGTGTGCGCATGCTCTCGGCGCCGGTCGGTTGCGATCTGATGGCGGCTACGAACTGGACGGTGTCTGATCCGCTGTCTCGTAGCGGGTGGAATGTCAACCGTCGTCTGACCGGATGGTTGGATGGCAATGCGCTCGTGGACAAGAACGGCGGGCTCGTCACGCTCATGAGCGTACGTCATAACCGTGGCGGCATGGCGGAGGTGGCGGCGTATGTGCCCGTGACGACGGCAAGTTCGGCACCTGGCTTCAATCTGGATACGGGGTTTGTCATGTTGCCCGGCGCGGCGAAGCCGTTCATGGTCCGGTATGACGCTGTGTCGGGCCTTTACTGGACGCTGACGAGCGCGGTCGCCCCGTCCGAGAACGAAATCGGCAGGGTTTTGCCGGAGAATATCTGTCATAGGCTGGCGGTGTATTCATCGCACAATCTGCATGATTGGTGTCTGCGCGATGTGTTGTTCGAACGGCCTGAGTACGGCAGGGACGGTTTTCTGCAGGCGTCGTTTTCGTTTTCCGGGGATGATCTGGTGGTTCTGTTCGCCGCCGCGTATGCCGACGGTTTGTCCGGTCCGCGTTCGGCAGTCGAACCGAACATGGTGCTGGTTAAACGGATCGCCGGTTTCCGCTCCCTGCCGGTTGACGAGGGCGATGCGCGTGTGCTGGTGGCCGACACGGGATTGAACCGCGTGATGCGCTACAGTTTAAACAGCTTGGGGCAGTGGTGCGACGACAACGTGTTTGCGGATGGCCTTTCGGCGCCTTACGGGTTGGCGCTGTTCGGAGAGACGGTGTATGTGACCGAGCGCGTGGCTGGGGGACGTCTGCTCGCCTACACGCTCAAGGGACGTTTGCAGCGGACGGTCACAACCTTTGCGTCGGACAGCACGCCGGGAGCGCTTGAAGCCGCGCCGGACGGGATGTTGTTTGTGTCGTTGATCTCGGCGGTAAGCGGTGACAAGGTGGTCAAGGTGAATCCGGCCAATGGCGCGGTCAGTGTGTTTATCGATACGACCGGATGGGGTGCTACGCTTGTCGATCCGCGTGGGTTGTCCTGTGACGAAACAGGGAACCTCTACGTTGCCACGCAGTTTCAGAGCGGCAATACCCAAGGATATTTCAGGAAGTTTTCGCCGACGGGAGTTTTGTTGGAAACCTCACGGATGCACGATCAACCCCGAGGAGTGTTCTATGATGCCGCTGGACCGCGCGTCATCGGTTCGGTTTACGGGGCCTGCGATGTCATGTCGCTGCCGTTACCGCTCGGCGATGCCTTCTCGAAAATCGGTGATTACAACGTCTGGACCAAGTTTTACGACATCAATATCGTGGACGGACAGGTGTGCTATACGGATTTCGATTATGGCATGGTGCATATTATTCGCAGCACGTTGACTGCGCAGGGAACGGTCGCTCTCGGGCTCAAGAATCCGGCGGAACTGTTGCTGATTCCTGAGGGCGCGAAAGCTTGGCCGGACATCGGGTCGGGGACGCTGATCCGTTTGAAGTGAGTTGAATCAAGGGGCAATCATGAGATTTGCTGGCGGTTGATGTGGCCTTTGGTTCGCGAATGACGCTCTACCGTCTTAGACGGCGACGGGAAGTCGGATCTGCTGATCGGGGCGGGGGACGGCAAGGTTTACGGGTTTCTACACAAGGAGCTCGAATGGTGACAGCACGGCGCATACACGAGGCGCGATGTAAACGGCGAGGAAAGGAGTGACATGATGATCCAGTGTGTGAGTAGCAAACTTTTGATCGTGAGCGCGGGGGCGGCAGTGGGGATGTGTGCCGGTTTGGCGTGTGCGGAGGCGCTGGTCTCGTCAGGTTTTATCTGTGATCCGTTGCCGACGCCACAGTGTCATGCATCGACCATCGCGGAGACGCCGGAGGGGATGGTGGCCGCGTGGTTCGGCGGCACGCATGAGCGGCATCAGGATGTCGGGATCTGGTTGGCGCGGCGGGAAAACGGGGCGTGGTTGCCCGCGCGGGAGGTGGCCAACGGCGTGCAGCCGGACGGCACGCGCCACCCTTGCTGGAATCCGGTGTTGCATACTGCAAAAGATGGTTCGCTGACCCTCTTTTTTAAGGTCGGGCCGGACTGCACATGGTGGTGGGGCGAGAAGATGGTCTCGCGCGATCATGGGCGTACGTGGTCTAAACCGGAGCGCCTGCCGAACGGCATGATCGGACCGATCAAGAATAAGCCGCTGGCACTGCCCGACGGACGCGTGCTGTGCGGAGCCAGCACGGAGTTCGGTCCGTGGCTGGTGCATGTTGAGACGTTCGACAGTGCGGGCACGTGGTCGCGGACCGGCCATCTGCACGGACGGCACATCAACGCGATCCAGCCGAGTTTTTTGACGCATCCGAACAACCTGCTGCAAATGGTGGGGCGTACCAGAGAGCGGCGGGTCTTCTCGATCTTTTCAAAGGACATGGGACGGACGTGGGGCGAAATGACCTTGCTGGAGGTGCCCAACCCGAATGCAGGAACGGACGCGGTGACGCTCAAGGACGGGCGGCATCTACTGGTCTGCAACCCGGTCGAGAAGGGTAGGACGCCGCTGGTCGTGATGCTTTCCGAGGATGGACTCCGCTGGCGTGAAGTGCTGGTTCTTGAAAATGCGCCGTCGGCGGAGTTTTCGTATCCCGCTGTGATTCAGGCGGCGGACGGGCGCGTGCATGTCACCTACACCTGGAAGCGGCGGAACGTCAAACACGCGGTTATCGACGTGTCACAATTGAAGTAGAACAGAGAGGCTCTTGCAAACCCCCGTGACATGGGCGTCTCGCCCATGAAACACGGGCAAGATGCCCGTGCCACACCTGTAACCAAAGGGTTTTGCAAGAGTCTCCAGAGAAAGGGAGAAATGAGATGAATACTTACGCAAGGACATGGGTTATGATCGGCGTTGTCGCTTGCGCGGTCGGCGTAATGGCGGAGACATCATGGCGCGTCAAGCCGCTGGCGGATGACTATGTGGTGGTATGCGAATCACCTTCGCCTTCGAATGTGTATTGCTACACGCCGGGGCTGGCCGTCGCCGGACAGGGGCGTCTGGTGGCGACCATGGATTTCGGCGGTTCGGGTTGGAAAAAAGAAGAACCGCGCGGGCGGATTTTTGTATCGGATGACCGCGGCAAAAGTTGGGCGCAGCGCGCATCATTTCCGTTCCTTCATGCACGACCCTTCATGGCGGGCAAGACGCTATATGTGCTGGGGCATGCCGGAGACTTGATGGTGGTGAGGTCCGATGACAACGGTGAAACTTGGTCAGAAGCGGTCAAGTTGACCGATAAGCAGAACTGGCACCAGTCGGCGTGCAATGTCTGGACCGCCAACGGGTGCGTCTATCTCGTCATGGAACGGCGCGTGTCACAGGCGATTAAGTCGTGGCCGGTCGGCGAACTCGCACCGGTGTTGATGCGCGGCCGTCTGGATGCCGATCTCACACGGCGCGAGAACTGGACGTTCGCCTCGGAACTGTCGTTCCACGATACCCTTCCAAACATCGAAAAAGACCCCGGCATTGATTTCTTCGGTGTGCCGTTCTATGACTCGGCCTACCCGCGCGGCGCGCTGCCGGCACCGCGCCGTAACAGTGCGCCGATCGGTTGGCTGGAAACCAATGTGATCCAATTCACCGATCCCGGCCACTATTGGTACGATCCTGCCGGCAAGACCTTTCACCTCTGGATGCGCGCGCACACCGGCGGCACCGGCTATGCGGCGGTTGCCAAGGTAGTGGAGCGGGCCGACGGCAGTATGGTGACCCAACTGGAGAAAGTGCCCTCCGGCAAGTCTGCGCTCTTTTTGCCCTGCCCCGGCGGCCAGATGCGTTTTCATGTGCTGTATGACGCGCCGACGCGGCTCTTCTGGTTGCTCAGCACACAGGCGACCGACTCCATGACGCGTGCGGAGATGCTGCCGGATGACCGCTACAATCTGCCGAATAACGAGCGCCACCGCTTGCAGCTCCATTTTTCCAAAAACATGGTGGACTGGTGTTTCGCGGGACTTGTGGCAACCGGAAAGACGCCGCGCGAAGCCCGTCACTACGCCTCAATGGTGATTGACGGTGATGACCTGCACGTGCTGTCACGTAGCGGCGATAGCCGTGCCAAGAGCGCGCATGACGGAAATCTGATCACGTTCCACACGGTCAAAAAATTCAGGGATCTGGTGTATTAGTGCCTTATGAATTTACCGCTTGTTGATCTCTTAGTCTTCGTCGCCTATTTGGTCGGTGTGACCGCGTTTGGTTGCTCGTTCTACTTCAGGCGTGGTGCCGCCGACGCGGCGGATACCTTTACCTCGGGCGGCGGACGGTTGCCGGCGTGGGCGGTGGGCATGTCGATCTTCGCGACATTCGTCAGCAGTATCAGCTTTTTGGGGTTGCCAGCCAAGGCGTATGTCGGAAACTGGAACGCCTTCGTTTTCAGTCTGTCGATTCCTGTGGCCTCATGGATGGCGGTGCGGTTTTTCGTGCCGCTTTACCGCAGCCTGAACAGTGCTTCGGCCTACAGTTATCTGGAGACGCGCTTCGGGCCCTGGGCGCGCATCTACGCCTCGCTCTGTTATCTGGTCACGCAGATCGCGCGGATGGGCACGATCCTCTATCTATTGGCGCTGCCGATGAATGCGCTACTGGGGTGGTCGGTGCCAATGCTGATCGTTGTGACGGGGGTGGGCACGCTGCTCTATTGCGCGATGGGCGGCATCCAAGCCGTCATCTGGACTGACGCCGTGCAGGGCATCATCCTGATCGGTGGGACGCTGCTCTGTCTGGCGGTGCTGCTCATCACAATGCCGCAGGGTATCGGGCAGGCGTGGACACTCGCGGTGTCGGAAGGCAAGATGAGCTTGGGAAGCTGGTCGTTGACGGACTGGGGCAGCGAAACCTTCTGGGTTTGCCTGATCTACGGAATCTTCATCAACATGCAGAACTACGGCATCGACCAAAACTACATCCAGCGGTATATCACAGCGCGCGACCACCGCGATGCGGTGCGTTCAACGCTCTTCGGCTCTCTGCTTTATGTGCCGGTCTCGTTTCTCTTTTTCCTGATCGGTACCGCGTTGTACGCCTACTACCATGCGCGCCCGGATTTGCTGCCGGCTGAAATCGCGGCGCGTCCCGATCAGATTCTACCCTTCTTCATTGTCAAGGGGCTGCCGGTCGGCATCACAGGGCTCTTGAGCGCCGCGATTTTCGCGGCCGGCATGAGCACGGTCTCCACCAGTCTCAACAGTGGCGCGACGATCATACTTGAGGATTACTACAAACGGTTCGTGGATCCGCAGGTGCAAGACTCGCGCGCGTTGCGCGTGTTGCAGGGGGCGACGGTGGCGCTGGCGGTGCTGGGGGTGGGGTGTGCGCTGGCGATGATGCATGTCAGGAGCGCGCTTGATGCCTGGTGGGCAATGCAATCCATCTTTAGCGGCGGTATGCTCGGTCTGTTTCTGTTGGGGTATTTCTGTCAGAAGGCGCGGAATCCCGAAGCGGCGCTTGGCGTGGTGCTGGGCGTGTTGACGATCGCGTGGGTCAGCGTGTGGCAGAAGCGGTGGCCGCTACCGGTGGCGATCCATCAGAATTTGTCGATCGTGTTGGGTACGACGGTGATCTTTGTGACCGGCTTTCTTGGCTCGACTTTGCTGCGACCGGTCAGAGTCGGGCGTTTGCGCGGTAAGATGTGAAGTGAGGACCATAATAAGTGACGAGAGGAGAACGAGGGATGACAATGAAAAGCATGTCAAGGGTTGGAGGCCGGTTATGGTGCGCATTGGGGTGCGTGGTTCTTTGTGTTGCAGCGTTCGCGGAGGAGGCTGCGCAGCAACGGGTAGAGACGGAGACGCTGATCATCAGCGGAACGGGGTGGACGCTCCAACCGCTGGCAAACGGCGCGAAGGCTTTTTCCAATCGGACGTATGTGTGGATGGACCTGCCGCGCGACACCGCAACGTGGCGCTACACGCAAATCGCGGGTGGCGAGCCTGCGGTCGTGGAGGTCGAGGCACGCAAGGACACGACGGTCCACATGGCGAGCACGGTCACGAATCCCGACGCGCGGTTCGATGGCTGGTCGCCTGTTGCGGGCGTGAACTTCCGCTATACCGACGCAGGCCGCACGCGGTTGCATGTGTACGCACGGAAACTCAAGGCGGGCGAGCGTGCGTCGCTGCCGCAGGGCACCTGGGCGGGCGGCTTGTTGTTGCTGGGTCTTGAGGTCGAAGGCTCGCTCGAACGCCTGCCCTACAACAATCCGGGCTTGACGGTTTATCTAGGCGTTGGCCTGTGGGCGTGGCCGCTGCCGATGGACGCGGATGACGACGGCGATCTTGATCTGGTGGTGTCCTGTCCGGATCAGCCGTACAACGGAATCTATGTGTTCGAGAATCCTACCGGCCGTACCTCGCCGCGCGGATGGATGCTCGGGTTGGATGGCGGGGCGCGCATGCCGGTGTTTAAGGCCGCGCGCAGACTCAGCCGTTCGCCTTCAAACGTGCAGGTGAGTTTTGTCGATGGCGTGCCGCACGTTCTGACGCCGGCCACGATGCACCCTGAGTTCAAACAGGTCGGGACCGCTCGGGGTGTCGGGATCAAGGGCGAAAACATCAAGTCGAATATCCACACGAACAGAGTACGCGCCAACATGTGGCGCTATGTCGATTACGACGGCGACGGTGCGCAAGACTTGATCGTCGGCGTCGGCGACTGGACATCCTATGGATGGGATAACGCCTACAACGCCGAGGGCGTCTGGACCAACGGGCCGTTGCGCGGACTGGTCTATTGGCTGCGCAATCGCGGTACCACACAGCAACCCGATTACGCTCCGGCAGAGTTGGTGCTGGCGGCGGGGCAACCGCTGGAGGTGTTTGGCTGGCCTTCGCCAAACTTTGCAGACTGGGACGGGGATGGAGACCTTGATCTGCTGTGTGGGGAGTTTCTAGACGGATTCACCTATTTTGAGAACATCGGCTCGCGCACGCATCCGGAGTATGCGGCGGGGCGTCGTCTGGTGGGCAGCGACGGCCGTCCGCTGGTGATGGATTTGCAGATGATCACGCCCACGGCCATCGACTGGGACGGCGACGGCGACTTGGACCTGATCTGCGGCGATGAAGACGGGCGCGTGGCATTTATCGAGAACACCGGCTCGCTGTGCGCGGAGCGCATGCCCCGCTTCCGGCAGCCGCGTTACTTCCGTCAGGAGGCGCAGGATGTGAAGTTCGGCGCGCTGGTGACGCCGTTTGGGTGCGACTGGGACGGCGATGGTGACTGGGATTTGATTTGCGGTAACACAGCCGGGTATATCGCATTCATCGAAAACCTGAGCGGGAAGGGCGTGGAGCAGCCGGTTTGGGCCGAGCCGAAATTGCTGGAGGCCGACGGGAAGGTGCTGCGGGTCATGGCTGGCCCGAATGGCAGCATCCAGGGGCCGTGTGAAGCGAAGTGGGGTTACACCACGCAGACCGTGTGCGACTGGGACGGCGACGGACGGCTGGACATCGTGGCGAACTCGATCTTGGGCAAGGTACATTGGTACCGCAACATCGGCACGCGCCGGAAGCCGGTTCTGGCCGCCGCGCAGCCGATCGAGGTCGAGTGGGAGGGTGCCCAGCCGATTTTGGATTGGGGATGGATGCGGCCCGAGGGCAAGGCCCTGCTCACGCAGTGGCGTACGACGCCGGTCACGGTGGATTGGAACCGCGATGGACTGGTGGACCTCGTGATGCTGGATCAAGAGGGCTACCTCGCCTTTTTCGAACGGGCTCTGCGCGATGGAGAGCGTGTCCTGTTGCATCCGCGCCGCGTGTTCTGCAACGAGAAGGGCGAGCCGCTCCGCTTCAACCGCGGTCGCGCGGGAGGCAGCGGACGCCGCAAGCTGTGCATCACGGATTGGGACGGCGATGGACGGCTGGACATTCTGATCAACTCCAAAAATGCCGAGTGGTGGCGGCAGACCGAGGCCAAGGACGGACGCTTCTTCTTTGCGAACATGGGAAATCTCCACATCAAGAACATCGAGGGTCATGATGTCAGTCCGACGGTCGTGGACTTTAATGACGACGGCGTGCCGGACTTCATCGGTGGTGCGGAAGACGGCTTTCTTTATTATCTGCGCAACCCGCGCACGTCCGCCCGTTCTCACTGAAATCTTGACGCGAAAGGAGCACAATGATGAACGTGGTGCATAGCGGTTGGATCGGCGGGATTGTTTGTTTGATGACGGCGCAGATTGTTTGCGCCGCGTTGCCGCAGGACGCGCAGGTGGTGCAAGCCGAAGCGATGACGCTGAGCAGCGGCTGGAGCGTCTTGGAGCATGACCCCAAGGCGTGGTATGCGGGCCGTCCTTTTGGACAGATGCTGAGCGGCAGGAACGGCGAGCCGGGGGCGGCCACTGCGACGGTGACCCTGCCCGTAGGAGGCCGCTATCGCGTGTGGGTTCGCTATCTGGACATTATCACGCACCGCGCCCGGACGGGATTCACGTTGATTGCCGAGCAGGAGGACCGGCAGGTGGCGCGCGCGGAGATGGGGGCGGAAGAGGTCTCTCCGCGCACCACGCCTGAGGGCGAGAAAAAATGGGGTTCCGGTTACTCGCGTTGGATGTGGCGTGCCGCCGAGTTTGACGCCGCCGCTGGCCCTCTGCGCCTCGCCGTGGAGAAACTGCATGCCGTGCCGGTCACAGCCTATACGCGTAGCTTGGATGTGATGATCGTGACGACGAACCTGATGTACGAGCCGCGCGTGACCGACCTCACGCCGTTCTACCTGAAGGTGCGCATGCTGCCGGAGCAAAAGGTGCCGGCCGTTATTCATTTCTGGGGACGTCGTCCGTTCGCGCCGTGGTACACCGATCACGCGAACATCAACCTCAAGGGTATCGTGCGTAGTATCTACGCGGGGTCTGAGGACAAGCCCGGCATCCGCATGGCGGCCGGTGACGAGAGCCCGTGGGTGGATGTCTCCTCGTATCTCGCCTACGGTGGGCTCAACCAGATCAGCCTGTACGCGATGCGCGTTTATGGCAAGCCGGAACCCGAGGCGGCTTTCGAGGTGTTTTTCTCAAAGACGCCGTCCGAGGATGGCCTTATGCAGCGCGAGACGCGGCGTGGCACAGGCGACGGCTACATATTCGCGATCGACTTGACGGATTACCGCCTCGTGACCGAACGCGTCGGGAGCGAGGCCTCGCTGGCCATGGCGCGGGCCGTGCCGCAGGTGCCGGGCAAGCCGCCGTCGGTTTTTCCCTTTTTTACCGGCATGGCGCTGCGCGAGGATCGCTTGTCCGCGCAGGCGGTGACGAATGAGCTTGAAGCGCTCCGCCTGATCGGGGTCAATGATGCGAAACGGCGGCCGTCGCACTTCTTCTTTCATCATACGGCCGCGCCGGGCTGTCTCGGTCAGCCTGATCGTGCGCGTATCGATGCGCTGTTCATGGACGTTGCACGCAAACATCCGGACCGTTCCGGCTGGATCGCAATCAACTTGATGGATGAGCCGGGGTTTGACTTCAAGCACATCGAAGCCTGCGCCGCCTGCCAGCAAGGGTTTGCGCCTTTTCTGGAACAGGCGGGGGTGCCGCAGGATATGCGGACCGGCCTGACGCTGAACAACAATCCGGAAGGTACGAACGCACAACAGAAGGTCTCGTATTACTACACCCGGCGCTACATGAACCATCTGATGACGGAGATGCTGCGCGCGGGTCATACCAGCGTGCAGCGGCACATGCCCGGCGTACCCACGACCGCCAACTTCGCCTGCGAGTTGCTGGAGGGCAATTTGGTTTCGCGCTGCGTCGACTGGTTCGAGATTTTTGGGTCGGGTGCCTTGACCTACGGCTGGCACGAGGATTGGGGCGGCTGGGCGCGTACGCGGCAGATCAACGGCTACTACGTTGATGTGATGCGCGCTGCCTGTCGTGCGCCGGGCATTGAGTACGGCATCTACAACATCCTCGCCCGGACGCCGTGGGAGATTCAGGCGCGCGCCTTTCTGGAGTTCGGCCACGGCGTCAGGTCGATGCACTTTTTCAACTACGGGCCGTACTACGCGATCACCAGCGATGCGAACAGCCATCGTCCGGAAATCTACGACGCGATCAAGCGGGTGACCTTCACGATGGGCGCGGTCGAACGCGATGTATTGGCCAGTCGCCCGGCGCATGGCGACGTCGCCCAACTTCTCAGCGTGAGCGGGGATATTTGGTACGCAACACGCGACAATGTGTTCGGTAAAGAGCGTACATGGCTCCATCTGTTGCTGCGCCATTGCGGAGTGAGTTGCGATATCCTGCACGAAGATGAACCCGCCGCATCACTGGCCCCGTACCGCGTCCTGTTCGCGAACGACGCCCATCTGAAGCGCGCGGCACTGGCGCCGCTGACGGCATGGGTGCGTGATGGCGGCGTGCTTGTGTTGGGGGCAGGCGCGTTGACAAGTGACGAGTTCGGCGCACCGCTCGGTTTGGACAAGGCGCTGGGCTTCTCGCGCGAGCCGCTGGTGTTGCGCGATCTTCCGGGACGCGCCGAGTATGAAATGCCGCGCCTGAAACCGCTCGGCGAATATCGCGGCATGCCGCTGCTGTGCGGGACGAACGCGCCATTGGAACATGCGGTTGCGGCAGGCCGCGGCCGGATCGTCCAAACCGGCTTCTTCCCCGGCATCAGTTATATCGCGACATCAAAGCGACCCGATGCAGCCGAGTATTCGGTCTTGGATTTCGAAGCGGCGCACCGCAACTGGATGACGGCCTTCTTGGGGACGCTCGACGTACGGCCCAGAATACGCGTCACGCCGTACAACATCGAGGTCAACCTGCTGGAATCCGCTGAGGCGGACGTGCTTGCGGTATCGAACTGGAGCGGCAAGCGGGCGACCGTGAGCATCGAGATAGACCGCGCGCCTGCTTACCGTGCGGTCGAGCCGGTCGCGGGGCGTTTGATCGAAAAGAGCATCACGCAACAGACACTCCGCCTCGTACTTGAGGTCGACGCCGGCGACCTTGTTCGCTTGGCGCGTTGAGCGTTCCACCGATTATGATTGATCCCCGGCCCCTGAAAAAGCTAAGATGACAGGCAATTGAAGGCGGGGACGCCCGCATTTCAAAGGCCAGTAGCTCAGTAGGACAGAGCACTAGATTCCTAATCTGGGGGTCGCCGGTTCGACTCCGGCCTGGCCTACCAATCCTCAGGCCCCGGCAAAGCCGATGTTTTGCCGGGGCCTGAGGATTTAAAATCAGCGTATGATGACCATTGATCCCAACTTGCCGTGGCACTCAAGTGCCCCCGTGTCTACGCTGCTGCAAGGGTCTCAAGGCTCGGGATGTCGTCGCCACATTTCCGTGCGGACGCCGCATGGCGGAAATCCGTTTTCGCGCGAAGACAGGGCGATAGATATCAGTCGGCCTCCTGTCCAAGGACTGCCTCGTCATCATAGGATCCATTGCCGGTGTCATCCTCGGTCTCATTCGACTCGTCTTGGGACAGGTCGGGTCGAGGCAGGGCGTCATTGAAGTTGGGAATGATGACATTCCGCAATTTTTCGGAAAGCTTGCTGCACCGTTTAACCAAGAAGGTTTCATAATCGTCTTCCAATACCCCCATGGCCTGAAGGTCGATCAGGTGAGTTGCGAGGCACTCATCAATCGCGTCGTTCTCGGCTGCAAAAGCCTTGATATAGATGGATGGCTGTTTTGCTCGTATCTCGTTCTTGTTGATGTGGGCACCGACAAACGTAATGTTGCCGATGTGATTGGCGGGGCGGGTGATTTCAAGCCGTTTGGACAGATAAGCTTTTGGAAAGAAATGGTGATAATTCTTGCTGTTCTGGCGCACAAGAAGCGCGTTATTCAAGATCACACGACCACCCGTTTTGAAACATCGCGGCTTCTCTGCAGCCAACAGGCAGAGGAGGGTTTTGATAAAGGCTCTACTGGTACGGAAATACCCATTACGCAAAATGTAGTCCGCGCTAGTATCGACGCCGTAGTCATATTCGATCAAGTCACCTTTGACGATGCTTTTGACAGTTTTAAGGTCTTGAGCCATTTTGGTCTCCGCGGCACTGGAGTAGCGTTCGGAAAGTCCGATTCTGAAGAACAGGTCGATCATTTGACGTTTGATGTCACCGGCGGGGTCAATCTTGGCCAAGTGAAAGTAGAAAGCCAATGGGATCAAGGCGCTGGTATACGGCAGAAGTTCTCGGACAGGTATGTCCAGATGAGAACGGCAGAAGTCGACGGCAGCCTTAAGAGCTACGACTGCCTGTGGCCAAGTGTCAATGAACGTCTGTTTGTCCATGGCAAGGATGTCTCGGGATCTGATACTTTCTACAGCAAGTGCGGCAACGGACTGCATCATGACTGTAGGGCCTATGGCACCAAAGCCGACGTTTGTGAGTTCCCTATTTAGGGTTTCGACTCGTTCGCAAAGATCGAAGTTCTGTTTGTCGTCCCATGTCTTGGCGACCATAATTTCGAAAACAGTCAAAGCTTTCCCGCCAATGTTCAAGCGGGTGAATATTTCGGTTGCTACTTCGATGGGGGCGTCCAGAATCTCAACAGTTGGGAATTGGTACGTTCTTAGGCGATTTTGGTACTCTTCTAGGCGCTTTAGTTGATCATTCGAATAGCCTTTGGACATCAAATCAACGATGCTTGCTGTACGTAGCGTGGTAAAAGGGACATGCGAGTGGTTTGCAGGCAGGAGGGAAACGGAAGGAAGCACGATCGTATCGTCGCTCGTGGGGTCGGCGTCCAGATCCACGCAAATGGCGGAAAAGTCTTTGCCTTGGATTGTGACGCCTTCAAGAGCGGCAAACAGACTGGTGATCCGCTGTTGGCCGTCCAGAACCTGAAAAACGTAGTCGTTCTCCGGGGCCGGTGGCAGTTCGATTCCTCCGATGTCACGTACGGAACGGAGGCGCTCCTTGGTTTTCCACAGAATGAAGGTACCTAGCGGGTAACCTTTTAGAATACTGTCAAAAAGTTTAGCGGAGCGAGCGCACTCCCAGACGAACTCGCGCTGGAATTGCGGAATTTTAATGGCACCTCGTTTGATGTCCTCCAACAGTGCGTGGAATGTGGTGAAACTTGGCTTGGGTTGCTGCATTGGATGTTCCTCGGGATGGTGAATAAACGGTTTGTGTGTAATTATACCATGTACGCATAAGTACCGCAATTCGGCGTTTGGTGGCGCGACCAAATTAACCGAGCTCAAATCGTGGTAATCTTGACATGGGGGCATCTAAAATAATTGATGTTTGGCGGCAGGCAGATGGGATCTGAATCGTGCGGCGCGTGCGCGGATCGCGGCGGCGTTGCGGAAGTGCCGGGCGCGCGCGCGTTTCCTAGGTCGTCACGAAGCGTTTTTCGAGTTTCGCCGAAGCCCAATCGGCGACCTTCATGGCGACGTAGGCGTTAATGAACGCGAAAAACGCGCAGGCGCAGGCTGTCGCAAGATGCATCTGCCATGGCGCGTCTGGGTGCGCGTCACGCCAGACGCGCTGCAGAATCGTCATTGGATAGTGCGTGCAATAGAGTGGAAATGAGTATCGGCCCAGAAAACGGCAAATCGCCGCCAACTTCACATTCCGGATTTCACCGCCGACGCCGAGCAAAAGGACGAGCGGCATGCCAATGATCACCGCCAGCGCTTCAAACCTGCCGTTAAGGGGATAGCTCGCGGTCAATCCAAGGAATGACAGGATGGCTTTTGAATAAAGCGGGCCGTTATTCGGTTTGATCGGCCGCATTTCCGGCGCAAAGAAGATGAAGGAGAGAATGGCGATGCAAATCCAAAGCGATGCGTTCCCTGTACGGATTTTCCATCCTTTCCGCGCAATCACCATGCCTGCGAGAAGCGGAAAGGTCATTCGCGCCAAGGCCCCCATGTTGCCACTGTGCCACAGATTCTTCCAAGACGCCGGCCAGTTCCCCCCTCCGCTCCAGCAGGACCAACTCGGGCCGTGTGAAAACCGCCTGAAAGTAGTCCGAAGTGATAGGTGAAGGCAATCGCTGCCAACGCCAGCACAAAGAGCATCCAAGTCTTGAGATGCCGTAACACAAGCGCGTAGAGAATGTTGGCAAGATAGATGTAGAACAATGTCCAGAGCGGTCCCTGAAGCGGGTGAAGAAGACGCCATCCTAAAAGACTCGGCGCAGGAAGCATCGTACAGCACCAAAGCGTCAGCAGGCCGAGTTGCCGGAGGTTAAGGTATGGGGTAGCGCGCGGGAGAAGATTGACATACTGCTCGGCCGAAAGGAGATAGCAAGCCGCGCCGATGATCGAGCCAATAATAACGAGCGGATGAAGCCGGATGAGGCGGCGCTTGAAGAAGCTACGGAGCGTCATTCCCTGTTCCCACCGGTGGTCGTATGCATAGACGAGCGTGAATCCGGTGAGGATAAAGAAATACTCCACCGGCAGACATCCGTGGGGTATCAGATGCAGGCCATAACGCGGTATATAATTTTCCGAAAAATGAAGGGCGATGACGATCAGCGCGCAGAATCCGCGCAGCGCATCCAAGACCTCCAGCTTCGGTCGTGAAGTTTTTTGGGTCGAGTTCATGCGATCTTCCATCCCTCCTCGTTTTCACACATCCACTTCATTGTGTCTCTTCTCTGTTCGCCCTTTTCGTGCACCTAATCCGAGACAAATTCATTACCGCCCCCACAGTAAGTGTCCATTATGAGGGGAGGGCGGGAACAGTCAACCCTAAACACCGTTTTTAAAAGCGGCCTTGACTTTCAGGGCCAAATTTAGTACAGTTGCCCCTCGTTTCTTGCGTATAATAGGTGAGGTCTATCTTGGACCGGTGGACTTTCGCTGTGATGGTGGAACGTACGAGGAATTAAGACCCGATGGCAGCAACTAAATCAAAAGCAAAAAAAACTGCGGCAACAAAGGCTTCCCCCGCCAAAAAGCCCGCGAAGAAGAAGGCTTCCCCCGCGAAACCTAAGACCAAGAAGAAAAAGACCGTCAAGGCTTCGGCGGTACCGAAGGACACAGATGACGAGCAGGTGGTGGACGTCATGGAGGCGGGAGAGGCGATTGAGCCCACTGATGACGAATTGGCTTTTGAAGCCGATGACGCATCGCTCAGCATGGACGACGACGCCGATGTCGACGTAGATATGAGCGATGCAGGTGTCTTGGATGAGCTGGACCGCGATCTTGATGACGGTGAGGATGATTTTGACGATGGCGACGACGATGAAGACGCCGAGGACGGCGTTGACTTCGACGTGATTGAAGGTGCTGATTTCAGCGTGGGGTTCGAGTCTGAATTGGCGCTGGATGCGGACCACCTTGAAGCCAAGGCCAAGCGTGAAGAGCGCAGTGAGCGGATCAAAACGCTGATCAAGCGCGCTGAGGCTCAGGGTGGCTACCTGACCTACGACGATATCAATGAAGTCCTGCCAAACGCGGTGATCAAGGATACCGACATCGAAGCATATCTGGCGATCTTGCGCGGTATGGATATTGAGATCATCGATGCGTCAGAGGTCGAGCGTTTCCGCAGTGAGCACGAGCAGGAAGAGCAGCGCAGCCGTAGCAGCCGGATGGATTTCTTTGACGATCCGATCCGCATGTATCTGCATCAGATGGGGCAGGTGCCGTTGCTGACGCGTGAGCAGGAGGTTGAGATCTGCAAGCGTATCGAAGTGGCTGAAAGCAAAGAACGGGAGATGTTTAACCAGTTCGCCTTCACGCCCCGGCTTTATCTGGAATTGCTGGACCGTCTTGAGACCGGTACGGAGCGTTTCGACCGGGTCGTGACCGATAAGTTTTCAGAAAGCCGCGACGTCTACATGGAGGGTGTCGACAAGATCAAGAAGAACCTCTTGTCCGTGCGCTCCAAGATCCTTAAGGCGTACGATCAGGTGGCCGCCTGTGGCGAAGAGGATACGCCCAAGCGCAAGCGCGCCGTCAAAAATCTGGAGAAGGCACGGCAGGACTTGTTCGCCGCTTTTCACACGCTGAATTTCAAACAAAAGATTCTCGAGAGCCTGTGTGCTGAGGCTGACGAGAAGATCTACCGCCCATACAAAAACCTGCTGGGCGAGCGTGCCAAGCTGCTCAAGCAACGCCAGACCAAAAAGCGCGACCAAGCGCTTCAGGAGATCGAAGTGCGTTGCGCGGGCATCGAGCAGGAGTTCGGTATGGACCCCGAGGAGTTTCTCGTTCGGTTCGAGGAACTGCGTGACGTGCTGCGTTCTGGCCAGAAAGCCAGAACCGAGATGGTCGAGGCCAATCTGCGTCTGGTCATCAGCATCGTCAAGAAGTACATGAACCGTGGGCTTTCTTTCCTGGACCTGATTCAGGAGGGTAACACCGGCTTGATGAAAGCCGTGGAGAAGTTTGAGTATCGCCGTGGCTACAAGTTCAGCACGTACGCCACGTGGTGGATCCGGCAGGCTGCGACCCGGGCAATCGCTGACCAGGCCCGCACCATCCGCATTCCGGTTCACATGATCGAAACGATCAACAAGCTGCTGCGCGTGCAGAAGAAGCTTATTCAGGAACTGGGACGCGAACCGACGCCGGAAGAGGCCGCCGAGGAGATGGACATCCCCGTTGAGCGCGTGCGCGCCGTGTACCGCATGGCTCAGCAGCCGATATCGCTGCAAAGCCCGGTGGGGGATGGCGATGACGCGCATTTCGGCGACTTCATTGAGGATAAATCCGCAGAAAATCCTTCAGAGATGACAGCTTACAGCATGCTGAAGGAGCGTCTGCAGGAGGTGCTGACAACCCTGACCGACCGTGAGCGCCAGGTGCTGGATAACCGATTCGGACTGACCGACGGTTACTCGCGCACGTTGGAGGAGGTCGGCAAGCAGTTCAATGTGACGCGCGAACGCATCCGCCAGATCGAAGCCAAGGCGTTGCGCAAGTTGCGTCACCCCACACGGCTGCGCAAGCTGGAGGGTTTTCTGGAGACGCGCTGAAGCGGGTCCGGCGCCGTCGCGTGCGATGGGGCGTCGGCCGCGGGTCTTGTCACCGATTGGGTGTGTGTGCAAGGACTCAGTGTGGCCCCTCTGGCAGAGTCGTGTGTAACCGTCAAGTGGATCAAGGAGGTTCCTTTTGGCACAGTGTTGTTTGATGTCGAATCCGGCTGCGATAGGTATCGGAGCGGGTGTGATCGGCTTCATCGCCGGTTTTGTTGTGGCGAAAATGTGTGGCGGCGGCTCAAGTTGTTACGCGGGCGGCGATGGTGAATGCGTGGAGATTTATGTCGGCAATCTTAGCTATGACATGACCGAAGCGCAGATGCGTAAGGAGTTCGAGAAATACGGCACGGTGAAATCCGCGCGTATTATCACGAACCGGTTCAACCATAAGTCCAAGGGTTTCGGATTCGTGGAGATGCCCAACCGGCAAGAGGCCGAGACGGCGATCAAGGCGCTCCATGATAAGGATGTGCTTGGACGCAAGTTGCGCGTGAATGAAGCCAAAAACAAATCGCGCGAATAAAAGCGACGCAGCGTCCCGGCAACGGGACGCTTTTTTTGTTTCAGAGGGGAGTGTGTGATGGCTGAGAAACGGAAGTCGGAACGGACCATGAGGATCGGGATCGATCCGGCCACTGTGGATCAACAGGCGGCCGCGACATCCCGCCCGCCTGCGCGGGGAGAGATGCACGCATGGCGTACGCAGCATCAAAAACGCGACACCCCGTTTTACAAATTGCTGGAAAGCGTCTATGACGCGGTGCTGATCACCACGCGTGCCGGCAAGATTATTGAGTGTAACGAACGCGCTTGCGAGTTCTTTCAGGCGGAAGCGAAAAAACTGCTCGGACTGAGTGTGGTGAAGCTGATTTCCGGTGCGACCGATGCGCTGCTCGACACCATCAACAAGAACCTCGTCAACAAG
>Ga0116190_1001059_pt1 | contig 25161 bp, 31 predicted proteins | sample AD_JPNTR4_MetaG_FD_89808 | JGI IMG/M metagenome (GOLD analysis project Ga0116190, IMG submission 89808) | Active sludge microbial communities of municipal wastewater-treating anaerobic digesters from Japan - AD_JPNTR4_MetaG | ecosystem: Engineered > Bioreactor > Anaerobic > Digestate | place...
AATAGTGTTCATTATCCATTTAAAGTTTCTGTTGGTCATTTTGATGATAATGTAGAACCAGACGCTTTAGTTCATGTAAAGAGAGCAAAAGTAGGAGAAAACTCTACAATAGATAATGATATTTCTCATTTACGTTTAGATTATGATCTTGACTATTTAAATATTCTTCCTTTGATTTAGCATAAGCTTGGTCTCGATCTTGATCTATCCATTTAGGAAGATCTTCTTTTTTATATTCAATTAATTTTAAATTATCAGCAGTTAAGATAATATTTTTTATTATTTTGTAAAATCCTTTTTCATAAAATCTTTGATATGTTGTAAGCCCACCCCAAATTTTTGAATTTTTCATTGAAATTATAAATTTATTTTCGTGTGTCCAAATTTCAATATTTATAGGTTCTACAAAATAACCTTCATATTCAACCATCACTGTATCTGATTTAACATGTAAATAAAATGGTTTCATATCAAAATCCTTTTAAATAATTTAATATTTTTAAACTTAAAATCATCCACATTTACTAAATCCACAGTTCTTACAAATAAAACATCCATTTTCAAATTCCATCTTTGATCCACATTCTTGACATGATTCGGTTGATTTTGTCCCATCTTTAATATATTTCTTTAAGGATCTTGAAATAGATTTAGCAAAACAAAACATCTCACCTTCAACCTTAGATAACTGTTCAACTATGAACTGTATTGGAACACCATGTCTAAGATTTAAAGAAACAAGTCGTGTCAAAGAATCTTCATTTTCTGTCGTTTCTTTGGTAATATTTTTAACAACAATTCCATTTTCACAGATTAAATCATAATGTCCACGAGAATGTTTGATTATTTTACCTTTGGTAATCTTTTTATCAAAATAACCATTCTCTACAGCAAAAATTTCGTATGGTTTTCCTTCAAATAATCCCACCATTACCATATATTGAAACGTTCTAACCTTATCAAGCTTCTTGGTTACATTAACATGATAAATATCACATTCAACTTCTTTAGGTCGTTTGGGTGCGTTAGAAAACGTTAATTCTTGATTCTTATTGATTTCATTTGTATTGTTTTTAACCAATACACCAGATCGACTTCCATCTCTATAAAATGTAATCCCTTTACAACCTTCTTTCCATGCAGTCATATAAACATTTTCAGTTACTTCCTTAGAAATATCTTTAGGGACATTAACAGTTTTTGAAATAGAATGTGAAATCCATTTTTGAATAATTGCTTGAATCTTAACAGATTTTTCCCAATCTATATCTTCAGATGTGGCTCCAAAATAAGGTGATTCTTTAGGATCTGTTTTGCCGGTAATTTCCATCCACTTTTCTAAATAAGGATGAAAAACCTTATATTCTTGCCATTTATCACCAACATCATCTATAAAATCTACTCTTTCATTTTTATCATCAGGATTAATTTTTTTACGTCTTGTATATGGATTTAATGTAAAAAGAGGTTCAATACCTGATGAGGTTTGTGTCATAATAGATATAGATCCTGTTGGAGAACAAGTTGTTAATGAAATATTTCGCCTACCATATTTTTCATGAAGTTCTTTAACTTCGGGTGATGCTTTAAATATTCTATCAAGTAGAGGCGAAATATTTTTATATTCTAAATCTTTATTATATAATGGAAATGGACCAAGTTCTTTAGCCATTTCACATGAAGATTTCATTGAATGGACTGCAAAAGTTTCAAAAATTTTATCAACAACCTTATAAGATTCTTCAGATCCATATTTAATATTTAATGAAGCTAATGTATCTGCCAACGAATTAACACCCAATCCTGTCCTACGACCATCAATACAGGTCTGTTTTAACTGTTTCCAAAGATCAAGTTCAATCTTTTTAATTTCTTCCTTCTCAGGATCCTTTTCAATCTTATGAATAATTTTATTCATACATTCTATTTCAAGATCAATAAGATCATCCATTAATCTTTGGGCTATTTCTACAGTTTTTCCAAATCTTTTATAATCAAATTTAGCTTTTTCGGTAAATGGATGAAGAACAAAATGATGAAGAGGGGTAATCATGAGACGACAAGAATCAACACCCATAACTATCTCACCACAAGGATTTGTAGTTTTATCCCAAAACAAAGGGTTAATCTCTCCATATTTATTTGATAGACTATTATTAATCATTGTATCCCAAAACATAATTCCAGGTTCACCTGAAGACCAAGCAGAATCTATAATTTGTTTCCAAATAGTTCTCGCATTAACTTTTTGTGTAATTTTCTTTTCATTTCCATTTAGAGGCCAGTACTGTTCATATTCAGTATCACTTTCAACAGCCTTTAAAAAATCATCCGTCAATTTAACAGAAATATTAGCTCCTGTAACTCTTTTAAGATCTTTTTTAATATTAATAAAAGTTGATACTTCAGGGTGATGGACATTTAAGGAAATTAAAATTGCACCACGACGACCACCTTGAGCTACTTCACGACAGGTATTAGAAAACCTATCCATAAAAACAGCAATACCATCAGTAGTTTTGGCTGAATTTTTAACTACTAATCCCTTGGGTCGAATATTAGAAATATCAATTCCAACACCTGCTCGTCTTTTCATCAATTGACCAATTTGTTGATCAGCATAAAATATTCCACCATAGCTATCCTGCACATCATCAAGAACGTAACAATTTCCCAAAGTCTGAAAGGAATATGGATTTCCTATTCCAGCCGAAGGACTACCTTGAGCCACAATCGAACCAAAATCCTTTAAATATGAATAAATTTCATCTTCTGATAAAGGTGTTTTAAATTTATCTTTTTCTATTCTTGCAAATTCTTTAGCCAAACGATGAAACATATCATCAGGAGTTTTTTCGAGAAGATTACCTTCGAAATCTCTAAGTGCATACTTTTTAAGAAAAACATTTGCTGCAAGTTCATCATTTTTAAAATATTTTAAAGATTCATTAAAGGCTTCTTCATATGAATACATATTTTTATCACCATAGAATTAGAATTTTTTAAGGTAAGGTTTCATATATTTGAGAGGGAATCGGTATTTAGAATGGGCAATATTTCAACCACTTACATCTAACATCAGATTCCCTTGTGTGTTCAATTTTCAAAAATTTAAAATTATTTATAATCAATCGTTCATCTTTAATATAAATCTTTATAAATTTATAAAAATTCAACCAAAGATTTTGTAAAGCCACAACCAATCTTTACTGGGTTAACGACAAACCCTCTACTGGATAGAAACTCATTTCCAGCTACTTTTCTTAAAATATTTAAACTTCCATTCACATCAGCATTTATTCATAATTTAATCTCCTTAAAAAAGATCTTCTTCAGTCCAAATTTTAAACGTATATCCCTTTGAAGCACAAAAAGCTTGTGCAGCTTTCCATTTATTTTGATTTTTCACCCATGTTGTAGCGTTATAAAGATAATTTTTAATGAATTTTCTATTTCTAACTTTTGGTGGCTTAGGAGGTTCTTTTTGACTTTTTGGTTTAATCTCAATACAATATTTGACAATAGTTCCATCACTTTGTTTAATTTCAGCATAGATATCAATAAAATATCTATGTTTATTTCCACATTCTTGAAGAGTAAATGAATATGGAATTTGTATAATTTCCGAGCCCCACCTAATCACATTCACATTTGTATCAAGCATGTAAAATGCTCGTTTTTCCCAAGATGAACGATAAAATGGTGGTTTACTTCCCATATATTTTTCAGGGTGTTGAAGCTGATAAAAATTCTGCTTCCAAGAACCCTTTCGAGAATTAGCTGCATTTAAAAATTTTTGAGGATTAAAACGGTTATTCATTTTAATTCCAAATAATAAATTCCATGTTGTTCTTTAGTCCAATTCATTAAATAACTGCAAATTCCAATAACCTTTGACCAAATCATATAAGTTCCTTAAAATAGTGAAAGTTCATCTGCCAATCATCTAATTGTTTATTTAACCCATTAGAGACAAAGAAGTTATACACTTTCATAGGATCAATTTTACTAATCTTATAATCATTAAATTCCTTTAAGATATTCTCTTGATATTCTAAAGGTATATATTCAAAATTAATAATTTTTAAATTTCTTTCATATATCTTTTTAATCTCTTCTTCGTTGAGTTCTTTTTTAGATTTCTTAGCTTTTTGATTAGTCAAATATTCATCTAACCCTTCATCAATAATCTTAATGGCTGTTTTTGGTCCACATCCTTTAAATATTCCAGAGATATTATCAGATGAATCTCCCGATAAGATCTTCACTTCTAAGTCGACCTTAGGATTGATTGAGGTTATATATTCTTGCTTAGTTGCATTAAATTGTCGGACATTTCTTAACGTTTGCAGTTGGATTAAGTCACTATCCGAACTAATGATCTCAATCTTATTTTCTGTATTTTTAGATAGATTTTTTGTTAAAACTGCTATCACATCATCAGCCTCTGTATTCTCTAAAGCAATAAAATAGACATTTGATAAAGTCACTTTTAATTGATCTAAAAATGCTCTCATTCTTGTTTTAAATGCCTCAAAATCAATTTCTTTATCATCATGATGTCGATTTGCTTTATATTCTGGGTAAATCTTTTTTCTCCAGATTTCTCCTTTACCTTCTATAGCCATGATGATTCTATTTGGTTGAACTCGCCTAACATTACTGAAAAAGGAATTTAAAAAAAGATGTTTCCAATATTCAAACATCTCTATCTCTGTATATTCCTTATTCTCTATACCTTGTTGATATGCATTCTTATGCTGCATAAATTCAAAATAGGCAGTAAAGAAACACCGATAGACCATATTATAAACATCAAAGATTAAAATATTGATATTAGGAGGTGGTGCATCTACAAAAAATTGATTAAGCTTGGTTGACATCTTTCCTCTTTTCAATAAATTCACGAACTAAAAGATTATCCTTATAATGATTTGAAACTTTATTAAAAATTTCAATAATTTTAGGATTTAAATCCTTTAATAAGATTATTCCATGTCTTACCTTAAGTTCAAGGATTAAAAGTTGACCAATAAAATAAGCATCTATTATATTATCTTTAGGATTTCCTGATTTATTATCTTTAACAAAAGGTAAAAAATTTAAATTAAAACGATTATTAATATCTATCTTTTCATAATCTTCTTCCATGTGAATTTTATCACTATTTCCCATTCCAGTTGCATATTTTTTTATCGAAGGCGGATCATAAAGACGTAATTTATGTCCAGTTTCATAAAGTTGAGTTTTAATTAACCCACATCCTTCAGCAATATCAAAAACACGCCCAGAAGCTCCAAATGCATAGTCTTCTAATGCAATATAATCACATCCATTTAAAAAGTTAAATAAAGAATCTCTAATCCAAATAATTCGTTCATAATGATCTTTAAATTGGTCTTTTTTATAATAGATAATATTATCTTTTTTCTGAAATTTTTTGGATTGAGTAAATGAAAGATAATCTTTTTGAATTACATTTAAATTATCATCTAAAATAAATTTACAGGCACCTGAACTTGCAATTGAATAATCTAAAGAACCTACAATCATTTATTATTCCTTTACTCTATTCAAACTTCCATTCACATCAGCTTAAAAATCCCCACCTTTAAAGAAAATACTGTCATAAAAATTATTAGTGAAATAACATTTTAATTCATCGAAAGTGAATTTTTCTGTTCTATTTGTATATCTATAAACATCATTTATATCCCACTTTTTCTTTTTTGGGAGGCCTAAATCTTTGATAAAATTAACCCAATTAAAGAGTTTTTTGCCTTCTTTAATTAAATTTTCGACTCTTTTCTTTGTCTCATTTGAATCATCATAATCAATCAAATAATAACTATTTAATAAATTTAATATTTTTTGAACTTCTTCTGACCAATTTGTACTTAAAGTAGCAATACAATTTTCTATAAAAAGAGAATCTATCACACCTTCAACTATTATAACCTCTTTACCTCTATCAATAAAATCTATATTATAGATTGCTTGATCTCGGCTTCGTTTACAATTTAAATATTTTGGTTGCATCTTAGAATTTAATGCTCGACCTTGCCAAAAATAAATCTGATCTTCTTTATCATAAAATGGGATAATTAACCGATTTACCATAGTTCCTTTAGAACAAACAAACCATTTAGCCCAAATGTCTTTAGGAATTTTTCTATCAATAACATAATCTTGAGCCTTTTTAATTAAAGAATTTTCTTCTTCAGAAATTAAAGAAATAAATTTATCTTTTTCCGTAGAAATTTCTTCTTTAGGCTTTTGAACTGGCAATTCGACTTTAACCGGTGAAACTTCATTTTGAAGATATTCATTTAAGAACATCCTATGATATTCAGGAAAATAAAGTTTTAACCAAGTCCTTAAATTATAAAATTTTCCACAATTATAACACTTAAAGACTAATTCTCCTGTCTTTTTACTTGGTTCTATCCAACCTCTCTTCTTCTTTAAACTCTTCTTTGAATCCTTACAAATATTACACCGAAAATTCCACTTTTCATTTTTATAAACAGCTTCAGGAAAATGTGAATTAATTATAATAGAAGTATATTTTCTTAAGATAGATTGTTCTAAAAGATTTATCATATATAAAATTTAAGGCACAGAAGATTATTTCAAATTTAAAATAAACACAAACCTTCTATGCCTTTTTATGAAAGGAATTATTTCTTATTTCTTACTTCTTACTTTGGCCCAAAAAGCATCATCATCATCTTCAAGATTTAATAGTGTTGATGAAGTTTTAGGTGGCTCTTCCTGTTTTGGTTCTTCTTTATGTGTTTCTGTTTTTATCTCTTCCTTCTTTGATTCTTCAGTTTTTGTCTCAGATTTAGTTTCTTCCTTAGAAGTTTCAGAAGAAGTAGAGCTCATTGATATTGTTGTCTTTGAACTTTTATTCATAAAGGCATTAAATTTTTCTGTCACTTCATCTAAAATATTAAATTTTTCTTTAAGGACAAATTCACCTAAAGGATATGCCTCTGTCATAGCCTTTTCAATCAATTCCTCAGGAAGTTCAGATTTTCCTTCAAATGAAGAATCTTCATAATTAGGAACATCTGTATTATTAAATTTCTTCGTCTTAATCTTAAATTTAAAATTTGCCCCCTCATAAGGATCATAAACCTGAATAGGATCATCAACACTGCCCTGTGGCGGTTTAATTGCATTTAAAATCTTTTCATGAATCTGAACACCATATTTTAGAAGAAAAATCTTTCCATTATTCTTTTCTTCTTGTGGGTCTTTAATCATGATAAAATTAGAAATTATAATTGTCTTTCTTTTAAATAATTTTGCATATTCCTGATCAGCACTCCAATTTTCAAGATATTCCTGACAAACTGGACATTCTAAACCTATTGTACTTGGACAAAATGGAAGATATAATTTTTTTCCATTCAATTCAACACTATGACTGAACCATTTAGCGTATGGAACACCAAGATCAGCCAAATCTTTAGGTGGAATAAATCTCAACTTATATTCAGCATTTCCATCTTCACCTCTTTTTGGTATAAAAATTCTACCATCAACCTGACGACTACCTTTTGATTCTCTTTCAGATATATTCGTTGTGATTTTTTCCCAGTCAATTGCCCCAAATTTACGTTCAGCCATTTTAAAGCTCCTTTTAATTATTGTTTAAAATTACTCTTTTTAATAGTTTCATTACATTTCTAAAATGTTGGTGTTTTTCATTTTCGATAAATTCATTATTTTTGAAGTATTTATCATCAGCATATCTTAACCAAAACATTGGTGATATTAATTCTTTTTCTATAAATTCGTAAAGATATGTAACATCATTTGCATTAAATCTAAAGAAAAAACTTATATCATCATAGTCTATCTCTTCCTTTAATTTTAAAATCAATTCACGATCATTTTGTAATTGATTATTACTGAATAATTTCCTAATCTTCTTTATATTTTTTAAATTAATATTTTTTAAATCAACATTCTTATTAAATAACAATAAATATAGATAAATCAACTTGAATTCATAAAAACTATAGACATTTGAATATATTTCTGATGTTATCCGATTACATTGATTAATAATGTATTCTGGTGATCTTTTAAACATTGGATATGGTAATATTTTATCTAAATCAAAATCTATTTCATCTTGCTTTAAAGCTACTTGAACAGATCGTTGAAAAGAAAATACCTGAATTGGTCTAATTTCTTGTGTCATTTTATGAAAAATTTAGAAAGTTTAGTTCTCATTATTTTAATATTATATTTTTTTGAGAGTTCTTCCTTAAGAATTTGTTTATTTGAATCATCAAGCAAATTAAACAACTTTTTAAATGGTATATAATCCTTTTCTAGATATAATATGCATTCATATAAATTGTAATTATAATCACTGTTTAATTTATTCAAAACCCAATTAAAAACCTGTTTATCTAAATCATTTGAATTTTTATCTAAATTTTCTAAATCAACACCCAGTCTTTGAATATCTCTAATAAAATTTTCCTTGTTAAAATTATCAATAATTTCATTTTCTTCATTTTTAAAATGAATTGTATCTTTATTTAAAAAAACAGAATTTTGAGACATTCAAGATCCTTTCAATTAAAAATTACTATCTTATTTTTCTTTTCTTCTTTTTTAGCCTTTTCACCCATATTTATAAGACCTGTCATTTTTCCAATTTTATCATCATTCCCTGAACTTATTAATTTTAATTCATCGAGTGTAAATATTTGCATCAATGCTCTATTCACACCTATTATAACTTTTTGAAGTTTATCACCAAAACGATTCTTCATAATATCTAAAGTATAACTATTACCTTCGTATTGTTCTTGAGTTTGAGTGATTCCTATGACTAAATCAGTTTCGGTAAAGATACCTATAGAATCAGCCACATCAGTAGGATCTAATGATGATGTTGAATAACCACCCCTGTTAACCTGAGCTGGTGTAACAACAGGTATATCAAAGTCAAATGCAATTCCTTCTAATTCTTGACATTTATATTTTCCAATATCATTAGAATTCTTTCCTTCTTTAATGGAATCAAGTTCTCCAAGATAATCAACATATAACAAATCAGGACGAAAATTATTCTTCATCTCAAGCTCTTTAAACAAATGTCTAATATGACTACAATTAATTCCTGGTGAATATTTTTTAACAACCAACAAATCTTTAAATTTATCTATATATTTATCATATTCTTTATTAAATTCTTCTTCTGATAATTCCTTTAATTTATATTGATTCATATTAAATAAATTTTGAATTATTCTTTGAGTAATATATTCTTCGGTTAACTCCATTGTAATGTAAAGAATTTTTTTATTTAAATGGAGCTGATTTGCTGACATTGCACAGGCAATTAAAGTTTTACCAATATTTCCTTGTCCTAAAAGCACCGAAACTGATTTTTTATGAAATCCACCACCGATTGCCTTATCTAAATCTGGTAGTTTTGTAGAAATTACCTCATTCTTTTGATGAATATGCTCATACATTCTCTTTTTACCATTTTCAGAAAAAACATTCATTCCTACATTGGTATCAAAAGAAAATGCAACTGCGGTACGAAGATTATCAGGAATTACCAAAAGTTTATCAAGATCATCATCCTTTAATAATTCTGTGGCGTTAACAATTTCATGAAAAATAAGCTTCTTCTTGAAGAATTCTTCAATTTTTTCAAGAAGAAACTTAGAATCATATTCAGAAATGTCTGTTTCAATTATTTCAATAAAATATTTTTGTTGATCTTCATCTTCTATTAAGTCTAATTTTAACTCAGAAACATTAGGAAATTTTGATACCTTTTTATAAAAATCTAAAATCCGTTGAACTATATTTTTATTTTCAATTTTATCAAAGATATCAACCGTTAAAAATGGAAATACTTTTTGTTGAATATCCAAATTGAAAAACAATAGCTTGATAAGAACCTGTTCAAAAAATAGAGGATCCAAGGATTATCTCTCCAAAGTTTAAAAATTTTCATTTTCAGACAGCTCAATTTTTGCATTTTTAAAACTATACTTATTTTCTAGATAATCCTTAAAATTTGTGTTTTGAAAGATTGGAAGCCAAAAATCGGCACAATAAATATCTCTTTCTTTCCATTCTTTATCATTTTCTATATGTTTTCTAGAATACCGACCAGCCTTTGGTTTAAATACCACCTCTGATTCTATGGCATCTTTTAAAAGTCCATAGAATGTGTCAAGACCACCGTCATATTTAATTCTAAATGAGAGTTCTGATTTTTCCTTGGCAAGTCTTGATTTATGACACATGACTTTAATAATTGCACCATTGAGATCTTCACCATCTTTATCTTTAGCCTTAGATTTTCCAAGCACCACAGATTGAGAATTATAATAAATCCTACGAGCACCAGGAATTCCTAAAGGATCACCATATCCACCAATATTATCAATAACACCATTAATAACGTAAAAGGTTGAATCAATTCCAAGAAAAATCTTTGCTAATCTATTCTTTTTCTTAGGTTCTGTCATATCAGCAACATCCTTACCTTCAACTGAATCATTTAAAGTCTTAGATGTTACCAATCCAGCCCAGGAATCAACAATAAAAAGAATTTTTTTCTGTTCTTCTCTTGTAATATCATTTGTCATTTTAACAATTTCATGTTCAATTGCTTCAATTTTATTTTCACGAAAAACAATTAATCTATCTTTATTAATTTTAAATTTTTCAGCTAATTCATAATCAAAAGCTTTTTCAATATCAAGAAAAACACAAATATTATCTGATGATTTCCTTTGAAAATTTCGCATTAATGCATAACCTGTTAAACTTTTTCCTAATGTTGATGGAGCTGAAATCATAGAAATTTTTGATACAGGAATACCACCATCTACCTTTCCTGAAAAAAGCAAATTTAAAGAAATAACCCCAGTTGAAATATAATCAGTAATTTCTTCCTCAGTTAAGAGTTTATTAGACAATGTTTCACTCTTTAGAATTTTTTTGTACAGATCCACTGTTTTTCTCCTTTTCTATTTCTTTAATATCCTTTTCATCCATCATACAAACTTCAGAATAAACATATATTATATCAATATCATCATCTCGGGTTAAAATACCCATCTTAACAAGATCATTATAAAAATCAATCTTCATTCGAGTTAATGAAAAATTATGATTTAATTTTTCCAAAGAAATTCCAATATAACATTCATTATCAGTACTAAAACAACATTCAGCCCCATGTAAAAAGAAGATATTTTTATTTAAATTTAATTTTTTTACAAGAAAATCTACAATTTCATAAACATCTTTACCCTTAGTTTCTTTAGGATATTTTTTTAAAATATTATCCAACCAATACATAAAATAATCTTCAATATCCATTTTAACTGCAAGCATAGTCACAGGATATGTATATTCTTTTAGATAATATTCCCTAATTTTTTTCTTAATATCCATTTTTATTTCTTTCTTTTAAGAATGCATTAAATAAAAAATTTATTCAACTTATTATTAACCAAATTTATTTCACCCCAATCAATGACATCATAAAATCTTTGAATAGCCGATTGAAAAGATTTTTCCCACTGGATATCATAATCCATTTCAAATTTTTCATCTAAAATTTTAGGCCATGTTCCTACAAAGGCCATAATATTTGTATGTAATTCATTATTTTCTTTTACATAGAAAAATTTAATTTTAGTTCCATCATTGATAGGTAAATTATTAATTTTATATTTTTTAATGAGATAATTGTAATTTATTGATGCTCTAACATGAATTGGACATCCCTTAGGAACTTCAATTCCAGTGGTGTTCATTTCATATTTTTGATAATCTGACACACCTCTTGGAAAGGCAATATCTTCGATTCTCTGAAGTTTAAAATCCTTCTTTAATTCCTTTAATTTATCAGTAACTTTATTATTATCTTCAGTATCAAAGATGTATTGAACAGTATCCTTAATCTTATCACGGCACCATTTTGGAGTAGATGTTCTAACAACCTCAATTCCTGTAAATTTTAATTTAGGTTTATCGTAAGTTATGCCCTCATTATTCAAAATTTCAACAGCATATTTCTTTTTTGTTAAAACTATAATTTTAGAAGCAATTTTTTCTCTTTTGAAATTTATAATCTGAGGTCGATCATATTTCTCAGCATACATATTTAATAATCTATCAAAGAAAGGCTTTAAAAATGTTTTATCAAATTCTAAAGCCCAATTAAGAAATTCAGTATTATCTTGGAATTTAAGGCCTAATTTTTCAACAACTTCTTGAAGAGTTAAAAAACAACTATCCGTATCTACTAAACAAACTACATCCTTTTTAATTTTATTCTTTTCATCAATTTCTTTAAAAAACTGTTTATTCTTATAGAAATAATCCTTAAAATAATCATTTATTGAAGATGAAAGATATTTGATTAAATCTTGACCACCTAAAGTAATCACCTTTGCATTGTTAATGTTGTAAAAATGAAAATATTCACAACCCAAAACACCATAAAGTGAATTTGCAAGAATTTTTCTGACGTGTTGCTGTGAATCATAATATTTTCCGTCAAGATTTTCTTCCTTCATCTCAGAAAGAAGTTCATTCAAAACTTCAGATTTTAATCCTATAATTTGACTGATTTCACTTTTAGATTTACCTTCTTGAATAAGCTCATAAATCTTTTTCTTATTCTTTAATGTCTTGCGTTCTTTTAAGATCATTTCAATAATTTCAGGCAAGATTCCTTTTTTAGATTTATCATAATAAATACCATCTACAGGTGTTTTAATCAATCCTTCAGTATTATCTGGATTTAATCTTAGGGTTTCAGGAGATATGTTGTAAAAAAGAATTAAATGAGGATAAAGTGATTCAACATCAAAAGACATAACATATTTGTAAAATCCAGGATTTGCATCAACAAAAGCACCAGGAAGTAATTCACTTGCATGACCAAACTTCCTATCTGGCATCACAAGGCCCTTTTTATGCAAGAATTTAAGGATATATCCTGTATGAATAGAGATGTTTGAAAACACCTTATCTATAGGAATTAATGCAGAAAAAGCTAAGTTAATCATTAATTCAATAAATTTCTTTTTATCATCAATTTCTTTAACCAACATGACATCTTGAACGTTATATTCGACAAATTTATTCCAATCATTTTGCCAAAGATCATTTAACATTCCCTCAAATTCAAGTTTTCCTTTTTTCAATTCAAAAAGACCTATGGCATTTAGAGAATAACTTTCCTGTTCTTCATAAGTGAAATTTTTATAAACGGAAAGATAATCTAAAACCGTCAAACCTGCAATATTATATGTTCCTGCTTTTTCATTTTTCTGACAAATATTAATTGGTGATAATGTTTTTTCAATTCCTAATTTTTCTGCACGATTACAAATATAAGGTATATCAAAAAAGTCTATGTTCCAACCCGAAAGAATGTCAATGTTTTGAGTTCTAAAAAATGTAATAAAGGCATTTAACATTTCATCTTCATCTGTAAAATATCTATAATTCTTAATTTCTTCGGAATTTCCTGTATATTCTTGAAGGCCAAATGTATAAGTTTGTTTTGTTTTGGAAAGATATATGGTTATGAGATTTATAGGATATTTAGCTTCTGAAGCTTTTGGAAAAGAGTCTGCAGCAACTTCTATATCTATAAAAGCTATATTAAAGGCATTAATATCAACATTTAAATCTTCATTTAAATATCGGTCTTGTAAAAATTTTATGTCAATAGAAAGATCAGATTCCCAAAGTTTAACTCCAGAATCTTGAAGAGATTTTAAACCAGATCTTTCAGTAGATGATTTTTTAATGACAGATACTCCATAAATATCTTTAATTTCAGATAATCCTGTAGGATCTTTTACATAATATTCAAATTTTGGGGTGATTGTTTCTCTTTTATCTCTTCCATCTACATTTTCTTTAAGATATAATTTGTTGTGATAACCATCATAATAAACTGATTTGAAGAATCTACTCATTCTAAACCTTTCATATTTTAAGAATTTTCCTTTATTTCTTTATCAAGTTCAGGAAATAAATAATCTCCGATTTCTTTTAATTTTTTCTGTTCAATTAAAAATAATATTTTTTAGAAAAGAACCGTTTCCAAAATGAAGGCTTTTTCTTTTTTGTAATTTTAATTAACTGAAGTCTTTTACCACACCAGGGACAAAATTCTAAAGGATCACCGGTATATCCTTTACCTGTGACTTGTTGTAAGTAGATATGTCCAAGATTAAATGAATCAATGTTATCCAAAAATTTATGGCAGGTACACGTACGCATCTTACTGTTTCTTTTTAAAAATTAAAATTTGACTTAAAGCTTCAATAAATTTTTCAATTCTTTCTTGTGCTGTTGCAAAATTATCTTCAGTTAAACCACATGCTTGAGCATGACCACCACCCAAATCTAATAATTTTAAAAAATTACCACAATTAAAATTCTCTATATTATGTCGAATAGAGATATGTTTATTTTTTGGATTTAAAGAAATAACAAAATTATAACCATTCTTTAGCAATTTTTCACAACAATCATTTAAAAAAACATCTGTTACGATCATACAACCATTAATTTGTGGTATTTCGTAAATTTCTAAAGTATCAAAAACCTTATTAAATTCTTTAATTTTATAACGTAAATATTCAATTTCATCCTTGGTAAATCGAGTTGAACCGTTAGCAAATCTTTGTTTAAATTTATCTTCCCAATAATGGAAGAAAAGTTCATTCAATAATTTGCTCTTTTTATTATTATGAATCCACAAATCATAATCTTGTGTAAGATAGATAAGATTATCAAATTTTGAAAGATCAAGATTAAAACATCTCTCTAAAAATCTTTGAGTTAACTTGGCTCCACATATCGATGGAATAACAAATCTGTTTTTACTTGGATCATGAAGATCTAAAGCCGATTCATGATGATCAAGTAAGATGATTTTAGGATTTTTTAGATATTCTTCATTCATGGGATGAATATCAGTAAGGATTATCCAATCATATTTATCATAATTTATGGTAACGAGGTAATTATTAATTTCTTCAAAATTTGTAAATATTGATGTTGTATTCTTAAAAACTGAACAAATTAAAAGATTCGATACACAACCATCAAGATCTTTGTGGCTGCAATTCAAAATTTTATCAGTTATTTTAATTTCTTTCATTTATTTTCCTTTATAAAATTGATCCTAAATAATTTACAAATTTTGCACTTTCAAGATATCTCCCATTTTCATGGAGATATTGATATTGTTTTCTTATTATATCATTATAAATATCTGGTTCAGTATATTTATCTATCAATTCATCTATTTCTTCAACAGTAATATTATCAGGAGCCTTAACAAAATTATTATCATAAGGACTTGGTGTACCATCAGAAAATACTGTTCCAATACTAAGACATCCAGCAGCCATATATTCAATACTTTTTATATCACTTTTTGATCTATTAAAAAAATTTGAAACTAATGGGGCTATACCAATATCTGGTTGATAATCTAAAATTGGCATATTATACTGAAAAGTATTTAACCAACCAATAATTTTAAAATTTTCATTTCCTTCGAGTTCTTTAAAGAAAAAAGGAATATGATTTGTTCCCATCATCAAAAATCTAATTTTTTTATCCTTAACTGATTTAATAATCCACTCACACCACGCGTTGTCTAAATCACCTTTTTGTTGATTCTTTTTTACATCAGAGGGATTGTATTTTTCAATTCCTTTTTCATCTCTATAATATGATATTGTTTTTCTATCTTCAGAATATACAGGAAAGACAGTAATTTTTTGACCATTTTTTTCTACATAATTAGAATCCATATAATGGGTAGGTGATCCAGTCCAAATCACCTTTGGGACTTTAATCTTTTCTGTTATCGGTGCTCTTTGTCTTGGTCCATAAAAATACATAGGAACAGAATTAGGTACTACTTTAATTGGTGTTTTAACACCACACTTATTTTTAATATAATCACCTAAAAATTCTGTAGAAACACATACTACATCCATCAAATTCATAATCTCTATAGCTGTTTTTCTAACTTCATCTGAAATAGTCTTTTTTCCAAAATTATAATCAGGAATATCCTCTCCTGGATCATCTCCCTTAAAAATAAAATCATCAATATCATAAATCATCTTATACTGAAATTGACTCTGAAGTTCTTTATATTTTTGGACTAAAGGAAGTTGAGCAGGATTCATTGTTCTTTGAAAAAATATTGATCTTGTATAGACTAAAATTTCAGGCTGAAAAACAAAAAATGGTAAAACTACGGGTCTTAATTGTCCTGATTTACCAAAAACAGCATTAAGATACATAGCTGGCAAAATTGATCTCACATGACCACAACCACTATCATCAGATTTATAAAACAAAACCAAATTTTTTTGAATTTTTACAAATTTTTGAGTAGAATTGCTTATTCCTGTTTGTATATTTGTTGTTCCATTTAACTGATCTTTAAACTGCTCAAAGGTTGAAATAAAAGGTGAAAAATCCATCAATCCCCCTAAATTGCTGCTATCTTAGTTTCTTCATAAATTTCACTAAATAATTTTTCAATCTCTTCCTTATTCTGAATACTATTATTTTCTTTAATAAATTCAGAAATTATTGACTCTACAGAAATACTCTTTAGATTAATTTCTTTTTCATCTATCTGTGAGATAAAATTATTTAAAATCTTTGGTTGTGGAGGAAAAATAGGATTCATACCTTCAATTTTCGATAAATACTCATTAAATTGCATTTGATTAAAATTTGAATCAAAATTTGTCTCAACATCAACAACATTTCCTTCAACCATCTCTTTTGTTACAGTTTCTGGATATTTTAAGGTGATAAATTTGATGCATTTTTTATTATTTATATAAGTATAATCTAAAGTTTCAAGATCTAAAACTGTAAAGCCTCTCTCCTCATCGGCATCATTTCTTGTTAATTGATATGGTGATCCTACATAAATAATCTTAGAATAACCATTTGTTTTTTCTGATCTAATGTGAAAATGACCAGAAAATGTCAACTTAAAATTTTCAAAAAATAAACTTGGTGTTAAATTACTCTCCGATATCTTATGTTTATACATATTAAAGCTGCAGATATCTAAATGTCCCATGCAGATATCAGCTTTTTGATCAATAATATTAAAATCACCAGTCTGCCACGGAATCATTAAGATCTCTCGATTTTCTAATTTAATCTTTTCAATCGTTTCATATATCTTAACATTTGGATAATCTTTAAAGATATCTAAGGAATGAACATTTATCTCTGTGTTATAATAAATGTCATGATTTCCAATTAAGATATGTACCTTAAATTCTTTTAGATTACCCATTACCTTACGGATAACTTCTCTAAGAATAAAGATGTTTAGATTCTGTCGATTATCAAAGACATCACCAAGAAGAAATATTTCCTTAATTCCTTGTCTTTTACACTCTGGTATAAATTCATCAATAAAATATCGAATCTGAGAGTCTAAAAATTTTTGATTGTTCTTATGTATCCCAAAATGTGTGTCACCTATAATACCAACTACCATATTATTTCCTTTTTTTATATGCTTTAATTTTTTTATAATTAATAATTTTATTTTCTTCTCTTAAATAACACAATATTGATCCACCATTTAAATTATTATTTTTACAAAATTTAATAAAATCTGAATTTTTATCAAAACTATACCAAATAGAATTTATTTGAATATAATAAATAAATTTTGTTTTTTTCTTTGATAAATAATTAATTGTATTTTCAGAATGTTTTTTCCCATAAAAATTATTATCTTTACCAAATCTTTTACATTTATTATTTTCTTCTTCAGATCTAATTCTATTTTTATGAAAAATACCAACATTTATTCTTAATTGAGGATTTTTAATATAATTTTCTTTTATTCTTTTACTTATTTTAGTTCTTATTTCAGGAGTTTGACATTTAGCTCCAAAATTGGGATTATTTTTTCCTTTCATATTTTTACTAAATTCTATTTTTAATTCCTTAGCTTTTTCTTCACCATATAATTCTTCATATGTTTTACCTTTTCTACTTTTACTCATTTTTTCACAATGAATATTATTAAATGGTTTTCTTCCTTTAATCCAACCATCTGGAATTGGATCATCTTTATTAATTCTTTTTTCTATATTTAATTCTTTATTATATATAAAAAATTTACCTTTATTTCTTTCACTATTTTTTCTATTTTGTTCTTCAGTATGAATATAACCATCACAACCTCCACCACCGTCAGTCAAATTTGTTAAAGGTCCTTCTTTTTTGTCTTTTCGACCTATCTGAGTAATACAAAATATTTCATATTCTAATGCTTCTTTTAAAGTTAAGCCCTCTTTAATTATCACTACTCTTGGTAGATCATAATCTCTATAAATTTGATGAATTTTACGAATTTTCATTGGATTACCACATTTTTGAATTTTTTCTGATTTTTCCCATAAATTATCTGCTTCTTTAAAATGGTCATAAAATCTTAAATTATGTCCATAACCTATATAGAAAGGTTCTAAAGTAAAGACATATTTTAAATCTCTATAGATTCTTGCTCCTATTTTTCTTGAATCAAGTAAGGCATAAACATAAAATCTACGATCTTCAAGTAATAATGGTTCTTGTTTTTGAACTTTCTGATCAATATTTTCATCATAAACTAAAAAATCTTGTAGTGACATAAGATACCTCTGCTTAGGTTAATTGTTAGGAAAATAAAGTAATCTAAGAAGCAGCTTAGAAAGGTCGCGCAACCCTGTCCTTTATATTTCCTAATTATTTATAAAAATTCATATCAAATTATTCCTTATCAGAATCAGAATGTTGAACATGGTCATCAATCTTTATAATTGCACGATCACCGCTAAAAGAATCAATATTATCTAGAAAATGAATTGGTAGCTGAATGTCCTTATCTTTATAATATTTTTTAATTACAGCAACAAAGGCATTATAAGTTGTAGTTGATAAATATGCAAAGGCGTTGTCAAAATCTTCAGAGAAGTTCTTAAGATATTTCCACATATAATAAATTGCATCTGAAATCATCTCATTTTTCTGATATTGAGGATAATTAACAAAAAGAGGTTTATAAATATAATGATTTGCAACAGAAATCATCATTTTACCTAATATATTTGCTTCTTTCTTTCCACCCTTACTGCGATATATAATTAATGCATCGATAAATTTCTTGTTATCGAAATACTTTGCCATAATTAACTTTCCTTAATCTTAGAGAATCCATTGACCTTTTCAATAGATAAAACTGAATTAAAATACCCCCTTAATTCGTTAGATTTATGTGAAATTGCATATATTGAAAGTTCTTTTGTATTATCTACCATTAATCTTAAAGCCTCTAATATCTTCTCTAAAGCCATTCCATCAATCGCTGTGTCAAGTATTTCATCCATCAACATCAAAGAAGAATTCCAATTTGAAATACACTTGCATGTTTCAATAAATCCAAAAGAGATTGCTAAATCTATCTTAGTTCTTTCCCCACCGGAATAACTGAAATATGATAATTCCTCACCAAAACCACCAAGACCTAAAATTCTATCTTCCATCTTTTCATTAAACTCAAGTCTAATAGGAAGATCAAATTTCTGTAAATATCCATTAACTGACTGATTTAAAATAGGAATTAATTTTTTGAGGAAGAATGCCTTAATACCATCTGCAGATAAAAGATCACATATTAATCGATAATTGGTTAATTTTTTATTCTTTTTATCATTTTCACTATATAAATTACTATATTTTTCACACTCTAAATCAAAATCCTTTTGGATAGCTTCAAGATCCATCTCAAATTTTTTATTTTCAAGTTCAATCAATTTATTTTTTGAATCTTGAATGTTCTTTTCAGCATAAATTTTCTTAGACATTAATGTATTTAATTCTATTTCTAATTGTCCTTTTTCTTTGTTCTTTTTTTCAAGATCATCAAATTTATCAGATATTTCCTTGAGATCTTTTTTAATGTTATCACAATCTGATAATATTTGTTGAATATCATATTTTTTCAAAGACTCTTCTAAAATATTCTGTTTTTCAGATAAATCTTTAATTTTATTTGAGAATGTCTTAAGATTATTTTCTTCAAGTTTTATCTTATTTTTTAACTCATCATATTCTTTATTAGATAATGTTTGATCTTTAATTAATTTATCTAATTCAGCTTTTCTATCCTCATTATTCTTTTTTGTCAAACTTAATTCATTTTTCTTTTCGTTTAATCTATTTCTTTCACTATCTTTATATTTTTCATCCAATTCTCTTTTACATGTAGGACAAATATCAGTCTCTAAAAATTTTAATTCATCATCAATTTGAGAAATTTTAGCTTTAACTGTTGATATTTGTGAGATTAATTCATTAGATTCACTTCTTAATTTATCTATATCATAATATTCTTTTTCTTTTAAATTTGTCTTTAAATTTTCAATTTCTGTTTGAATCTCAAGATATTCACCATTTACTTTTACTAAATCAACAACAATTAATTCTTTCTTTTCTGTTTCATTTTTAAAATTTGTCTTTTGGGTTTCAAGTTCGGAAAGTTTTTGATAGAGTTCATTTTGCTTGGATTTTAAAGAAGATAATTCAGAGGTAGATTGAATTAATTCATTAATTTTGGGCTGAAGAGTAATAATTTTATTATCAATATCTTTAAGTTCAAATTCACTATTTTCAATTATTTTTTTGGTTGTTTCAATACTTTTAATTTTTTCAGTATTAAAATTTTCCTTCAGCTGTTTTAAATCTTTAAGTTGTTTTCTTTGAGTTTCAATACTTCCTTCCATAACCTTTAATGTACTGTCAGCTATAGAAATTTCCGTTTTAAGGGCTGAAATCTTCTTTTTGACTACCTTTTCCATCTCACCAAAGATCTTTATATTAAAGATAGATTCGATAGTATCTCTCTTTTCTTGAGCTGACATCATAAAATATGGTTTATTATAATTTACTGCCAATGACATGATTTTCTTGAACATTTTATAATCAATACCCAAGATCTTATCAATTTCATCCTGATCAAGCTTTTTAGAGGATAATAAAGAAAGAGGTTGATCATTCTTTAAAATCTTTAACGAATCAGGTTTCATTGTTCTTATAATAGTGTATGAATCACTGCCAATATTAAAGTTACACTCTGTATACAGCTCTCTTTTATTAGTACGGTTAATTAGTTCAGAGAGATTAATATTCCTATATGGTTTACCAAATAGGCAATATGTTAACGCCTCGATGATAGAACTCTTTCCAGAACCATTAGGGGCACTTAATAAATGAAAACCTTTATGAAAATCGAAGGTTGTAAGATTATTACCATAAGAAGAGATATTTTTGAACTTCAAGTAATTAAACTTAATAAACATAAGGAATAATTCCCTCTTTTGAATATTTATAACTGTTTTAGTTTTAAGGTTAATTTAATAATTTTAGGAAAATTAAATTAAAAAATATTTATTACCACTTCTCTGTAATTACTTTAATTGTGAGTTTAACCGGTTAAATGAGTTGTATATAATTCAAGAAGAAATTGAAACACAACTGAAAATATCTATCCAAGAGCTTAAACATACTCTTATGATCCAAGGAAACTGGGGATTCTGTGATGAAAAAGGAAATTTTTACTATTGGAAATCAGAATCATGCAAAGAAGAAGATTTTCTTCATACAATTATTAGAAATCTTCTTGAGGTAAATAAATCTAAATTAAATGAAGATGAAGATATCCGTTTTGAACAAATTACCTTATTAGCAGTTGAAGGTCATAAAATCAATAAAAATTTAACTAAGATGAGGGTCTGAGATACGATCAATTTCTTGACGTATTAATTCTAAATCAATTTTACGCTGAAGATATTCATTTTCTATAACCATTTCAGCCATTTTTAATGAGAAATAAAGCTTTTTAATTTCTTCATCATCAAGTTGAGAAAGAGATTCTATATGTTTTTCATCATGTCCGATAGCCATTGTAATGAAAGGAACTTTATTTAATTTCATCTTTTCATCATCGAGATGAATCCACAAATCCAAATCTTTATTTTCACCCATTTTTACCTCGATTTTAAAATAAAATTCCCTCTCTTTTAATTATTTATATAGATTTAATATTGAGCTGAATGCCATGCCTTATAAAATTCATTCAAAATTTTCTTTTGGAGTAATTCTTCAACACTCTTTACATACCAACTGACAGTATCTATAACAAAAGGATGATTTTCAAATACAACATTATCCGTAATCATAATAACAGGTTTTCTTAACATCCAAGCCCATGCAAGCTCATAAATTGTTCCTAAAAGAGGACGATTTTCACCAAAGGTATCAGTATTACAAACAATTAAATCTGCCTTATCTACACAGGTATAATCTTTGTGGACAATTGCTTTTGGTGGAAAACATCCCTTAAGACCATCAGAAGATATTTCATTAAATTTTTCACCATTCAATGGATCTAAAAAACAAATAGGATATGGTTTTCCTGTATCCTTCCAATTTGAATAAAACTCCCTAATCTGTTTCCGCCAAGCAGTACACTTATCAATGCATGCCCCCTGAATAAATCCGGCCAGATAAACTTTCATTTCATCACTCATATAATCACCCTTGTTTTGGATTCTTTCCATCCCGCTGGATGTAAAGATTGGAATGAATTTCAAAGAAAAGTAAAGTTTATTGAGATAAAATATCTTAGTTATATAAATGAATATAAAGTTATATTCATTTTTAATGTTTTATATTCTTTTATATTAAACCATCATGATTAAAAATAATAAGCCATTGCTGATTGCATTTTTTTACCTATGATTTACTATGATTTACTATTTATTAATGATGATGATGATTTAATGAAAGAACTAGCAAGAAAATTCAAACACCAAGCCTGACCCCAAGTAATTGTCTTAATTCCAAAAAGAACAGGTAAAGTATAATTCCAACACCACATAATTGGAAATGCCAACAAAAGACCAATAGCTGCACTAAAAATTAAAACACCTACAATTAAAATTATTGCTTTCATTTTAAATATCTCCATTTTCCCTTAGGGCTTCATCCTCTCGTTTATCTAAAAATCTTCGTCTGAATTCATCAGCACAATGTTGAGCAGCATAAACACAATCATGAAGAGTAGAATAACGATAATGTTTATCAAGCATATAATAACGCATTAATTTAAAAATTAAATATTCAAGTTCTCCCTTTGATTCAATCCAAGGAAGCTTATTGAAAAATTCATCAAATTTTTTGCGTTCGTCTTGTTTGATATATGGCATCGTTCATCTTTGATATAAATCTTTATAAATTTATAAAAATTCAACTAAAGATTTTGTAAAGCCACAACTGATCTTTACTGGATTAACGACAAATCCTCTACTGGCTAAAAACTTATCACCAGCTACTTTTCTTAAGATATTTAATGAACCATTAACATCAGCATTTATTCTTTTTCCTTTTTTCTACCATAAATTTCTCCTTAATCAAAAATTGTTGTAGCTTCTATTTCAACACCCTCATCAATTTTCAAAACAATTTCTACATCTGGAACAACAATATAATCCTGTCCGTTATACTTAAATGGCATTCCAATCATCTTAGAAAAAACAACTCGATCACCAACTTTGACACATGTTGGAATAAAGGTTCCATTTTCGTATCTTCCAGGACCGACTGCAACCACCTTAGCTGTGATTGGTTTTACTTTTGCCATAGATGGAATTACTATACCACCCTTTGTTACTTCCTTTTCCTTCTCAATTTGCAACACAACTTTTGAGTAAGTAGGTTTAAATGGTACATCCATTTTTTAACTCCTTTGTTTATTTTTTACCAACATTGTATTTTTGAACAATTTCATCAATTTGTTCTTCAGTTAAAATCTTCAAAGCTAAATCTAAATCTCTACTTCCAAAATCAAAATATTTACACAAACATTCCTTTTCATTTGCATTAAGTTCTTTAGGTTTTTTAATATATTCAAAGAATATTTTCCTCTGAGGAATCATATTAAAATAAATGTTATAAACCTGTTCTCTTGTCAAGGTTTTACTTAATCTATTAATGATATTACACAATAAAAGAAAACCTTGATTCATTGAGATGATACGATTAGCCATATAAATATCAAATGTTTTCTTACATTCCTCATAAATATCATTATATGGAATCTTATTCTCGGTTAAATTTTTAATATGATCCCATATCATCTGAGGAGCTAAAGGATCTTTTACAACCGGCGTACTATCAATATTTTCAGATTTTTTTCGTGCCATAATTTTAATTTAATATTTTTTTAAATGTCTTTACCATTATCTTCAAAATGAGAATAATCAGGAGATTTAAATCTACCACCCCATCTTAAACCACAAGATTCACCAATCTCTCCTGCTTGTATATAATCAGGAATTTTATCTTCATTCACATCTACTTTAAGATCCCAAATTGCCTTTTTATCTTTTGTGATAACTATATCAAAGGCTTGAGACTTATCATCAAATTTTTCTTTATTATCTAAATTTACCAAATGTTTTGAATTTAAAGTCCATGTCACCTTTCTTTTGTTTTCAGCTGCTGTAATAGGTGGTAAATTTGCCATTTTCCTTAATCTATTTGTTTCCGATAAGGTAAATCTACCCTGTGCCCATAAAGCATACTGTTCTTTAACGTCACGGGAAGTACAAGTAATAATAAAAGAAATTTTAGCCTCTTTCATCTTTTTTGTAAATAATTCTAATTTTTTTTGCATTCTATCAGTTAAATTTTTAGGATCTCTCGATGGCATTAGCTACTCCTGTTCCAAAACATTTTGTACATCTTTTATACATAGAAAAAAATTCATTTCCAGTTCCATCACATCTTTTACACAATTTCTTACCACTTTTAATATTTTTATTACGAGTCTCAAAATCACCTCCTAATTGTTTTGAACTTAAATTTTTATCTAAAGGTAATTTTCCTGTTTGAATTAAATTTATATAACATCTTAATTCTTTAAGATAATCTTCAAATAACTTATCAAGCCAATCAGTTTTACCTTGATTTTGATATTTTAAGATATGTCTTGAAGATCTAATCATTTTTTAATAATTC
>Ga0116190_1001060_pt1 | contig 25143 bp, 26 predicted proteins | sample AD_JPNTR4_MetaG_FD_89808 | JGI IMG/M metagenome (GOLD analysis project Ga0116190, IMG submission 89808) | Active sludge microbial communities of municipal wastewater-treating anaerobic digesters from Japan - AD_JPNTR4_MetaG | ecosystem: Engineered > Bioreactor > Anaerobic > Digestate | place...
ACCGCCTATTATTATTACTTGTTTAGCCATAATTATTCCTCTATTGTATCTATTACATGTTCTACTTCTTGTATTTCCTGGGGTTTTAAAAACCGAGACGTTACAGTAAAATTCCAAGCCATAGTTACCGGTATTACCATATAATTAAGTATAAGTTCATCAAATGGTAATGTTTGATGATATATATATAAGGTCCCCAATCCTATGAGCATACTTGAACTGTAAATGCCATAATATATGAATAAGTTTTTCTTAGATTTACCCGACTTAAATACAAACCTGCTATTTAAGTAATATGATAACATTACGGTAAGTACATAACTAGTAAAATAGGTTAGATATGGCGACATGCCTATAATCTTTAGAAAAATAAAGGTAAGAGTCATACCTACCAATGTTACAAATACCCCTACAAACGAAAAACCTATAATTCGTTTCACAATTGGATATTTGAGTAAAAAAGGCGGTATGCACGCAAGAATTATGCGTTTAAGTAGTAAGAATAATTTCATGAACGTGATTGTATTCTTTGATGTTTTTCGAGTACTTTTTTTGCTCCCAATACCATAGGCGGCCCAATAAATTTACCATTTTTTACTGCCACACCCTGGTTGTTTCGCTGTGCTTCTTCAAATAGTGATAGCATTTCTTTGGCATCGGCAACGTCTTGTTCGCTTGGCGAAAAATAGTGGTGTACAAGTGGTAATTCTTTTGGGTTCAATACTAACATTCCTTCGTATCCCAATTTTTTTGCAAGTATTAGGTTTTTTTCTAAATCTTCTAAATCATGTACCTTAATGTGAACCGTGTCTATAGGTGCTACATTGTTGGCACGAGCTGCCATGGCTATCATAGCGCGAGCCGAAAAAATACTCTGTCCTTCGGCATCGTGTACGCCTTGTAAATCGCTTACAAAATCTTCGCACCCAAATGCTATGGCAATTACACGTTTCGATGCGGTACATATGTCTTGAGCATTAAGAACGGCAGCAGTAGTTTCTATAAGCGGAATCAATTTGAAAGTACCTATGGGTATGTTCTTTTCGAATTCTATAGTTTCAAGTAATTTATCAATAAAGTAAATATCTTCACCTTTTTTTGCTTTGGGATACATAAATCCGGCAATTCCGGGTATAGCCAGCGATGTTACATCTTTGAGTAAATGTCCACTCTCTCTGTCGTTTATTCTTGGAAATACATGGTGTTTAGCAAAATCACCGCGTTGAACACGTTCTATGATTTTGTTTCGTGCTATTTGTTTGTTTTCTACCGGTTGCACCGAATCTTCTAAATCCAGCAATAATACATCGGCATTTAACCGTGCTGCACTATCAAGCAACCTGTCGTTGTGTGCCGGCACAAACAGTAAACTGCGTAACAAAAATTCAGAAGTCTCCGCCATAGCTAATTATTTTATACAAATATGCATATTTTTTATGTTCGCTGTTTCTTTTTTACCAATACATTTCGTCGAAATTTTAATACTTCTTGTTTGTGTTGATTGTAAGCAATAGTTTCTACATATATAATTCCGCGGTCGGGTTTCGATTTTGATTCGGTGGTTTTAAGTACGGTGGTTTTGGCGTAAATGGTATCGTTTATAAATACCGGATTCACATGTTCAATGGTTTCGTATCCTAAATTTGCTATGGCTTTGCCACTAATGTCGGGTACGGTAATGCCTACAGCCAAACTAAACACTAATGTGCCTACTACTAATATTTTTCCGTGTTGGTTTTGGGCAGCATAGTCTATATTGGTATGCACCGGGTGATGATTCATGGTAAGCAAGCTAAACAAGTTATTGTCGCTTTCGAAAATGGTTTTTGACAATGTATGTTCTATAACTTCACCCTCGGTGAAATCTTCGAAATAATTTCCAAATGAACTTTGAGCCATAGAATTATTGTTTAATGTAAGCTAAAAAATCTTCGTATTTGCGAATATAATCGGCTTCGTTATATGTATGCGATGCCAATACCAAACAAATTGCTCCCGACGAAAAACCTTTTTCTGCTGCCCAAATTCCCGGAGGTATATGTAATCCAAAATTTGGTCGATTCAGACTTACAGTACGTTTTGTTATTCCATCGTCCAAATCAATTTCGAATGCTCCCGAAGCAGCAATTAAAAACTGGTGACATTCTTTGTGTGCATGTGCACCGCGCGATTCGCCACCCGGAATGTCGTACAAATAAAATATGCGTTGTATGTCAAAGGGTATTTCTCTGTTGCCATGCACAGGAGTAATATTTCCTGCTCTGTTATGAATTTTTGGAAGTTCTATTACCGAACAATCATATACTGTTATACGTTTCATACACCGGTAGCTTGTTTTAAAAAATCATCGTAATTGCGAATATACAAATCTTCGGAATATGGTGCCGACGACAGAATGAGGCATAAGGAATTCGTTGAAAAATTTTCGAGCGAACGCCATATCATAGGAGGCACATACAATCCGTAGTAAGAACGATTGAGTGATATTGTTTTGGTTTCTTTACCGTTATTTATTACCACATCAAAACTTCCCGAAAGAGCAATAATACATTCGTGTAAATTGGTATAGGCATGTCCGCCGCGCATTTGACCACCCGGCACATCATATATCCAATAGGTGCGTTCTACCGCAAAGGGTATATGCTTGCCTCCTTCTATAAACGACAGATTACCGCGAGGGTCTTGAATTTTTGGTAAATCTATAAGTTTACATTCCGTTATTTCCATCGTCTTCGGGTTTTTCGTGTTTTCTAAATACATATACAAGTCCGTATTCTTCAGCTTTTTTTCGTTTTTCGGCAGCAGGCAAATGGGCAAATGTTTGTTCTACTTCGTTCCAGATAGTTAGAATAATATCATCAGCTTTTTGTCGTAATTCTTGCACATATTCCACAGCACGTTCGTTTTTCGATTGTATAAAACTATTGGAACGATATGCATTTACATATTTATCGTATTGTATTTTTACCATTGCTATGCGTGGATTTACCATTGGGTTACCACCTTGTTGTACCCGAGCTTCTTCACCGTCAATTAGTTTTTTGCCCCATGCTATAATTTCATCATCATTAGTAAGAGGAGGTAGTTTTTTTGTGTATTTTTCAAGCCCGTAAAATGTTCGAGCATCGGCAGGAATTTCGTCGCGAGCTATAGCCATATTTAGCACTTGAATAAAGTGCGAAATGTACATTTTAGCACGTTTTTGCAATGAATTATAGTTTGAATTTTTTTCTATTGACTGAGAATAATCAGCTCGTTGATAATTGATTCCTGTCTTAAATGTGGGAAGAAAAAATTTAGCACTTTGCAAAACTTTGTATGAGAAAGCAATATCATCGGGGTGCATACTCATAGTTTTATTTATGGCATTTGTAAGTGCTCGTATACGAGCAGCATCTGTATTTGGCAATCGTCGGTAAGGCATAGTTTATATAGTATTTACACAAACATTTATAATAGAATACACACATAAATGCGAATGATTCACAAATATAGGTATAAATATTATTCGCATATATATGATTTATTATAAAGTTATAAACCACATATGTTGAAATGTTTTTATTGAATTTAGAGAGTAAAGAGTAATATTTGTGAGTTTTAAAGGGAAAGTAACAAATTATACAAACAAAATAGCTGATAATACGTGCTTGAAAAACAAAAAATTAATCGAAATTTGCAGCCCCTTGTTCATGCAAGGATATGTATCAATTTTTAACTAATATATGCAAGAATTACGTAACATTGCTATTATAGCACACGTTGACCATGGTAAAACAACTTTGGTAGATAGAATTTTACATCAAGTAAAAACATTTAGAGACAATGAAGAAGTTGGTGAATTAATTTTAGATAATAACGATTTAGAACGCGAGCGAGGAATCACTATTTTATCAAAAAATGTATCGGTACGATACAAAGGAGTTAAAATAAATATAATTGATACTCCCGGGCACTCTGATTTTGGCGGAGAAGTAGAACGCGTTCTAAATATGGCCGATGGAGTATTGCTTTTAGTAGATGCTTTTGAAGGACCTATGCCTCAAACACGTTTTGTTTTAGAAAAAGCTATAGAATTACACTTAAAACCTATAGTTGTAGTAAACAAGGTTGATAAACCTAATTGTGATCCCGAAGGTGCCAATGAAGCGGTTTTTGACTTAATGTGTAATTTGAATGCAAGTGAAGACCAACTTGATTTTAAAACAGTATATGGTTCATCTAAACAAGGGTGGATGGGGCCCGATTGGAAAACACCAACCGAAGATTTTAGTTATTTGCTCGATACAATTATTGAAACTATTCCTGCACCAAAACCTAATCCGGGAACATTGCAAATGCGAATAACATCATTAGATTATTCATCATATGTAGGCAGAATTGCAGTTGGCAGGGTATCTCGCGGTAGTATAATAGCCGGGCAGAATATATCATTGGTAAAACGTGATGGTACAATTGTAAAATCTAAAATTAAAGAATTATTTGTATTTGAAGGGTTGGGTAAAGAAAAAGTAAAAACCGAAATAACTGCAGGCGAAATATGTGCGGTTATGGGAATAGAAGGATTTGATATAGGTGATACAATTGCAGATTTTGAAAATCCCGAAGCTCTTGCAAATATTTCAATAGATGAACCAACAATGTCTATGATTTTTACAAATAATACGTCTCCATTTTTTGGAAAGGAAGGTAAATTTGTAACTTCACGACATATTCGAGAACGATTGTATAAAGAATTAGAACGAAATCTTGCTCTCCGAATAGAAGAAACAGAATCTCCCGATATGTTGTTGGTTTATGGTAGAGGTATTTTGCATCTTTCGGTTCTTATAGAAACTATGCGACGCGAGGGATATGAACTACAAGTGGGTCAACCGAAAGTAATTATAAAAGAAATAGACGGAGTAAAACATGAACCTATAGAACATGCAACAGTGCATGTTCCCGAACCGTTTGCCGGAAAAGTAATAGAACTAATGACCCAACGCAAAGGTGAATTGCAAAATATGACAACAAAAAACGATAGAGTACATTTAGAGTTTACCATACCATCGCGTGGATTGATAGGGTTAACTAATGCTATACTTACTGCTACCGAAGGTGAAGCTGTTCTGTCTCATCGGTTTTTGGGTTTTGAACCATGGAAAGGTGATATGCCAAGTAAAATAAATGGGGCTTTAATAGCTATGGAAACAGGACCAACTTTTGCCTATGCGATTGATAAACTGCAAGATAGAGGAAAATTCTTTATTTATCCGGGCGAAGATGTATATGCAGGTCAAGTAATAGGTGAACATATACGAGACAATGATTTAATTATAAATGTAGGAAAAAGTAAAAAACTCACTAATATGCGGGCTTCAGGAGCTGATGATAAAACAAGCATTGCTCCTCCTATACGTATGTCGCTTGAAGAACATATGGAATACATTAGAAAAGATGAATTTTTGGAAATTACCCCGAAGTCTCTGAGAATAAGAAAAATAATATTAAATGAGCATGATAGAAAACGCGAAAACAATAAAATAGGATAATTTTTATGTATTTGTGTAACACTTTTTTTATTTGATATGTACATTTGTAAAGTAATTGTTTAAATTTACGATATGGAAAAAGCACAATATGAAGAAGAGTTAGTAAAATTGGCTCAGGAAGGTAAATTACAAGAATTACTTGAATTGTCTAACAAACTTGTAGATGAATATCCTTCGTGGCATATTGCATGGCATTATTTGGCTGTGGCATATGGCTTACAAAACGACCACGAACGAGCAATTTCATATTTCATTAAAGTTCTTGAATTGAAACCTCATTCGGTAAAAGCTCTCTATGGTTTAAGTGTTTCTTTTCATGCGCTTAAAATGTATGAAGAAGCAATATCGTGTTTACTCAAACACAAAGAATTACATGGTAGCGAATATAAAATATTATTTGGATTGGGTGTAAATTATACAGAACTCAATATGCTTCCTCAAGCAATTGATGCATTTACTGAAGCTCTTACCTTTGAACCACAGAACGAAGAAACATTGTTTTGTTTGGCTGACTGTTATAGAATGCAAGAAAATTATGCAAAAGCAATAGAATTATACTTACAATCATTAGATATTAATCCTCAAAATATTTTGGTAATTCATAATACGGCTGTTTCTTATAAATATTTGAATAACAATGAAAAAGCAATTGAGTTTTATTTGAAAGTTCTTTCTTTAGATCCTGCATTTTTCCGTTCATTACGAAATTTGGCCGAAATTTATATTGAAATGAATCAACCACAATTAGCAAAACCACTTATACTTAAAGCTCTTGAATTACAACCAAATTCTACCGAAATAAAGGAGTTATACAATAAAATAATGATATAAAAAAAGGCGATGTCATACATCGCCTTTTTTTATTTCATATAGTTATAACTTTTATGGCTTTACATATACATGTGCAGCATGTTTTTCTTCCATATATTGGGTAAGTGGTTTCATAGGTTTGGTTACAATTACTCGCCCTGAACGAACAAATTCCAATATGCCAAATGGTTTTAGTTTTTCCAATAATTCTTGAGTTTGTTGTGTTGTTCCGGTTTTTTCTATTACAAAGAATTCGGTATGCATATCAAGTATACGTGCATTGTTTTCACGAATAAATTGCCCCATGTTTACCCCTTGAGAGATAGCAGAAATTGGCATTTTGTATAATGCTACTTCTTGCGAAATCAATTGGTCTTCATCATAGTAAAAAGCTTTGATTACTTCTACCAATTTATCTATTTGGTTTACAACTTTCATTACCATTTCTTTAGTTGATTTTACAACAATGGTAAAACTATGAATACCTTCTATCTGCGATTCAGATACGGTAAGGCTTTCAATATTTATTTTACGACGGGTAAAAACAATGGTAATTTTGTTGAGCAGTCCTATGTGATTTTCAGTAAAAACTGCAATGGTATATAATTGTTTGTCCATAGTATCAATGTTTATAATTATGTTAATCTAATTTAATATCAGCAACTCCTAATCCGGGTTCTATCATAGGAAGTATATTTTCTTTTTTCTCAACTTTTACTTCGAGTATGAAAGGTTCTTCTTTGGCAAACATAGTATCAATTGCTGCTTTTAAATCTTTACGTTCGGTAACTTTTATGCCATTTATTCCATATCCTTTGGCTATTGTTAAAAAATCGGGACTTTGTATGTCAACAAATGAATAGCGCGCATCAAAAAATCGTTCTTGCCACTGACGAACCATTCCAAGGAAATTATTGTTAAGTATTACAATTTTTACCCCAATATTGTTGGCTGCTATGGTTCCTAATTCTTGAATAGTCATTTGAAATCCGCCATCGCCTATAAACACTACAGTGTCTTTGTCGGGGCGCGATACTTTGGCTCCCATAGATGCAGGTAATCCAAATCCCATGGTACCTAACCCACCTGATGTAATAATTTCAGAACCTTCTCTAAAATCATAATATCTGCAGGTAGCCATTTGATGCTGTCCTACGTCGGTTACTACTATAGCTTGACCTTTGGTTTTGTCAGATATCATTTTTATTACCTCACCCATTTTTATTTCACCTTCGGTGGGTTGGGTATCTTTAATTATTATTTTTTGTAATTCAATATCATGTGCTTGTTTAAATTCTTGTAACCATGATTCATGTGAATTTTTGTTAACAACTTTAATTAAAGATTGTAATGCAATTTTTGCATCGGAATGAATAGCAACTTCAGGTCTTATTATTTTCCCAATTTCGGCTTTGTCTACTTCAATATGAATAATACGTGCCTGTTTTGCATATTTTGTTACATTTCCTGTTACGCGATCGTCAAAACGCATTCCTACAGCAATTATAACATCTGCTTCGTTGGTTTTAATATTAGGGGCATAATTACCGTGCATGCCAAGCATACCAACATAATTTGGATGGTCAGAACCAATATCATTTAAACCTAAAATGGTGGTTGCAACCGGAATACCTGTTTTTTCGGCAAATTCTTTAAGTTCTTTTTGTGCACGTGAAATATTTACACCTTGTCCTGCCAATATTAATGGTTTTTTAGCCTCATTAATCAATTTAGCTGCCTGAATTACGCTATTTTCATCAAGTTTTGGATATGGGTAAAATCCTCGCATATACGTACATTTTGTATATGAATATTCAAGCATTTGCAATTGTGCATCTTTGGTAATATCTATTAAAACCGGACCGGGACGACCTGTTTGTGAAAGATAAAACGCTTTGGCAAGAGCATCGGGAATTTCGTCGGCAGATGTTACTTGATAGTTCCATTTAGTAATAGGCATTGTTATACCAATCACATCTATTTCTTGAAACGCATCTGTTCCTAACAGTGGCGAAATAACTTGTGCTGTAATAGCTACTAATGGAGTAGAATCAAGCATAGCATCGGCAATTCCGGTAACCAAATTGGTAGCTCCCGGGCCTGATGTGGCAAAACACACACCTACTTTGCCTGTAGCACGAGCATAGCCTTGTGCTGCATGAACTGCACCTTGTTCGTGGCGAGTAAGGTAGTGTTTTAGTTTGTCGCTGAAATCGTATAATTTATCGTAAATCGGCATAATGGCTCCACCCGGATACCCGAATATGGTATCTACTCCTTCTTCTATTAATATGCGTAATAACGCTTCGGAGCCTGTAATTTGTGTCGTTTGTTTGTTCATATATGTTTAGTATAAATATCGTTAATAATTACATTGTATATTGAGTCTTAAAGAAAAAAGTATGTGCAACAGACTCGTTTCATTATATGTTTTGTTTTCATTGTTTATTGTTTTTGTTTTTCAATAAATTCTCGAATAGTTGCTCCCAATCGAGCAATTCCTTTTTCTATAGTTTGTTCATCAACACATGAGAAATTTAGACGTAATGTACTTACAATTTCTTTCGTGTTTGTATAAAAAGGATCGCCGGGTACAAATGCAACGTCTTGTTTTATAGCTTCTTGAAATAATTCCATGGCCGAAATTCCTTGGGGCAATGTTACCCATAAAAACATTCCGCCTTCGGGTAATGTATATTCCACATTCTCAGGAAAATGACGTTTCAAACTTTCTATCATAGCCATACATTGACGACCATATACTGTTTTAATTTTGTTGATATGTTCATTCAAATCGTTGTTGTGCAAGTATTCTACCAATAATTTTTGTGTAAAATAGTTGGTATGTAAATCTGAAGCTTGTTTTGCTATTACTAGTTTTTCCATTATTTCATCAGGAGCCACTATCCAACCAGTTCGAAACGAAGGAACTACTGTTTTAGAAAATGAACCAAGTAAAATTGTTTGTTCAGGTAAATAGTGCATAAATGATGACTGATGAGAGCCTGTGTATCGTAAATCACCATACGGGTCATCTTCTATAAGCATAAGTGGTTTGCCTCGTAATATGTCAGCAACAGCTTGTCTGTTTTCGTCGCTATATGTAATACCTGTAGGATTTTGAAAATTTGGTACCGTATACATTAGTTTGGTATTTCGCAGACTCGATGCTTTAGTTAATTCAATTAAATCCAAACCATCAGATTTCAATGTTACAGGTGAAAATCTCGCTTTATAAATAGAGAATAATTGTATAGCGCCTAAATATCCGGGTTTTTCAATGATTACTCGATCTTGTTCGTTTAAAAATGTTTTACCCAGTAAGTCTAAACCTTGTTGTGAACCTGTGGTTATAAGAATATTTTTAGGCTCAATATTTAACCCTTTTGCCGTTTTGTATCGTTCAGAAATATATTCTCTGAGTGGTAAATACCCTTCGGTTGTACTATATTGCAAAGCATCGGCAGCATCGCCTTCAAATACTCTATTCGATGCATCTTTGAGTGCCTCAACCGGAAATAAATCACGATTAGGTAATCCACCTGCAAACGAAATAATATTAGGAGAAATGGCAACTTTTAAAATTTCGCGAATAAACGATTTGGGTACGTCAGAAATTCTGTCGGCAAACATGCTGTTGGTTTCGAGCACACGCCACGAAAGCAACATAGATTTGTTTACTTTTACATTCATACTTGATGACCATGCAGCCATTTGATCAAGTATTTTTTTGTTTATCGGAACTTTAATTCCCGATGCCCATGTTACAAAAGCATCGAATTTTTTTGACATCTTCATATGTGTATTTTTTTAAAGTCTAAAAGGTCTTAAAAGTCTGAACAGTCTTATTAGTCTAGTTATTTTAGTCTATTATTCGTACACCACCTAAATCTGCTGACGATACATGTGCTGCATATACTTTGAGTGCTGCACTTACTTCGCGTACACGGTTTGGTTTAAATGCTTTGTTACCTTTTGCAATTTCTGCATTTCTGCGAGCTGTCAATTCATCTGCACTTACCACAAGTTCAACCTTACGATTTGGTATATCAAACAATATTTTATCTCCATCCTGAACTAAACCTATTGCACCACCACTTGCTGCTTCGGGCGATACGTGACCAACCGATAAACCCGATGTGCCGCCAGAGAATCTACCATCGGTAATTAATGCACATTCTTTTCCAAGATGCATCGATTTAAGGTATGAAGTAGGATACAACATTTCTTGCATGCCCGGGCCTCCTTTAGGTCCTTCATATATAATTACTACCACATCGCCCGATTTGATAAATCCTTTTACAATTGCATCTACGGCAGCTTCTTGCGAATGGAATACACGAGCGGTTCCTTCAAAACGGAAAATAGATTCATCAACACCGGCTGTTTTTACAATACAACCATTTTCGGCAATATTTCCAAACAATACTGCCAATCCACCATCTTGTGTATATGCATGTTCTACACTACGAATACAACCGTTGGTGCGGTCGGTATCAAATTCTTTATACATATTTTGTTGAGAACCCATAACCAAATTTGCTTTGTAGCCAGGTGCACTTTTGTATATCTCTGTAGCTTTGGTATCGGCAGTTGGTCGCATGATGTCGTAAGCGTCAAGTGCTTGTTTGAGTGTTAAACCATCAACACGCGAAACGGAAGTGTCAAGTAATCCTTTACGGTCAAGTTCGCCAAGAATTCCAAGAATTCCACCTGCACGGTTTACGTCTTCTATATGGTATTTTTTAGAATTAGGAGCTACTTTGCATAAACAAGGAATTTGACGTGAAAGTTCATCCATATCTTTCATGCTAAACGGCACTTGTGCTTCGTACGCAATTGCCAACAAGTGTAATACGGTATTGGTAGAGCCTCCCATTGCAATATCAAGTTTCATAGCATTCATAAATGCACTGCGTGTAGCTATAGAACGAGGCAGTACAGAAGTGTCGCCTTCGTAGTAATATTTCTTTGTGTTTTCTACAATTTTGTGTGCAGCTTGTTCAAATAGTTTGGTACGATTTACATGGGTTGCTACAATAGTTCCATTACCGGGTAATGCTAAACCTATTGCTTCATTAAGACAATTCATAGAATTTGCCGTAAACATTCCCGAACATGACCCACAGGTAGGACATGCATTTTTTTCAACTGCATCTAATTTTGCATCAGATACATCGGCATCAAGAGCCATAACCATTGCGTCAACCAAGTCTAATTTTTCTCCATCTACATCTCCTGCTTCCATAGGGCCACCCGAAATAAAAATGGTAGGAATATTCAAACGCATAGCAGCTATAAGCATTCCCGGTGTGATTTTGTCGCAATTGCTTATACAAACTAACGCATCGGCTTTGTGTGCATTACACATAAATTCTACGCTGTCGGCAATTAATTCACGCGATGGCAATGAATATAACATGCCGGTATGTCCCATAGCTATTCCGTCGTCTATGGCAATTGTATTGAATTCTGCAGCAAAAAAACCGTGCGCTTCTATTAGTTGCTTAACTTTTTGTCCAATATCATGTAAATGTACGTGCCCAGGAACAAATTGTGTAAATGAGTTAGCAATAGCAATGATTGGTTTGCCTATTTGCTCTTCTTTCATACCGTTGGCACGCCATAAGCTTCGTGCTCCTGCCATAAGTCGACCTTGTGTCGATGACTCGCTTCTAAGTGGAAATCCCATATTGTTATAATTTTGAGTTTTGAGTTTTGAGTTTTGAGTTCAAAATCAAAATGTTAATACTATTTTTTTTGAGTTGACAAATGTACATTTTTTTACAAAAAAAAAGCACCAAACTCATAAGAGAATGGTGCTTTACATATTTTTTACATATACTTACGTAGTTACACCTTTCTCTGTATTGAAGAAATGACAACCACGACAAGTACTATGTTAATAATTCTATTCATTTTTTTAATTTCTATTAAGCAAATATACTGTATATTTTTTCAAAGTCAAGATTTTGGAAAAAAAATCTGTAAAAAAATACATGTGCTTTGTTTACGTATACATACCAAACAACCGCATTTGCTAAGCAAAACGATAAATAAAGGTGGTAATTTTTTAGTGTAATTTTCAAAAAAGAATTAAAAAAATTTGCTTTCGAAAATTTTGCATTATATATTTGTCCTACTAAAACGATAGGATTTATAGTATAAAAAGAAAATACAATGAAAATAACAGTTAACGGCGAAGCCAAACAATATGAACAAGCAGTGGTAACAGTTGCCGATTTGCTTGTATTAGAACAAGTTGCAAGTCCCGAAATGGTGTCGGTACAACGAAATGGTGATTTTGTGGCAACAGAACAGTTTGAAACTACTATGCTTGAAGATGGTGATGAAATAGATTTTCTCTTCTTTATGGGAGGCGGAAGTATCACAGACTTTTTAGAACTATAGACTTTTCAGACCTTTTAGACAAAAAATCATGGACTTAACAGAACAACAAATAGAACGATATAGCCGACACATTCTCTTGCAGCAAGTAGGATACGAAGGCCAACTGAAAATAGCGCAAGGTAAAGTACTTATAATAGGTGCCGGCGGCTTGGGTGCTCCGGCAGCTTTATACCTGGCTGCAGCCGGTGTTGGAACTATTGGGATTATAGATGCCGATGTGGTTGATATTACCAATTTGCAACGCCAAGTAATACATCATACGCCCGACATAGGAGTAGCTAAAGTAACATCGGCTGCCAACAAAATTGCGGAAATCAATCCCGATGTTCGTGTTATTCAATACCACAGTTGGTTTAGCCCCGACAATGCGTTAGAAATTATTTCCGACTATGATTTTATTATAGATGGTACCGATAATTTTCCAACAAAATTTTTGATAAACGATGCCTGTGTAATGGCAGGTAAAGCATTTTCGCATGGTGGAATACTGCGATTCGAAGGACAGACATTTACTCACATTCCGGGCACGGCATGTTACCGATGTATATTCCCCAAAGTACCACCAAAAAATTTAGTCCCTACCTGTTCGCAAGCCGGAGTACTGGGTTCTATAGCTGGTATGCTGGGGACTATTCAAGCTACTGAAGCACTCAAGTATATCCTTGGTATTGGCGATTTGCTTACCAATAGATTGCTTATATTCAATGCCTTGAGTATGCAATTTAGAACAGTTCCGGTAAAGAAAAACGACAACTGTCCGCTTTGCGGTACCAATCCCACTATTACAGAATTGGTAATGGAAGAACAACCAACATGTGAATTAAAAACGAAATAAAATATATTCCTATGGCAACAAAAAAATTATCAATTATATGTTTCAGTGGCGATTTCGATAAACTTGTAGCTGCGTTTACTCTTGCAAGTGGTTCGGCAGCATGCAATTACCAAGTTAATATATTTTTTACGTTTTGGGGATTGAATGCAATAAAACGTAAGGAAGGAAGAACTATAGTAGGTAGAGGATTTCTTGCACGTTTTTTTAACTTTTTGCAAGGTGGATTACAAAATGTCCCTATGAGCAGACTTAACTTTTTAGGTGCAAGCCCAAAACTTATGACAGGAATGATGCGCAAACGAAATGTTGCAACACTCAAAGAACTCATAGAAGCAAGCGAAGCCTTAGGTGTAAACTTTTATGCCTGCGAAATGAGTATGCACATTTTAGGCATTGAACTCAAAGACTTTCGTCCAACAGTAAAAGAAGTTTTAGGAGTTTCACGATTTTTAGAATACTCCGAAGGCGGCGAAAAATTATTTATATAGTAATGAGTTTTGAGTTCTTAGTTTTTAGGTAACAAAAGAACTCAAAACTTAAAATTAAAAACTCACAACTACTATGATTCACACAATAGACATAACCAAAGAACATTGCCCCATGACATTTGTAAAAACAAAAATAAAGTTGGCACAAATAGCTCAAGGTGATATTTTGGAGGTAACCCTCAAAGCAGGCGAACCTCTAGAAAATGTTCCTCGCAGTGCAGCAGAACAAGGTTTTACTGTGCTCGAAACTAAACAATTACATGATGATACTTACCAAGTAACTATACAAAAATGATACAGATACAATCACATATTGCACAAGCAATTATTGACTATGCTCGCAGTAAATTGCCCATAGAAGCATGCGGATATTTAGCAGGTAACAATGGGCTTATAACCGAGTGGTATGGACTTACCAATATTGACAATAGCCCCGAACATTTTTCGTTTGATCCTAAAGAGCAATTTGCAACAGTAAAAGATGCTCGTAGTAAAGGATTGCAAATTATTGCAAACTTCCATAGCCACCCCGAAACGCCGGCACGCCCATCGCAAGAAGATATTCGATTGGCATTTGACCCGAACATATTGTATTTTATTATATCGTTCGCCGAAGAAACGCCTGATATTAAAGCATTTAAAATAATAAACGGAGAAGTTGAAAAAATTGAAATTCAAATCCTATAAAAGCAGTAGGATTTGAAAGTTTTTTTTATCTTGCACCAATAATTTTTAGTATACATACTATTACAAATATGTCAGAAAAAAATACAATAACATAACCGAATTAATTGGAAACACACCTCTTTTGCGATTGCAATCACCTGCAAATTTTGCATCAGAAATTATTGGAAAATTAGAATATTTTAATCCCGGTTCTTCGGTAAAAGACCGCATAGGCTTTGCTATGATAGACAAAGCCGAAAAGGCTGGAGTATTGAAACCCGGTGCTACTATCATAGAACCAACCTCAGGGAATACCGGAATAGGACTGGCTCTTACGGCTGCGGTAAAAGGCTATAAAATTATATTTACTATGCCAGAAAGTATGAGTATAGAACGTCGCAAAATATTGGAATCGCTTGGTGCTCAAATAGTGCTTACCGATGCGCAAAAAGGTATGCCGGGGGCTATAGAACAAGCTGCATTGCTTGCACAAAATCTTGATAATGTTTATATGCCACAGCAGTTTGCAAACGAACACAATCCACAAATTCATTACGAAACTACCGGACCCGAAATTTGGAATGATTGCAATGGGAATATTGATATTTTCGTTGCCGCTGTTGGAACCGGAGGTACTATAAGTGGCGTTGGAAAATATTTGAAAGAAAAAAATCCGGATATTCAAATAATTGCGGTAGAGCCGGTAGAATCGGCGGTAATTTCGGGAGAACCAATGGGTGCTCATATGATACAAGGTATAGGTGCAGGTTTTATTCCTCCTATTTTGGCCACAGACATAATTGACGAAATTATAAAAGTATCGAGTGCCGATGCTATAGCTACAGCCAAAGAACTTTCGGCAACCGAAGGGATTATTTGTGGTATTTCTGCAGGAGCCAATGTGTGGGCTGCTCGTCAAGTGGCTAAAACATATGGCACTACGCGCAAACGAATTGTAACCATAATATGCGATACAGGCGAGCGATATCTTTCAACACTTCTCTATTATCATGAATAAACTACTATAATTTATAATTAACTCATGCAACGAAAACTTACAGGAATATATAGAACCGAAGAAGAAGAAATTAAGGAAGCAGGTTTTGTACTCGATTTCGATGAAATTGCCCGTAAAGGCGATATGTCGAAAGAAGAAAAATTAATTGCGAAATGGTATGGAGTGTATACTTCACGTCAAGCCGGAAATTTTATGGCGCGGGTAGTAATTCCCGGTGGAATTATGACTGCTCAACAAGCACGTTGTTTAGCATCTACATCATTCAAATACGGGCAAGGTATAATGAATATTACCACACGCCAAGCTATACAGTTTCATTGGCTTAAATTGGGGCATTTGGCCGATATGATGCGTGAACTGAATACCGCTCATCTTACAACTTTTCATGGTTGTGGCGATGTAACTCGTATAGTTGCAGCATGTCCGCTAGCTGAAACTTGTGCGTATGCCCGATTTGATGTACGAACATATGCGGTGGCAACCCAAAAATATTTAGGTTCGTTCCGTGATTTAGATAATTTACCCCGAAAATTCAAAATTACTTATTCGGGGTGTAATACAGGCTGCGGACAACCATATATAAATTGTGTGGGAATTGTAGCGCAACAAGCAGAAATTAACGGTAAAACCGAATTTGGCTTCAAAGTTATTATTGGTGGTGGCTTGGGTTGGAAACAATTTATTGGGCAAGAATTATTTTCGTTTGTTCCACAAAACCAAATATTAGAAGTTACCCGAGCTGTAGCATTACTCTATCGTGACTATGGCGACAGAACAAATCGCATAAAATCGCGTTTGAAATATGTAGTACACCGTAATGGAATAGATTTTTGCAGAGAGATTGTCCTTGCAAATTTAAAAGCCGAAGGAAAACACATTGATAATATATTGCATACATCTATTCGCGAAACCGGTGGTGATGTGCCATACCGTATTCAAGAATCTATGTATGCTGCTGCAGATGGTACAACAACTGTTGGTATACGAGTACCAAAAGGAGAACTTTCATATAGACAGATGAATAGCATTGCTGAACTCTCCGAAGAATATGGCAACCAACATGTGTATACCACCAATCGTCAGAATTTAGAACTTAAAGGAGTAAAGCCTGCTGATGTGCTAACTTTACAACAGCGAATTCGGGATATAGGTTTGCATACCGATGGATTTTACGGAATACAAGATATTGTGCCTTGTGTTGGAATTACATATTGTCCCAAAGCTGTAAGCGAAACACGAGCATTACATGATAATTTACAGCCGATTTTACAATTAAAAAAATTTGAATCCATTCGAAATTCGGTTCTTATCAACATTTCTGGTTGTCCCAATTCGTGTTCGCAATATTCTATATTCGACATTGGTTACAGAGGCATGCGTATTCGTGAGGAACAAGGTTCGGTAGAAGGTTATGAAATGCGTATAGGTGGCTCGCATACAAGTTTTGGGAAAATTGTAGGCGAATTTAAAACTGCCGATATACCCGAAATTACCGAAACCGTGCTCGATACATTTATAAAACTACGAAATGATTCGGAAACATTGGCACAAACAGTACAAAGAATAGGAGTTGAACCATTTAAAGAAGCAGTGTTGTATGCGATATAAATATACAAAAGCAAAGAATTTTTCTGAATTTACTACTCGAAATGGAGTGGTTAATACCCCTTTGGATTTCAAAACATTTGCCAAAGATATTCCCTGCCAACATGCATGCCCTGCCAAAACCAATGTGCCATTGTATATTGAGCAAATATTTCAAGGAAATTACGATGCAGCATATCGCATCAATCTCGAAGATAATGTGTTCCCCGGCGTTTTAGGAAGAGTGTGTACTCGTCCGTGCGAAAGTGCGTGCCGCCACAATTGGACTAATATTCAGGGACCGGTACAAATTTGTCATCTCAAACGCATTTCTGCTGATTTTTTTAAAACACCTATAGAACCACTAGTGCCATGGTACGAAAAAACAGGAAAACATATTGCTATAATTGGTGGTGGACCGGCTGGGCTTGCTGCAGCTCGTGAATTGTTCCGATTTGGACATACCGTAACAATATTCGAACGCGAACCTCGATTAGGAGGCATGATGATTCACGGCATTCCTCGCTTTCGATTACCTGCCGAAATTATTGAAGCAGAAATTGATATCATTATTCGTTCGGGAATCAATATCAAGCTTAATAGCAATATTACATACCAAACATTACAAACAATACAGTCGGAATACGATGCTGTGTTACTTACTACGGGTACATCATTGGCATCGCACATAGAATTAGATATAGATGCCGACAATTGCATGTATGGCAACGACTTTATGTATGCATTCAACACCAATACATTGGCGCCAATTTCGGGCAATGTACTGGTAATTGGTGGCGGTTTTACGGCTGTAGACTGTGCTCGTTCATGTGCCCGTGCTGCGCGAAAATTAATGGGCGAACAAGGGACTGTAAGCATTGTGTATCGCAGAAATCAAGAAAACATGGCTGCAAATTTCGAAGAATTAGAAGAAATTGTACACGAACATATATCTATTCAAACACTTTGTACGCCTGTAGGTATAGTAAAAGAAAACAATACAATAACCGGGGTGACATTTGTGAAAAATAAATTGGAAGTTTCGCCTAAGGGAGGAAAACCAAATATGAAACCAATACCCGGCAGCGAATTTACCCAAGCATGCGACTATGTGATTGTTGCAATTGGTCAAACACAAGATTACAGTATTTTAGGGTCATATTCATCAGCTGATGAAGCGTGTGCATCACAGAAAAAGTTATTTTCGGCAGGAGATTTTAGAACAGGCGGTAAAGATGTGATAACTGCGGTAGCCGATGCAAAACAAACAGCCCGACAGATAGATGAATTCCTGATGGGGACAAAACGTCGTAGTGTGCATATTGCTGTGCAGATGTACGAAAACGAATATGATGGTAAAACCGGTAGAACACGCGATTTTGATTTGCAATGGCTTCAAACTATGCCTACTGCTCCACTTAAGCAGCGTGCACAAAACCCCGATACCGAAGTAGAAAAAGGATTTGATTTGCAACAACATACATCGGTAAGTTCACGATGTTATTTGTGTCATTATAAATTTGAGATAGATCACGACAAGTGTATTCACTGCAATTGGTGTATAGAAGTAACTCCACGTAAATGTATATCGAGAGTGTCGCATGTGTTTTTTGATGAAGACGGTTCTCCGGTAGATTATGTGAAATCTAACACTGCTGCCGACGGAACGTATATTCATATTGACAGCAATGAATGTATACGTTGTGGCAAATGTTTACGCGTGTGCCCAACTGAAGCTATAAGCATGGTGAAAATGACAAAAATTGAATGTTCTAACAATATAACAAAAGCCTAATACCTAGAATTATGAATATAGAATTATCACATATTCCATTACGCGAACAAAAACCGCGTTCCAAAGGATTGACTGTACTGGAAGATACAGGAGAAAGTATAGCAGCAGTTGAACAATTATTGCAAACCGCTGCTCATTGTATAGATTATGTGCGACTTACACCACAATCGTTTGTTTCGCAACAAGCACTACAAGAACGAATTTTGCTGTATTCATCGTATTCTGTGATTTCATTTGTAAGTGGGTTATTGTTTGAGGCTGCATATTTACGTTCAAGTGTTGATCAATTCCTAAATACACTTGAGAAACTTTCAATCAAATGTATTGAAATTTCGGACGGAACAATAGAAATACCGTTTACCGAAAAATCACAAATTATTCAAAAATGTTCTAAAAAATTTGATGTCGTTACTAAAATTGGAGCAGCAAAAAAAGAGTATAAATTTCATACCGACAATTGGCGACTATATATAGATAGTGCACTGCAGTCAGGCGCTAAACGTATAATGATAGAAGGTGGTGAAGCCGGAGCATCGCAACTTATAAATGGTCAATTGCAAATAAATGAAATACTTGCACACGGTATTTCAAAGTATGCCCCCGCAGAATCCTTGATTTGGGAAGCCCCCGAAATTACTCAACAAATATGGTTGCTCAATCAGTATGGCAGCACCGTTAATATTGCTGGAATTCAATCGCACAAAATATTAGAAATGGAAACTGTTCGCCAAGGATTATCAATACACACTTTGCTACAATATCTTCCACCGCAACTGAGTGTAGGAAAGGTTCGCGAATTCGATACAATTTATAATTTCGATTGGCAAATTTAGCAATGTATTTACCCATAAATTTGAACATATCACAAAAGCGAATACTCTTTGTAGGAGGAGGGGCAGTGTGTCTGCACAAAATTTTAGCAGTACAAAAATTCACCTCATCTATTACGATAGTTTCCAAAGAATTTTTGCCCGAAGTAGAAGCACTTGGATTTCATTGTATTACCAAAGAATATGATGAACACGACTTGGATACTGTCAATATAGTATATGCCTGTACCAACAACACCGAAACTAACAAGCGAATTCATGCCGATGCAAAACGTCGTGGGTTATTGATAAATGTAGCAGATAATCCGTCGTTGTGTGATTTTATTTCGCCTGCAGTACATACCCAAGGAAATATAACGGTAGCGGTAAGCTCCGGTGGAACCGATGTGAAAAAGGCAGTGAGAATACGCAATATGATACGTGAATTTTTGACGGAGCATTTGTAGTAAATTGGCCACTAATTCACCAAGACACAAAAAGGGCAATAACTATAAATTATAATAAAAAACCTTTGAGCCTTAGAGCCTTTGTCGCAAAAAACATTCAGCCACGAAGTCACCAAGGCACGAAATAGAAAAAACAGTAACTAATAAATTGTAATAAAATACTCTTTGCGTCTTCGTGTCTTTGTGGCAAAAAATATAGAATATGAATACACCAACCATATATTTAGTAGGATTTGGACCGGGTAATCCCGATTTGCTTACTATAAAAGCAGATAGACTATTGCGCGAAACCCAAATTATTTTTTATGACAATTTGATAGACGAAACGGCATTGGAAATATACCCGGCTCGCAAAGTATATGTAGGCAAACGCAAAGGGCAACATAGTAAACATCAAACAGAAATAAACGAAATACTTTACAAAGCATCGTTAGAATACACACACATAGTTCGTTTGAAAGGTGGCGATCCGCTTATTTTTGGCAGAGTAGGCGAAGAAATAGAATTTTTACAACAAAAAGGTATTCATGTTGAGGTAGTTCCGGGAATATCATCAGCATCGGCATCGGCAGCAGCATGTGGAATTTCGCTTACCCAACGTGGAGTTTCATCGTCGGTAGCCTATTGTACCGGACACCCCTTGCGCAGTATGAATATTCCCAATGCCGATACCTTAGTATTTTTTATGGGAGCAAGCACATTGCAAGAAATTATGCACGTGTTGTTGCAAAAACAATGGGCTCCATACACTCCTGTTGTAATCGTTCACAATGCATCTATGCCAAATGTATATATATCAAAACATACTATAGAATCGATACTTTCAGAGAATATCAAGGGAGTATCTCCATCGATAGTGATAGTGGGAAAAATTGTTGCTACATGTTATACTAAGTAAATACTGATTGTAAATTTTTTCTTATAAAAAATATTTCCGTTCTTTGTAGTACAAAATACAAATGCATTGTCTATTGATTCTCAACATATTTGGCATCCATATGCATCGGCAATAGATGCCGCTGAAAGGTTTCATGTAGTTTCTGCCGAAGGGGTATATTTACAGCTTTCCGATGGCAGACGTATCATTGACGGTATGTCGAGTTGGTGGTCGGTAATCCACGGGTACAATCATCCTCGCTTAAATGCTGCTGCACACACACAATTACAAGCTATGTCGCATGTTATGTTTGGCGGACTTACGCATACACCGGCAATAGAGCTTACCAAACGGTTGCTTACAATTGTGCCACAGAATTTACAGCATATTTTTTATTCCGATTCGGGTTCGGTAGCTGTAGAAGTGGCAATGAAGATGGCAATACAATATTGGCATTCGCAACAAAAACCAGCAAAACATAGATTTGTAACTATTCGAGGCGGGTATCATGGGGACACGTGGCATGCAATGTCGGTATGTGACCCTGTAACAGGAATGCATTCCTTGTTCGCCAATTCTTTGCCACAACAATTGTTTGCTCCTCGTCCTGCATCTGCGTATGGAGGTACATGGAATCCGCAAGATTTAGATGAAATGAAACAATTATTGGAACAAAATCATGAGTCCATAGCTGCTTGTATTATAGAACCTATTGTGCAAGGAGCTGGTGGCATGTACTTCTATCATCCTACTTATTTGAAAGAATTGGCAGCATTGTGCAAAACGTACGATATACTTGTAATAGCCGATGAAATTGCAACCGGATTTGGCCGTACAGGAAAACTCTTTGCATGCGAACATGCAGCCGTTGAACCCGATATAATGTGTATAGGCAAAGCTATTACCGGTGGATATATGAGTTTTGCAGCCACGTTGTGTAGTCATACAATTGCACACAGCATATCGAGTGCTTCTCCCGGCGTATTTATGCACGGCCCTACATTTATGGGAAATCCTTTGGCATGTGCTATAGCCTGCGAAAGTATCGATTTGCTTTTGGAATTCAATTGGCAACAAACAATACTTGCAATAGAATCGCAGCTTACAAAATTACTTGCTCCATTGCAAAACCATTCATCGGTAGCCGATGTTAGGGTTTTGGGTGCAATAGGGGTAGTTGAAATGAAAAAACCGGTTGATATGAAAACTATTCAGCCATTATTTGTAGACCATGGTGTATGGGTGCGTCCGTTTGGTAAACTTATATATGTAATGCCACCGTATTGTATTACATCTGATGAATTAGTACGTTTAACAGCAGCAATTACAACAATAGTAACAGAATACTCACATGTTATTTAATTCATCGGTTTTTGCTATTTTTCTTTGTATCGTATTTTGTTTGTATTGGTTTGTTTTTAAGCAAATAAAACAACAAAACATACTGCTGTTACTTGCAAGTTTATTTTTTTATGGATGGTGGGATTGGCGTTTTTTATCCCTTATTTGTTTTTCTTCAGTTTTAGATTTTGCAATAGGTTTGGCATTGCAAAATACTCAAATACAGAGCAAACGAAAATGGCTTCTTATTACCAGTATAGTTGTGAATATTGGTTTATTATTTACCTTTAAATACTATAATTTTTTTGTAGAATCGTTTATATATGTATTTCATACGTTTGGAATAAACCTCAACATTCAAACACTTTCAATTATACTCCCATTAGGCATTAGTTTCTATACGTTTCAAACCTTAAGTTATACTATTGATGTGTATAAACGTGTTTTTGAACCTACAAAAGACATTATTGCTTTTATGGCATATATCTCATTTTTTCCGCAATTGGTTGCAGGGCCCATAGAACGAGCATCGAATTTGTTACCGCAATTTTTTAGAAAACGTACATTTGATAAAACATTCGCATTAGAAGGATTAAAAATAATGCTTTGGGGATTTTTTAAAAAAATTGTGATAGCCGACGGAATTTCTGTCCTTATCGACCCTATATTTAAATCTCCGGAGTATTATAGTGGCGGCACATTGGCTATAGCAGGGGTACTGTTTGCTGTTCAAATATATGCCGATTTTTCAGGATATTCAGAAATTGCAATTGGTACAGCGCGATTGTTTGGGTTTCGATTGATGAAAAATTTTAATTATCCATATTTTGCCTCTTCGATTATTGATTTTTGGAAACGCTGGCATATATCGTTAACCAGTTGGTTCAAAGACTATATCTACATTCCATTGGGAGGCAATAGGCATGGGTTGCGAAAACAAATTATCAATACCTGTATTATTTTTATTGTAAGCGGTATTTGGCATGGAGCAAATTTTACATTTATTCTGTGGGGAGTTGCGCATGCTATATTTTTTATTCCCGGAATTCTTTTTCGAAAAAAAATATATGCGATACCTGCGTATGCCAATAGTATTCTTATTATTGGTAAAATATTGTACACCAATTGTATTGTTATATTGCTTTGGTTTTTATTCAGAGCCCAGTCAATTGAAGATGTAGTGATAATTTTTTCGAAAATTTTCAGTGCTGATATATTTGAACTCAATACAACTTTTCCTTTTCACATCTTTGTTCTTGTATGTATTTTAATGATTACAGAATGGTTTGGAAGGCGAAATGATTATGCAATTGTTGGTATAGCCGGAAATGCTCCTCGAATGGTTCGTTGGAGTATATATTATGGTATTATGATAACAATTTTGTATTATTTTGAAACTCCCTTAAATTATATTTATTTTCAGTTTTGAAAGGATTTATTCAACATATTATTTTGTTTATTGCACTATTTGTAATACTGAGCGTTGGTATAGATATATGGATATCACATCAATTACGAAAATCAAAAACGTACAGTGCAGGAGAATATGCTGTATGGAATGATATTTTTGCCGATAGAATACATCATGATATACTTATATATGGGTCATCTCGTGCATGGGTTCATTTTTCGCCATATATTATAGATTCTATTACAAAACTTTCGACTTACAATATGGGATTAGATGGGCAAAGTTTTGAAGTTCAATATCTTAGACATACTAAAATTTTTAAACGACATATTCCAAAGATTGTAATTTTTTCATTAGATGTTTTTAGTTTAGAACGAGATACAGATATATACAATGTTGAACAATTTTTACCGTATATGCCGGATTATGATATTTGGAAATATACGCATAGAAATAAAGGATTTACAATATTTGACTATTGGTTGCCTGCTATACGATATGCCGGGAGAAGAAAAGAGATATCACTCGCTATTTCACAAATAGATTCAGTGCAAACAAAATTATATCGAAACAAAGGATATAAGCCAATTGATGCTTATTGGAGTAAGCAGGTTGAAGAAAATTTACAAAAGAAAAAAGAACGATATGTGGTGATAGATTCAACACTTAAAATGTTGTTTGAAAGATGTGTTGCAGAATGTATTGCTAAACAAGTAAGAGTTTACTTTGTTTATTCGCCTGAACATATATTAGGACAAAAACATATTGTTAATAGAGATTCAATTCTTACTATATATTCGCAAATTGCAAAGAAATATAATGTACGATTCTATGATTTTTCTTCTGACGCAATGTGTCTATCTACAAAGTATTTTTACAATGCAAGTCATTTAAATTCGGTTGGTTCAGAATTATTTAGTAAAAAATTAGCAGATTCATTAGCACTAACATTTTAAAAAAAATGTATTTTTGATATCATTATTGTCCGATAAAACTACAAAATTAATTTAATAAAACAAAATTTATCTGATTTTCAGTGAATTAGAAATAATATTTTTCATTTTTAAAAAGTAAGCCCCCTAAAAAAATGAATATTG